>Ga0214919_10002661_pt1 | contig 27757 bp, 26 predicted proteins | sample LL1503_MetaG_FD_177994 | JGI IMG/M metagenome (GOLD analysis project Ga0214919, IMG submission 177994) | Freshwater microbial communities from Lake Lanier, Atlanta, Georgia, United States - LL-1503 | ecosystem: Environmental > Aquatic > Freshwater > Lake | place: USA: Georgia | collected...
TTTACTACCTGACCTGCAAAGCGCTTGATGCCAAGGTATTGAGCATTTGAGTCGCGACCATTACGTGTGGAGGAGACACCCTTTTTACTTGCCATCTGCTTTCACCTGCCTTAGTTAGTAGTTACTTATTAATTCCGGTTATTTTAACTCTGGTTAATTTAGAGCGAAATCCTTGGCGACGACGATATCCAGTTTTGCTCTTGTAACGAAGGATTGCAATCTTTGGACCCTTTTGTTCAGCCAGGACCTCACCAGTTACCTTGACGGCGGCAAGTGCTTTTGGATCAGCAGTTACATCCGCGCCATCAACTAATAGCACAGCTGGAAAAGTTACCGATGCACCAACGGCCGCATCAAGACGATCAACTACAAGAGTTTCACCAACTGAAACTTTCTCTTGACGTCCGCCTGCTTTAACAATCGCGTACAACGTGTGCTCCTTCTAGTTATTAGCCGTAATCACTTTAAGATTTTTAATCTGGATCTGGCTAGGTGGATAAGGGTAGAGATTGATCGGATCTGGGTCAAATGCGAGCGATTAATTGGTTGAAATTACCCCAGTACTCACCGCTCGGCGCCCTTTTCGACGTCCGGTGGTTGCAGCTGGTGCCACTTCAACAACTTCATCATCTGAAGATTTATCTAATGAGTTAGATGTCTCTTCAATATCTGAATCATCATCTGCTTCATCACTATCTTCATCATCTACTTCATCATTTGCAGCCTTACTTGTCTTTGAGTAACGCTGTTCCATATCTTTTTCAAGTGCAACCTTATTTACTGGCTCACTATGAATATGAATTCCGCGTCCTCCACAACTCTCACAAGTAGTTGAGAAAGCCTCAATTAATCCCTGACCAACTCGCTTACGAGTCATTTGCACAAGACCAAGAGAGGTAACCTCTGCAACCTGATGCTTAGTGCGATCTCGACCTAAACACTCAACTAATCTGCGCAGAACCAACTCACGGTTTGCCTCTAGGGTCATATCGATAAAGTCGATCACAATAATTCCGCCCATATCGCGTAAGCGAAGTTGGCGTGCAATCTCTTCAGCTGCCTCTAGGTTGTTCTTAGTAACAGTCTCTTCTAGGTTTCCACCCTTACCAATAAATTTACCGGTGTTAACATCGATCACAATCATCGCCTCGGTGCGATCAATAACCAGGGATCCACCAGATGGTAGGTAAACCTTACGATCAAATGCCTTTGCTAACTGCTCCTCTACTCGGTTTTCGGCAAATAAGTCACGGCTGCCGGTCCACTTTTCAATCTTGCTTGCTAACTCTGGTGCAATATGTCCGATGTAGTTTTGAATATCATCCCAAGCTTGATTTCCTTGAACTAACATCTTATTGAAATCTTCGTTGAAAATATCGCGAATTACTCGAACAGTTAAATCTGGCTCACCATATAACAATGTTGGCGCAGAGGTACTTGAGTCATTTGCCTTCTTTTCAATATCTTCCCATTGCGCTTTAAGCCGAGATACATCACGTTCTAACTCAGCCTCTGGTGCACCTTCAGCAGCAGTTCGAATAATTACGCCAGCTTGTTCTGGAATTAAATTCTTTAAGATTGATTTCAAACGATTACGTTCATTATCTGGCAATCTTCGAGAAATTCCACTCATGCCACCACCTGGAACATAAACAAGGTAGCGACCAGGAAGGGAGATCTGACTGGTTAATCTGGCACCCTTTTGACCAATTGGATCCTTAGTTACTTGAACTAATACCGATTGCCCACTCTTTAATACATGTTCAATTTTACGAGGAGTGGTATCTGATAAACCATGTGCATCCCAGTTAACCTCACCAGCATATAAAACTGCGTTACGCCCCTTACCAATATCTACGAAGGCTGCCTCCATAGATGGCAATACGTTTTGAACCTTACCTAAATAGACGTTTCCAACATAGGAAATATTGCTATTTCTATTTACATAGTGCTCAACCATCACCTCATCTTCAATAATTGCAATCTGAGTTCGGTCTGCAATTTGGCGAACCAACATACTTCGATCAACTGCTTCGCGGCGTGCTAAAAACTCTGATTCAGTAATTACGGTTCCGCGTTTGCGAGTGAAATCTCGGCGCTCTCTTCGATCACCACGATCATTTCGATCAAAGCGATTGCGAGGTGGACGATTAAAACTCTTACTCTCACTTCGTGGCTCACGTACTCGAGCCTGGCGAACCTTAACTACAGTTAAAACACCATCCTCTTCAATAGTCTCCCCCGGTATTACACCTTCACCACGGGCACGGCGACGGCGACGGCGTTTATGAGTTGCACCATCACTTGATTCACTTTCATCGGTAGTTTGCTCTGAATTCTCTTCATCAACTTCAGCTTCCTCTTTGCCATTACGGCGGCGGCCTCTGCCACCCCGGCGACGGCGACGGCGAAACTCTTCGCTCTCACCTTCACTAGTTTTAACTTCGCTACCGGTCTCAACTGGTGCACTCTTTGGTGCTTTAACAGCTTTAGTTGTTGGGGCTGCTTGGAATAGTGGAACAGGAATTGATCCTGCCTTTTTACTGGTTTTTTTATCTTCGCTTGCTACCGCTTTTTTGGCAGCGCGCTTACGTGGTGCTTTAGGCTCATCAGCCATATAAATCAAATCCTTTTCAAAAATTAATTACTGCAGTTTTGCAGTATCTCTTTCAATACTTTTTTTCATTAATCTGGTTAATTAACTTGCTAAAAATATCGACGTAATCGCGGCGTTGGAACTTTATCCTCGCGCTGATTGCGTAGCCTAAGTATCGCAGATAGTAGTTAAACCGCCAACTTGCCTTATTTTAAGCGTGTTTATCGTCTCCGAGAGTGAACATTTTGAAGTAGCCCCACACCAATTAAATTAGCAAACATCGATGAACCACCATATGACAAAAATGGTAATGGCACGCCCGTCATGGGCATTAACCCCATGGTCATACCTATATTTTCAAATGTTTGAAAAATAAACCAGGCAATAACTCCAATACAAACCAAGCGGCCAAATAGATCACTACTTCGTCGGCAGATCGCAAAAGCTCTTATAAATAACAATAGGTAAAGAGCTAAAATTACTGAACAGCCAATAAAACCTAACTCCTCCCCAGCTACTGTGAAAATAAAGTCTGTTTGTTGCTCTGGAACAAATCGGCCATTTGTTTGTGGTCCATTAAATAATCCCTTACCTAAAATGCCACCGGAGCCAATTGTGATTCTAGATTGGCGAAGTTGATATCCAGTTGCCTGCGGATCAGCACTTGGATCAACAAATGATTGCAGCCTTGCAATCTGATAGTGACTAACTGCGCCCGTTTGAACTGCTGCAAAAACCCCAACAACTGCAACAATGAGTAAACCAATTACCCACCTAGATGGCGCACCTGATGCACTGATCATCGCCAAAATTGCAGCAGAGATAATAAGAACAGTGCCAAGATCTGGTTGAGCGATAATTAGTAAAACTGGAACTGCTGCTACCGCTAACGCCTTTATTACATCAAGATCATTTGGATCGTCATGAGCGTTTTCACGATCAGCCATAATCATGGCGATACCAACAATTATGGCAATCTTTGCTAACTCAGCTGGTTGTAATTGAAAACCGCCAGGAAGTGCGATCCAAGCCCGGGCACCATTTATTTCTGAGCCAAGCCCTGGGATTAAAACAATTACTAATCCAATTACGGATGCAAGCCAGATTATTGGCGTGTATGCACGAAGTAATCGGTAATCAATTAAGGTTGTGCCATAAGCAAGTAGAGCACCAATTAAAATATTTAAAATATGGCGCTTTAAGTAATACTCTGGATCTAAGCCATAAGATCTAAACCACTCCCGGGTTCCGGCATAGACAAGTAAGGTGCCAATTACAAGTAATCCGCCAACTGCAAGATTAAGTAAATTGTCAAAGTTACTAAAGTTAATGCGACTCGCTCTGCGGTTCCTAATGCTTTGACTCACTTTAACTTCACCCCGCCTACTTTAACTCCAGTTAAATCAACCTCACTGGCTGCTTTTTTCAAATCCACCTTAGCGATAGTAGTAGGAACTCCATTTGGAAATATGGCTTTAGTTGAATCAACCTTATTTCCGCTAACGCCAAAAAGAGTTGCATAGATATCTTTAACACCAACACCAGAGGCAGAGGCACCAAATCCACCCTGACTGATCATCATTACAACTGCATACTGTGGATTCTCAGTTGGTGCATAGGATGCAAACCATGATGTGTCATCCTTTGCACTTCCATTTAGATTCTTACCAAAAACTTGTGCGGTTCCAGTCTTGCCACTAACTGCAACTGGAAATCCGGAAAATACACCGGCAGCAGTTCCCCGAGTTGTAACCATGTGTAGGGCGCGATGTAAGAAGTTCCATGTGCTTTGTTCAGCTTTTACGGTGTCTACTACTTCTGGCTTAAACTCTTTAACAACCTTGCCATCAACATCAACAATAGCTCGTGCAACCTGTGGTCGATAATAGGTTCCGTTGTTTGCAATAGCTGAATAAATCTCGGCCAGGCGAAGTGGGGTTACTAAAGTATCACCCTGTCCAATTGAAAAGTTAACTGCATCTCCGGCTCTTACCTTATTCCCATCAATACAATTCTCACGAGCAATCTCAATTAAGTAGGGGGTTTGATCTTTCTTTTGGGCTCGCTGTTTATAGTTGCAATAAAAATCTTTATTTTGTTCATACCAACTCTGCTTCCACTCACGATTAGGAAGTCGTCCACTTAACTCACTTGGTAGATCAATTCCAGTAGATTTGCCAATTCCAAATGCTTTTGCCGCATTGAAAAAGTAATCATTCGCATTTGATTTTGGCTTTAAACCACCATCTCGCACCCACTCATCATAAGAAATTTGATACCAAAGTGAGTCACAAGAGATTGCAATTCCTAAATCAAGTGGCAACCTACCAGCTGCAACGCTGTCAAAGTTTTTAAATGTACGGTTACCTATGTCAACTGTTGCTGGACAGTTATATGTGGCATCTAATGAATAGCCAGCTTTAGCTGCTGCAACTACTGAAATAGATTTGAAGGTGGATGCAGGAGCAAATAAACCTTGTAGTGGTCTTGATAATGCTGGCACACCTTTTGCTTCACTAAATAAATCCTCAGCTTGCTTAACAGTTAAACCCTTTTGCCAAATTGCTGGGTCATAGGTTGGGTATGAGGCCATGGCAAGAACTCGGCCAGTTTTAATTTCAAGTACCAATGCTGCACCAGAATCACCTTTATAACCAGATGCACGAGCCCGCTTTACCGCACCTTCAAGTGCTTTCTCTACTCCTGCTTGTAACTTTGAATCAATATTAGTAATTAAATTATTACCTGCTACTGCTTTTATATTTCGTGACTCTTTTGTCACAACCTCTTTACGATTTACTAAAACTGTCCGTACACCTGGTACACCTCGTAGATATTGGTTGTACTCAACCTCTAACCCGGTTTTACCTACTACCTCATTTCGATAATAATTAATATCTGGATTCTTTAAATCCTCATCAGTTACTGATCCGACATAACCTAAAACATGCGCCGTATTTTCACCTTCAAGTGATGGGTAACTTCTAATTGGTACAGATTGAACTTCAACACCTGGATATTGATCACTATTTTCCATAACTTTAAGGGCTAAATCTTGAGAGGCGTTTCCTACTAATGGAATTGGTTGATATCTAGTGCCATTCCAGCAGCCTGCCCGATTATCTTTAGGTAATTCTCCACATAACCTGGTGCGCTGATAAATATCGGCATACTCAAGATTAAATAGCGCAGCAGTTTTTGCCAGAACTGATGTGCCTTTATCTGGTTGCTTATCTAATTTACTTCGATCAATTGAGACTACAAGACCTGGTAAATCCACCACCATTGGTGAGCCATTAATATCGGTAATAGCGCCCCGAACCGCAGGAGTAACAATATCTCTGCTTTGAATGCTAATTGCTGCATCCTTATATTTTCCAGTTTCTAATACTTGTAAATAAAGTAATCTTCCAAATAAAGCAAATAAAAGAGAAAATACTAGAGTTTGAAAAATAATTAAATTAACTCGAGCGCGAAGACTCATATTCGCTCTCGATTGGTAAGTGTTAATTTTCTTACCTTAATGACTACTGGCAAGAAAATTGGTGTTAGTAGCAAGCTCCAAATTGCATTAACAAAAATCAAAGTTAAATTATGATAAAAACCACCATTATTCTGGCCAAGCATTATGCCAATGATTAAAAATACCAATAAAGAGAGTGATACAGCGGTGCTAACAAATGCCACAAAGGTAAAAGGGTTTTGGGTAAAGTCACCAACTGTTTCGCGGTTAACCGAAAAGAGGTATCCGATAATTGTCAGTACTAATGCCCACTGACCAAATGGAGTATCAGCTGATGTGGATAGATCCATGATCATGCCACCGATAAAGCCAAAAACTAAGGAGCCGGTTCGATCTTCAAGTGATAAAACAATCATCAGTGCTGCTAAATAAAGTGAGAATCCATCAAATGGGAAATTTATCCTAGCAATTACCAGCTCTTGTATAACAAATAGAGCAAAAAGAAATAATGATGTGTTAAAGACTCTTAGTCCACTCATTTAATTACTTACTTGGTGAAGGTGTTGGTGTTGGGGTTACAAAAATTGTTGCAGTTGGCCTTGGCTTTGGAACCAAAGAATCTCGAGGATCATTCTTAGGTGAAGTAGTAACCACAGCGACCACGCCAATTCGTTCTAAATTACTTACGCCAACCACATCTGCATTTTGAGTAATAGATGATGCGTTACTTTGCACAGTTGTCACTGTTCCAACTGGAACACCAGGAACAAAAGGTTTTCCATCTTGGCTTCCTCTTGCTACTAATACATCACCCTCTTTAATTTCACCAGTTGCATCTAGTAATTGGAGTAGATAGGTATTTCCACCTTGGCCAGAGACAACACCAATACTTTGAGTACCAGCAATTCGGACTCCAACCTTAAAAGTTGGATCACTCATTAATAAAACAATTGAACTATTACTTGTAACTGACTTAACAACTCCGACTAAACCACTATCTGAAATTACCGTCATGTTTTTTTCTACTCCAGAATTGCTACCAACATCAATGGTGATGGTCTGTTTAAAGGTGGCGGCAGAGCCTCTATTTATAACTCTCGCTGCTACAACTTTATAGCCACCACGTCCGGCTAGATCTAACACATTCTTTAATTGACTAAGTTGCCCAACTGTATCTTGATCTAAAATCTGTTCTGATTTAAGAAGATCTACCTCTTTTGTTAACTGTGCGATCTTCTTTTTAGATTGGCTAAAATTTTTCAAATCAGAGGTGAAATTACCAATTGGTGAGAAGATCTTTGAAGCCACACTTTCAAAAGGTGAAAATACCGTGGCAACACCAGATCGAATACTGCCGGCTAAATTAACTCCGCGCAGATCTAGGGTAATTAAAAATAAGGATGAAACTAGTAGAAGGACTAGTAGGAGCCGCGAACGATTACCGCCGCCTCTAGCCACAAATAAACTCCCTTACAAATTAATTAACGACGAGGTTCAGAGATTAAAACCTTCTCTAAGGCTTCAAACTCTTCAATACATTTTCCAGAACCCTCTGCAACTGCTTGCAGTGGACGCTCCGAAATATGAATTGGCATTCCAGTTTCATGGCGCAATCTTTCATCAAGGCCACGAAGTAACGCTCCGCCACCAGTTAATACAATTCCACGATCCATTAGATCACTAGCTAGCTCAGGTGGGGTCTTATCCAAAGTGTTTTTTACAGCGTTAACAATGGCTGAAACTGGCTCCTCGAGAGCTTTGCGAATATCAGCTGAAGTAACCAAGATTGTTTTTGGCAAGCCCGTTGCTAAATCTCGACCGCGAATCTCTGCATCCGGCTCACCTGGAAGTGGGAAAGCTGAACCAATTGCCATCTTTATCTCTTCAGCAGTTCGCTCACCAAGTAGCAATGAAAACTCTCGTTTTACCCAATTAATAATTGATTGATCTAGCTCATCGCCGCCAACACGAATTGAAAGCGCCGCAACTATGCCGCCGAGAGAAATAACTGCAACCTCAGTTGTTCCGCCACCAATATCAACCACCATATTTCCAGTTGGTTCATGAATTGGTAGATCCGCACCAATTGCTGCTGCCATTGGCTCTTCAATTATGTAAACCTTGCGAGCACCGGCTGCATATCCGGCATCCTTTACCGCACGTTGTTCCACGCCAGTAATTCCAGATGGAACACAAACTACAATTCTTGGCTTTGCTAAGTAACGGCGTTTATGAACTTTTTGAATAAAGTATTTAAGCATTCGCTCTGTAGTATCAAAATCTGCAATCACACCATCTTTAAGTGGACGAATTGCCACAATGTTTCCTGGAGTTCTACCAATCATTCGCTTAGCTTCAAGGCCAACTGCCAGGATGGCGCCGGTATCTTGGTTTACTGCCACAACAGATGGTTCATTAAGCACAATGCCACGACCACGCACATATACCAAAGTGTTAGCTGTTCCTAGATCCACCGCCATATCACGGCCAATCCAAGACATACGATTTGATCCTTTAGCCATCTGCGCTTCTCCTTCTTGCCTCTACTTGGTTAAAACTTAATTACCGAAAAAAATCTTTATCTCACGCTCGGCAGATTCAACTGAATCTGAACCGTGCACAATATTTTGGACAACCTTTGTCCCCATATCTCTTGCTAAGTCTCCTCTTATCGTGCCAGCCTCTGCCACTGTTGGATCAGTTGCACCAGCCATTTTTCTGAACCCTTCAATTACCCGTTCACCTTGCGCAACCATTGCCACGATTGGCCCTGATGCCATGAACTCCATTAGTGGTTCGTAAAAAGGTTTACCTTCATGCTCGGCATAATGCCTTGCAAGAAGTGTTCGGTCCGCAGTTAGCATTTTTAAATTAGTAACTTTGTAACCTTTACGTTCAATGCGAGCAATAACTTCACCAACTAAACCGCGCTTAACGCCGTCTGGTTTGACCAAAATTAATGTTTGCTCTGAACTCACTTTCTTATTCTACGCACCTTTGGCTTAAGTCAGAAAATTATGGCGATTTTGACCCATTCTTATCCCGCTGTGCGATAAGGGCGGCCTTTATCGCCTCACCTCGTCGCCCCAAAACAATTGCACTGATCCATAAAATCAAAAATAATCCGCCCATGTAATACATCTGTGAGACAACCAGGCCATATGCAATTAAGCAAAGTTGCAAAATACTTCCCAGCAAATACCCACCTGCACGCTTAAGTAGCCCAGCAGTTAATATAAATAGCAGTGCCAGTACGCCACCTAGTATTAATTGAGTAGATGTAGCTGAATCTTTTGCAATTAATAAGGCAAACCCCATAAGTAATGACTCCATGGTTAGTACTGCAGCAGCCATTACTCTCATTTTTTACTTCCTTCCATTCTGCGAAGAATTGACCTGGCAGTACCTGCAGTTACAACTGAGCCTGTTATGAGTACTGCGGTGACTCCATCACTTACCTGATTTGAAAGGGTCGCCTTCTCTAGTGCATAAGTAATTGCACCATTTAAATCTGTGATTACCTCAATCTGCTCAGATTTAAAGTAAGAGGCTGCAATCTTTGCAAGCTCTTCTGCTGCCATCGCACGATTTGATCCATTTTGGGTAGCAATTAAATAATCAACCGATTTTGATAATTCCTGCAAGATTCCAGCCACATCTTTATCTGCCAATACTGCAACTACAGCAATTACCATCTCAAAATCAAACTCACTACTTATTGTCTTTGCGATTGCAGCCGCCCCATGGGGATTGTGGGCGGCATCAATAATTACAGTTGGATCTTTGTAAACTATTTCGCACCGGCCCGGTGATTTAACTTTGCTGAAAGCATCCTTAACCAACTCTTCATCAATTTTTACACCAGCAAATGCTTCAACTGCAGCTAAAGCAACAGAGGCATTATTCGCTTGGTGATCGCCATAAAGTGGTAGGTAAATATCATCGACATCACCATAAATTCCCTGCAATGAGATCAACTGTCCGCCAACTGCAAGTGATCTCTTTTTAACCGAGAATTCAACACCTTCTCTAAATGGAATTGCAGAAACCTTTGCAACCTTGGCCATTAAAACCTTAGCAACCTCACTGTTTTGCGCTGCTAGCACGACATTTGATTCTGGTTTAAAAATTCCAGATTTTGTTTGCGCAATCTGCGTTAAAGTATTTCCTAAGTACTCCATATGATCAAAACCAATTGGTGTCATTACTGAAACTTGAGAAGAAACTACATTAGTTGCATCCCACTCACCACCTAAGCCAGCCTCAATTACTGCAATATCAACTGGAAACTCAGCAAATGCAACAAATGCCATTGCAGTTAATGCTTCAAAGTAAGAGATCGGATGTGGTTGACGTGAATCGATTAGATCAAAATAAAGGGCAACATCATCATATGTTGCAATCATTTGGGCCGCAGATATTGGCTCCCCCTTAATACTTATCCGCTCGGTAAAGCTCTCAAGATGAGGGGAGGTATATCGACCTACTCGATAGCCAAGATTTGCTAGCAATTGATCAATCATTCGCGAGGTAGTGGTCTTGCCATTTGTGCCGGCAATATGAATTGTTGGATAAGAAAGTTGTGGTGAGCCGAGTGCATCAACTAAAGCCAGGATTCGATCTAAGGTTGGCTCGATTTTATTTTCAGGCCACCTCTTATTTAATGTGGCCTCAATTGCATCTAATTTTGCAAAATCATCTGCGCTGCTCATTTACTTTGGTAGTTTTTCAAGCAAAGCGGTTAACCGCTCAATATCAGCGGTAGTTTGTGCAAGTCTGGCTTTAATCTCAACTACAACATCAGCAGGTGCTTTTGCCATAAAGCCAGTGTTATCTAATTTAATCTTGGCGGTATCGCGATCCTTTTGCGCAGCTTGTAGATCTTTAGTAAGACGAGTTCGCTCAGCTGCTAGATCAATTGCACCAGTTAAATCAAACTCAACTACAACTTTGCCAACCTGGGTTTTAGCGGTGAAGTTTGAATCAGCAACCTCACATTTAAGGATGTGACGAAGTGAAGCCTCATAATCAGCCAAGCCAATCTCCTTTAAGCCAGAAAACTTTGCGCCAATTTTTGCCGTGGTCTTAATTCCCTGATCATTTCTAAATCTTCTAACCTCAGTGACAATCTCACGCATTTGTTCTACCAATTTAACAGATTGTAAATCTTGGTTAGTAGCATCAGATTTTGGCCAGTCAGAGATCATTAATGATTCACCGCCGGTAAGTGAGCACCAAAGCTCTTCAGTAATAAATGGCATGACCGGATGCATCAATCTAAGTAATTGATCTAATACCTCACCTAATACTCGTTGGCTCTTCGCTGCATTAGCACCACCTGAAGCAAAAGTTGATTTTGAAAGCTCTAGATACCAATCGCATAAATCATCCCAAGCAAAGTGATAAATTAATTCACAAGCCTTGGCAAACTCATACTTTTCAAATAACTCACTACCTTCAGCAATAGTTTGATCTAATCTAGTTAATATCCAATTATCAATTGCATTTAAATCAGCTCCTTTTGGTAATGAACCAGATGTAGTTGCACCATTCATCATCGCAAATCTGGTGGCGTTCCATAATTTAGTTGCAAAGTTTCTAGAGCCTGCCACCCAATCCTCTGCTAATGCTTGATCAGTTCCAGGATTTGCCCCCCGTGCCAATGTGAAGCGAAGCGCATCTGAGCCATACTTATCCATAAACTCAATTGGATCAATCGTATTTCCCCGACTCTTACTCATCTTTTTACCAAATTGATCACGAACTAAACCGTGTAAAACAATTACATCAAATGGTTGCTTACCATCCATTGCAAATAGGCCCATCATCATCATTCTGGCTACCCAGAAAAATAAGATGTCATAACCAGTTACCAACACTGAGGTTGGATAAAACTTCTTTAAATCATCACTTTGTTCCGGCCAACCTAAGGTTGAAAATGGCCAAAGCGCGGATGAAAACCAGGTATCCAATACATCTGGATCTTGGGTGTAACCAGCTGGTGGTTTTTCATCTGGTCCACAAACCACTACCTCATCATTTGGTCCATAAAAAACTGGAATTCGATGTCCCCACCAAAGTTGGCGCGAGATGCACCAATCATGCATGTTATCTACCCACTCAAAATATCTAGGTGACAGCTCACTTGGTTCAATCTTTACTCGGCCATCTCTAACTGCATCGGCGGCAGCTTTGGCAAGGGGTGCAACCCTTACAAACCATTGTTTAGAAAGACGTGGTTCAACTGTGGTGTCACATCTTTGGCAATGACCAACTGCGTGAACATACGGACGTTTTTCTGCCACAACTCTTCCTAATTTTCTAAGCTCATCAACTACAGCTTTGCGAGCATCAAAGCGATCCATGCCATCAAATTTTGTGCCAGTGCCAGCCATCACACCATGTTCATTCATAATTATTACTAACTCAACTCCATGACGCATACCCATCTCAAAGTCATTTGGATCATGGGCAGCGGTAACTTTCACCGCACCAGTTCCAAAATCAGGGTCTACTAACTCATCGGCAATAATTGGAATCATTCGATCAACTAATGGCAGCAACACTTTTTTTCCCACTAGATGCTTATAACGCTCATCATTTGGGTTAACTGCAACTGCGCCATCACCTAACATCGTCTCAGCTCTGGTAGTTGCAATCGTTATATTCACATCATCATCACCATACTTAATTGAAACAAACTCACCAGCATCATCTTTATGCTCAACCTCAATATCGGAAAGCGCTGTTAAACATCTTGGGCACCAGTTAATAATTCGCTCGGCCCGATAAATTAACTCCTTCTCATAAAGCTTTTTAAAGATAGTTAAAACTGCTTTGCTTAAATTTGCATCCATTGTGAATGCTTCGCGATCCCAATCAACTGAATCACCCAAGCGCTTCATCTGATCTAAAATGGCGCCTCCGGATTCAGCCTTCCACTGCCAAACCTTTTCAACAAAAGCTTCCCGTCCTAAATCATGACGAGATTTACCTTCGGCTGCTAATTGTTTTTCCACCACATTTTGAGTAGCAATACCAGCGTGATCCATGCCTGGCAGCCAAAGTGCTTCAAACCCTTTCATCCGCTTCATTCGAGTTAATAAATCTTGAATTGTGTGATCAAGTGCGTGACCAATATGTAGTGAGCCAGTCACATTTGGTGGTGGAATAACTATCGTGAAAGGTGGTTTCTTAGATTTAGCATCGGCTTTAAAATAGCCAGCATCTAGCCACTTCTTATATAGCGGTGCCTCAATTTCGGCAGGAGAAAAGGTGGCTGCTAACTCTTTCTTTTTATCGCCACTCATAAGGGTTGATCTTAGGCGCTTTTTTCCTCAGAACTCTTTTCACCCTTTACTGCCCGCTTTGGTCCACCTGCTGTGCGCGGAAGATAAGTTGGCGCTTCCTCTTTATTAACAACTGCTGGGGTAATAACTACCTTGCCAACATCTTTTCGGCTTGGTACTTCATACATCACAGATAAAAGCGTCTCTTCCATAATTGCGCGAAGTCCTCGAGCGCCAGTTCCGCGCTTTATTGCAAGATCAGCCACTACCTCAAGTGCTTCATGACTGAACTCAAGTTCAACCTCATCTAAATCAAATAGCTTTTGATACTGCTTCACTAACGCATTCTTTGGCTCAGTTAAAATCTGCATCAACGCTTTTTGGTCCAAGCTTTCAACGCTAGTCATAATTGGCAAACGGCCAATGAACTCAGGGATCATGCCGAACTTAAGTAGATCCTCTGGCATGACATCGCCAAAGATGTCGGTCTTAACAATGTCATCAATTGTTTGAAGCTTGGCATTAAAGCCCACTCCAGCTTTGCCCTTACGGCTTTCAATTATTTTCTCAAGGCCGGCGAATGCACCCCCTACAATAAATAAAATATTTGTAGTATCAATTTGTAAGAACTCTTGATGTGGATGTTTACGTCCACCTTGGGGTGGCACAGATGCAGTAGTTCCCTCTAATATTTTAAGAAGTGCCTGCTGTACTCCTTCACCAGATACATCTCTAGTAATAGATGGATTCTCAGCTTTTCTTGCCACCTTATCAATCTCATCAATATAGATAATTCCAGTTTCAGCCTTTTTAACATCAAAATCTGCCGCCTGAATAAGTTTAAGCAGGATGTTCTCAACATCTTCGCCAACGTATCCTGCCTCAGTAAGAGCGGTGGCATCTGCAATTGCAAATGGCACATTAAGCATTCTGGCTAAGGTTTGAGCCAATAATGTTTTTCCGCAACCAGTTGGTCCTAAAATTAAAATATTACTCTTTGATAACTCAATTGCATCTTCGCGCTTGCTATCTCCGGATTGCACTCGCTTGTAATGATTATAAACTGCAACTGATAAAGATTTCTTTGCTTGATCTTGACCAATAACATACTGATCTAAAAATTCAAAAATCTCCTGTGGCTTTGGTAGTTCAGCTAGGCCAAGTGAGCTAGTTTCATTAAGTTCATCAATAATAATTTCATTACAAAGATCAATACACTCATCACAAATATAAACACCAGGACCGGCAATTAACTTCTTAACCTGCTTTTGAGTTTTGCCGCAGAAGGAACACTTAAGTAGATCGCCACTTTCACCAATTCGTGCGCTCACCTGCAATTACTCCTATTCGTTAGGGAAGGAGATAAGAGTAGAACGCAGCGTGCAACCAGTGCACTGAAAATAGCCTTAAATCTGTTCGCTTATAGACGAAATTATTAACTCTTCGCCTTTGCTTTGCGGGTAGCAAGAACTTGATCGATCAGTCCATACTCAACCGCTTCTGCTGAGGTGAGAATCTTGTCGCGTTCAATATCTTTAGCGATATCGGCTTGGCTCTTCTTTGAGTGACGAGCCAGCATCTCTTCCAGCAATGTTCTCATTCGCAAAATCTCTTTTGCTTGAATCTCAATATCAGATCCTTGTCCACCACCTTCTGAATATGGTTGGTGAATCAAAATCCGAGCATGCTCTAGCGCATATCTTTTTCCAGCAGCACCACCGGCAAGTAAAACGGCAGCAGCAGAGGCAGCTTGTCCTAAACAGATAGTCATTACATCTGGGCGAACGAATTGCATTGTGTCATAAATTGCAGTTAGTGCAGTAAATGAACCACCAGGTGAGTTGATGTACATCATGATGTCACGATCTGGATCCATAGACTCCAAGGTGAGTAATTGAGCCATTACATCATTTGCAACTGTGTCATCAATTGCTTGGCCTAAAAAGATAATCCGCTCTTCAAATAACTTTGTGTAGGGATCAAGGCGCTTATAACCATAACTGGTGCGCTCCTCAATTGTGGGCAGAATATAACGAGAGGTAATCTCACTTATTTTATTTAATTCATTATTCATCGAGATGTGCCTCCACTTCCTGATACTTGACCTGCTGATTTAACAACATGATCAACAAAGCCATACTCTTTTGCTTCAGCTGCAGTAAACCAGCGATCACGATCTGAATCTTCAGTAATTGTCTCTGCCTTCTGTCCAGTGTGGAAAGCAATTAAATCTGCCATGTTTTTCTTAGTAAAGCTCATCTGCTCTGCTTGAATTTTAATATCCGAGGCGGTTCCACCAATTCCACCAGATGGTTGGTGCATCATGATCCGAGCATGTGGAAGTGCGTAACGCTTTCCAGCAGTCCCGGAACATAATAAGAATTGACCCATTGATGCGGCAAGTCCCATTGCCACAGTTGCCACATCATTTTTGATGTATTGCATCGTGTCATAAATTGCCATTCCGGCTGAGATAGATCCACCGGGTGAGTTAATGTAAAGGTAAATATCTTTATCTGGATCCTCAGCGGCAAGTAATAACATCTGGGCACAGATTGCATTTGCCATTGAATCTTCTACAACTGAACCTAAGAAGATAATTCGCTCTTTTAGAAGGCGTTGATAAACCTGATCATCAAGGCCACCAGAACCACTACTTGCAGCACGTGGGGTATTACTTAGCTCCACAGGTATCTCCTCAGTTGATTTGTTAATAAATACTGTCATGACCTTAACAATCTTTTGCCAAAAATGCTTCCCGCTCTAAGCCTGAGCGTTGTTCGCCTTAAGCGATTATTTCTGCTCACCCGCTGGCACTTGCTTTGGTGATAACGCCTCTAAATCAACTTTTTTCCCAGATTTATCAACAACTTGTACTCGAGCGAGCACACCAGCTAATGCTTTTGCCCGCGCAACCTCAGCCACCATGGTGGTCACCTGACCAGCATCTGATACCTCTTTAATAAATTGATCTGGGCTCATGCCGTATCGGGCTGCTGCTCTAACTAAGTACTCAGTTAACTCAGATTCATTAACAGCAACAGATTCTGCCTTCACAATTGAATCTAATAAAAACTCTCTCGTTATTGTCGAGCGCACCTCAAGATTTACCTCAGCGCGATGTTTGTCATCCTCTAATCGCCCCTCTTTTTCAAGATGATCATTAACCTCTGCCTCAATAATCTCTGCCGGTAGTGGAATATCTATTGTGCTAGTTAACTTCTCAACTAATAAATCTCTCGCTTGGGCGCCCTGTTCCATCTCTTTTAACCGAGTAAGTCTGGTAGTTAGATCTGCTTTTAGCTCAGCTAAGGTTTCAAACTCAGATGCTAACTTGGCAAAGGCATCATCTACCGGTGGCAGCTCTCGCTCCTTAACCGCCTTAACAGTTACCTTAACTGTTCCCTTTTCACCTTCGGCCATACCAACTAATGCGGTATCAAAACTTTTCTCACCATTTGCACTCAGTCCAATTAACGCCTCATCTAATCCATCAATCATGGAGGCAGAGCCAACCTCATAGGAGAGATCATTGGCAGTTCCACCATCTAAATCTTTGCCATCCTTTGTTGCTACTAAATCAATAGTTACAAAATCTCCTGTTTCTACATTTTTTTCAACTGTAGTTAATGTGCCAAAGCGGGTACGAAGAGATTGAATCTGCTCCTCTATATCAGCATCACTTACCTTCACATCATCTACCTCAATTTTAATCTCTGAGAAATTAGGAAGTGATATCTCAGGACGGACATCGACCTCAACCGTAAATGAAAAATTCTCTTTATCTTTAAGCTCAGTAATCTCAACCGCAGGACGGCCAATAACTAATACATCATTTTCTTTAGCAGCTTGAGAGTAGAAGGTTGGAAGAGCGGCATTAATCGCCTCATCTAATACGGCGCCACGTCCCACACGTTGATCAATCATCGCACTTGGAACTTTGCCTTTGCGAAAGCCAGGAATATTTATTTTTTCACTTAAAGTTTTATAAGCCCCATCCACATGTGGGGAGAGCTCATCAAATGTAACCTCAATTGAAAGCTTTACTCGAGTTGGTGATAATTTCTCAACCGTGCTTTTCAATTAAAACTCCCCTTAATAATAAATATTTGAAAAATATTTGGTCGGGGCGGAGGGATTCGAACCCACGGTCTCCTGCTCCCAAAGCAGGCGCGCTAGCCACTACGCTACGCCCCGAAGGCTGAAAGTCTAGAGGGTGATTTTCCCTTCTCCTAACCGAAGTAATAAGGTATGACCTGCTACGGCAAACCAAGTTAAACTTGGCAAGTGCAGTAGCAGATCACGCAACAATTTTGCGGGTGTAGCTCAATGGTAGAGTTCTAGCCTTCCAAGCTAGCTGTGCCGGTTCAATCCCGGTCACCCGCTCCATTTTTTAGTTTATTGATCCAACTTCAATTATGAATGCTTTTCCATTCAGAGTGACAGTTCTTCCAGAACCAGCAAAATCCTTAACTAGTACGGAAAAATTACTATTGCTGCCTACAGATACAGTTCCAGTGATACCGAAAGATATTCGATTGAAGTCATCAACTGAGTCAGAACTCGGCGCGTAGCCGTAGGTGTACTCATAATTTAATACTGCCGTGTTGTCGGAACACTTTAGTTCTGGAAGCGTCCTAAAACTAGACACAGTGGACGAGATTTTTCCATTCACAATGATTGTGAAGAAATATTTTTTACCGGCGAGAAGCGACCCAAACCCGCTTGATTCAGAACCACCTCCCGGAGTTGAAGTCGCCATTGACCATTGCGTTAAATTTAAAGATTGAATTGCAGCAACACTGCCAGTATCTCCTTTAGGACCTTGTGGACCAGTTGCACCGGTGTCACCTTTTGGTCCAGCAGGTCCAGTACTTCCGCTACTTGATCCAGCAGGTCCGGCTGGACCTTGTGGTCCGGTTGCACCTGTTTCACCTTTTGGTCCTGCAGGCCCAGCAGGACCTTGTGGTCCCTGTGGGCCAGTAGATCCTGCACTTACTGAACCTGATGTTCCATTTTTTCCATCTGCTCCAGCTGGTCCGGCGGGTCCAGCTGGGCCGCGCATTGAGATTGGCAGCGGCCAATTATTATTTTTCTTTGGACCATACATATTCATTGTTTTGATATCGATATAAAAATCACCATCAATACCAAGTGATTTTGCTGGCACACCAGAGCCACTCAAAACTGTATTTGCAATTGAGTTAGCACTTCGTCCAGCCGCTAGTGTTTCTGGGATATCGATAGTTGTTAGTAGCATTGTTAACAATGCAGTCTTTACAAATTTGGCGTGTAGATTATTGACTGCCATATCCTTCATCCTTCATCCCCCCCCTTACTGTGGGGGCTTGTTGTGGCCGCACCCCTGTGGCGCAGCGTTAAGAAATATTTTCCAAAAACTACGCATGGTGGTCAAGAGAATTCACAACCTTTTCTAAGGAAATATTAGCCCGAACGCTATCCGCCCACCCCTACTCTTATGCCAGAGCAAAACTCTGATCTGCCCCACAGGTGTTATAGATAGAAGGCTCAGCAGTTAGGAGTTATCTACTCTCATCAGGTGCAGCAAGTACTTGAAGAAATGAGGAGTAAATGAATAAGAAGTTAGTAGCAGCAATTGCTACAACTGCGATTGCCTTAACAGTGTCAGCAGGATCAATCGCCTCTGCTGATAATGGAAAAGGTGGCCTGGGTTTTTCTAACTTTCTCTCTGAGTTAGTTACAAAGGGAACAATTTCCCAATCACAAGCTGATGCAATCGCAAAAGCCTTAGCTGATAAAAAAGCGCTAGCAGAGGCAAATCGTCCAACTCAATCTGAGATGCAGGCACATCGCACCGCTGAGATTGCAGTGATTACATCAACCTTAGGTATTACCGAATCAACACTTACCTCACGGATCAAAGCTGGTGATTCTCTTGCCACAATTGCAGGATCAAAGAAAGATGCATTGATCACAGCCTTAGTTGCATTTGAGAGTAAAGAGATTGATGCAAGAGTTACAGCAGGTAAGTTAACTGCAGCTCAAGCAACTCAAATTAAGGCAAATCTGACCAACCGCGTTACTGAAGAGGTAAATGAGGTTCGTGGGGCTGGAAAGATGGGTCGCGGCCATGGTGAAAAAGGTCCAAAAGGTGGAGCTGGCACCGGTGGTTTGGTTGATCCAAGTACTGGCACAACAAGTACTGCCAAGTACTCATCAGGTCTAACTTTAAGGGCGTAAAACAAAATAAAGCGCTTCACCTCCTAGACACAACTTGCCTGGCTTATCAAAAGTAAGCCGGGCAGTTTTGTTTTCTGTCAAACTACCGATTATGAAAATACATATTGGCAGTGACCATGCCGGTCTTGAGTTTAAAGCCAAAATCATCACGCACTTAAAAAGCAATGGTCATGATGTGATCGATCATGGGCCCCACCAATATGACGCCTTAGATGATTACCCAACCTTTTGCATTCCAACTGCAATTGCAACTGCAAAAGATCCATCATCATTTGGAATTGTGTTAGGTGGCTCTGGAAATGGTGAGCAGATTGCTGCAAACAAGGTTAAAGGTGTTAGAGCTGCTTTAGTTTGGTCGATTGAAACTGCAAAATTAGCCAGGGAGCACAACAATGCAAATGTAATCTCACTCGGCGGCCGCCTTCATGAAGAAGCATTTTGCCTGCAGTTGGTAGACACATTTTTAAGTACACCTTTTACCAATGATGAGCGGCATGTGAGAAGAATTAATCAAATATCTAACTATGAAAATAAGGGCAGTATTTAAAGTTTTTCATATCTAAAATCAGTAACCACATGCCCTTTTTTAAGACCCTGTCCTTCAAACTTTGATAACACCCGCCAAGTAGGCCGATCAACTATTCCACCGGTAAATTTTGGGTTGGCATCAAAGCGCACCTTTATCCAATCAGCATATGCTTGCCAGTCTGTAGCAATATGAATAAATCCTTTTGGTTTTAATTTACTTGCCACCATCTCCACAAACTCACTCTGCACAATCCGCCTTTTATGTTGCCGGTTTTTTGGCCATGGATCTGGAAATAGTAAGTGAATACCATCGATTGAGTTATCAGGGATGAAATTAGCTAGTAGGTAGGTGGCATCTTCTCTAATCAATTTAATGTTTTTTAATTTGTTTTCAATAATTAATAAAAGTAGCGCGCCATGACCTGGCTGATGCATCTCAACTGCAACATAACCAATATCAGGGGAGCCCTGCGCAATCGCCGCAGTTGCCTCCCCCATGCCAGAGCCAATCTCCAAAATTACTTTTTGCTTATCTTTAAATACTTGATTAAGCAGTAATTGCTCTTCAACCTTTAGGGAGTATTGATCCCAATATTGATCCATTGCCAAACTTTGTGCCCGAGTCATGCGATTGCCCCGCAGTGAGTAACTACGGTTAGAGGGACGTTCCATCTTGGCTTAACCTGCAATCTCTGCTTGGATATGGTCAGAAAATATTATTTCTAAGTCCAATTATCGCTTATTAATTAGGAGTCAATGTGCCAGGTTTAAACTCAACTAGGGCGGAAGCCGCCGAACGATCTGCCCATCTTGCAGTTGCTAGCTATGAGTTAACCCTTGATCTAACGACCGGGGATGAAACCTTTATCTCTGAGACCAAAATTAAATTCTCCTGCAATAAACCAGGGTATGAGACCTTCCTTGATGCAGTCGGGAAGAATGTAATTTCAGCAACTTTAAATGGCCAAGTTGTTGACACTGCAAATTATGATGGCGAGAGTATCTTCATAAAGAATTTAGCAGCTGAGAATGAGTTGGTTATTAAGATGAATGGCCTTTACTCAAAAACCGGTGAGGGTCTGCAGCGCTCAGTAGATCCAGTTGATAATGAGGTTTACCTTTACTCTCAAGGTGAAACTGCATTTATTAGAAAAATGTATCCATGTTTTGATCAACCAGATTTAAAAGCCACCTTTACCTTAACTGCGATCGCACCAAATCACTGGTCGGTAATCTCAAATAACCCAGTAAAAGAAAAGGTTGAGTTAGCAGATAAGAAAGCTAAATGGAGTTTTACTACTACCCCAAGAATTTCTACCTATATCACCGCCCTAATCGCAGGTCCTTATTACTCAGTCAGTGATAAATATGTTGGTAAGAAAACTGTGCCGCTTGGAATTTACTGCCGTAAATCCTTATCAGAGCACTTAGATCCAGAGGATATATTCTTAATTACCAAACAAGGTTTTGCCTACTTTGAAAAGGTATTTGGCCTTGAGTATCCATTTGAAAAGTATGACCAGATTGCCGTAGTTGATTTCAACTGGGGTGCGATGGAAAATGCCGGCGCTGTTACATTCTTAGAGCGCTTACTGGTATTTAGATCAAAGGTTACTGAGCGGATGTATAACGCAAGAGCTAACACAATCTTGCATGAGATGGCCCATATGTGGTTTGGCAATATGGTGACGATGAAGTGGTGGGATGATCTTTGGCTTAATGAATCATTTGCCGAGTGGTCTTCATATTTGGCCATGGTTGAGGGAACTAGATTTAAAAAATCATGGACTGGATTTAATCAAGAGCGAAAGAACTGGGCATACCGCCAAGATCAGTTAACTACAACTCACCCAATTGTCTCGGACATGGTTGATATTGATACGGTGGCTGGAAACTTTGATGGTATTTCATATGCCAAAGGTGCTTCAGTGCTTCAGCAATTAGTAGCCCATGTTGGTCGAGATAATTTCATTGCTGGATTACAAAAATACTTTACTAAGCATGCCTTTAAGAACACCACACTTGAGGATTTACTATCTGAGTTAACAATAACTAGTGGCCGGGATTTAAAGCCATGGGTTGCAACCTGGCTACAAACTGCAGGTGTTAACACTTTGCGTCCTGCTCTTGAGATTGAAAATGATAAGTACAAATCAGTTTCGGTAATCCAAGAAGCACCAACTATGCCAGTTGGCTCTAAAGAGTTGCGCCCGCACCGAATGGCGGTTGGTTTATATGATCTGGTTGGAAGCAAGATCGCACTTCGTAAAAGTGTTGAGTTAGATGTTGCCGGAGCTAAAACAGTTGTAAGTGAGTTAGCCGGCGAAAAGGTGGCAGATCTTCTACTAGTTAATGATCGAGATCTTTCCTACGGCAAGGTTCGATTTGATGATCGATCAATTACAACCTTAAAGGCACACCTTGGCAAGATTGATGATTCCCTAACCCGCGCGCTGTGCTGGTCTGCTGCTTGGGATATGTTGCGAGATGCTGAGATCAGCGCAACTGATTTTATTGATATTGCACTAGCTGGCCTTGCCGGTGAAGATGACATTGCCACCGTCACAATTATCGCTAACCAGTTAATAACTGCAGTTGAGCTTTACTCATCCCCTACTAAGCGAGACTCCGCTCGACTTAAGGTTGGTAATGGTTATGAGGCGATGTTGCGAAGTGCTAAAGCTGGTAGCGATCACCAATTACAGTTTGCTAGAAACTTCACCTCATTTGCATCCAGTGCTGAACATAATGATCTAATTAAAGAGTTATTAGATGGCAAGTTATCAGGTCTTAAGGTTGATGCCGATCTTAGGTGGACATTTGTAATTGCATTAGCAGAGCGAGGCTTGATGGATAAGGCAGCCCTTTCTGCTGAATTGCTTAAGGACAACACATTAACTGGACAACTTTCTCATGCCACCGCCCTTGCTGCACTTCCAACAGCACAGGCAAAGGCAGAAACCTGGAAATCAATAACTACCGAGGAGATCAGCACATCAGAGCGGGAAGCGAAGTTGGCTGGCTTTATGCGAGCACTGCACCGCCCATTGTTGGCTGATTATGTTGATCCATACTTTGATTTACTGCTTGAAACCTGGGGCAAAAAATCCTATGAGGTGGCAAGTAAGTTTGTTAGCGGTATGTATCCAATTTATATAACTAATCAAACAACATTGGATAAAACAATTAACTGGCTTGCAACTACCGGCAAAGATGGTCAGGCCGGTCTTAGAAGATTAGTCTCTGAAGGCCGAGACGCCCTTGAGCGAGCGCTAACGGTGCAAGCAAAAGATAAGTAGTTCTACTCGATATGAGTAAGGGGATTAATCCTCTTTTTACTTTTCTTTCTACTTTCCTTTGCGGTGATGTAAGCAAAAAAAGAGATGACTAGAAATAATAAAACAGGTGCGGCAACAAAGTAGGTAAAGGTTTGTAAAACTGTTAAGCCGGCACCGGCTAATGAACCATCTTCAATCATGCGCTAGCTGCCCCAATCGCCTCAACCCCAAATGGTTTTAGATAAGGAATCCAAATCCGATTAGGTTTACCAGTTCCTAGAATCCGCCATGCCGCGCCCACTGGTTCCCGTGGGGTGTGACGAAGCCGCCATCCTAAATCCTTTAAAGTTTTATCAGCCTTTACATGATTACATTTATGACAAGCTGAGACCACATTCTCCCAATTATGTCCGCCACCTCTTGATCTTGGAACCACATGATCAATTGAGGTTGCCGTAACTCCGCAGTAAACACAGCGATTGTTATCTCTGGCAAAAATTGCCCTTCGAGAGAGCGGCACCGCATGACGATAAGGAATCTTTACAAATTTATTTAATTTAATTACCGCAGGTAAGGTAATTGATCCACGGGCGTAGGTAAGGATGCGATCTGAATCCTCCACGCTTGTGGCGCGCTCATTTAAGACGAGGATTAATGCTCGTCGCTCTGATACGACACCTAGTGGCTCATAGGTGGCGTTCAGTACCAAAGTTTGTGACACTGAAAGCTTTCTCCTTTAGGGGCAACACGTGGCTCGTGCTGCGTAGGCATATCTTGCCTGAGGTTTGGCAAAAAAACATCATTTAAAAGCAGATTCCTACTTACATTTGGGTTAAAGTTTTCATCTAACGATGAAAATACCTGAGAATTTGAAATCAGCGGCCGATTGGTTCACCGGAGCCCCGCTTAACATCACGGTGATCATCACCCTTGCCATCACCATCTCACTCCTTGGGCAGCGCTCAATCTCAAAGTTTATGAACCGCATCGCATCAGCTGATCTAATCCCGGGGCCTAAGCGAAGTGGGGTTAGACAAAAAGAGCGAGCAAAAACTACCAGCACAGTTTTGAAATCAACTTTGAATGGTGTGATCTGGTTAATTGCAATCTTTATGATCTTAGCTGAGTTTGGTTTAAATCTTGGGCCTCTAATAGCTTCAGCTGGTGTGATTGGTGTGGCATTAGGACTTGGCGCACAAACTTTAGTTCGCGATATTTTATCTGGCATCTTTATGTTAGTTGAAGATCAATATGGCGTGGGCGACAAGGTTGATGTGCTTGAGATTCAAGGTGTGGTTGAAACTGTTGGCTTACGAATTACAACCGTTAGAGATAGCAAAGGCACAATTTGGTACCTAAGAAATGGTGAGATATTAAAGGTTGGAAATAAATCTCAACCTAAAAACAAAAGCTAATTAGCTGCGTTAATCATCGCAGCAGCTGCTGCCTCTAAGTACTCCCAAAGCTCACTCTTTAAATCATCTGCAATCTCAAGTCCATTTACTGCATCCTTCATACAAACCAACCAAGCATCATGCTCCACTTTTGAGATATGAAATTGCGAATGGCGAAGGCGAAGCCGTGGGTGTCCACGTTCTTCACTATAAGTAGTCGGCCCACCCCAGTACTGCTCTAAAAATAATTGAAGTCTTCTACCTGCGCCATGTAAATCATTCTCTGGATACATCGGGCGCAGAATTGGATTTACCGCCACTAATGCGTAGAAGTGTGAGACTAAATCATTAAAGGTTTTCTCACCCCCGGCTCGCTCGTAAAATGTCTTACTCACACCTTAACCCGCTCTTTTGTTTGTGGGGTAGAAATTTGTAATACAAAGTAACTAGTTATTACACATAAGATTCCAGTGATATAAAAAGCTGAGGCGTAATCACCAAATTTAACTCTAAGTAATGATGCACCAAGGGCAGCAATTGAGCCACCGATTTGGTGAGCTGCAAATACCCAGCCATAGATAACTGCACCCTTATCTGGTCCTAATACTTGCCGGCATAACAAGACTGTTGGTGGCACAGTTGCTACCCAATCGAGGCCATAGAAAATAATAAAAACTAGCGTGGATGGGTGAAGGGTTGAGAATAAGATTGATGGCAATAAAAATAGTGAAAGACCCCGTAGTAGGTAGTAAAAGAATAAAAGTTTTCTTGGATCAACTCGATCGGTTAAGTAACCAGAAAAAATTGTGCCAATCACATCAAAGACGCCAATTAGCGCCAACAAACTAGCTGCTGTTACCTGCACCATGCCATGATCATGGGCGGCTGGAATAAAGTGGGTACCAATTAATCCACTTGTTGATAACCCACAAACAAAAAATGAGCCAACTAAGTACCAAAAGTTTCTTACCTTACTTGCATTCTTTAAGGATTGAATCGCATTTTTGGCAGCATTGCCTTTTTGTAATACCAGTGGCTGCCAATCATCACCTGCCCCATAAGGTTTTAGATTAAAACTTTGTGGATCCTCTTTTAAAAAGAAATAAATTAATGGCACCATTAAATAGGCACCAAGGGCTATAACTAATGATGCAGCTCGCCAACCAGGATTTTCCGCTAACTTTGATAAGCCTGGTAAGAAAACTAATTGGCCAGAGGCAGCTGCTGCTGTGAGAATTCCAATTACTAAGCCACGTTTTTTAACAAACCATCTATTTGCAATTGTGGCGGCAAAAACCAAGGCCATCGACCCAGTACCAACGCCAACTACAACACCCCATAACAACAATAGATGCCAACTTTTACTCATCCAGATTGTTAAGAGTGCGCCGGTGCCAACGGTGGTAAGCGCTGCCATAACAACTTTTCTAACTGTAAAGCGCTCCATTAAAGCTGCGGCAAAGGGTGCAGTTAAGCCATAAAGTAAAACGTTGATTGCAACTGCAAGGGAGATAACATTCCGGCTCCAACCAAAATCTGCCTCAAGCGGCAAAATTAAAACAGATGGTGCACTTCTAAAACCTGCAGTAGCAAATAAGGTGCCAAAGGTTATGCCAGCAACAATCCAGGCTGGGTGAAATCTACTTTTCACTAACTACCGATAAACCAGATTGCAGTATCGGTTGGTAATTTGCCACCTTCAATTGGTGAACTACTTACTAAGATATTTATATTCTTTGGTAAATCAATTGGTGCACCAAGATTTAGGTAGCAGTAAAAATTACCAGGACGAGAAAAAGCCACCACATCTTTGCCAGCCTCAACCCAACTCATTGGGCCATCTCCTAAGCCAGATTGGGATTTTCTAATCTCAAGAGCTTTACGATAAAGATTAAGCGAGGAGGTTGGATCATTTTCTTGAAGCTCTACTGAGAACTCGCCCCAATTATCACTTTGCGGCAACCAAGAATCATTTGGGGTTAATTTTGAATTATTTGAAAAACCAAATGCACCATTTGAATCTTTCTTCCAAGGAAGTGGCACTCGGCAACCATCACGTCCTCGATCGGTGTAATCACTCATCTTCCATCTTGGATCACTCAATCTATCCTCTGGAATATCACGGGCCTCAGGAAGTGTTAACTCCTCCCCTTGGTAAACATAGGCGCCACCAGGAAGCGCAAACATTAATAGCGCACCAGCTTTGGCACGCTTTCGGCCACGTTGTAAATTAAATTTACTGCGATCTCCTTGGCGCTCGAGCGTTGTTCCACCACTTAATCCCAATCCTAAATCAAAGCGATCTACCGATCTGACCACATCATGGTTATTAAATACCCAAGATGATGGCGCTCCTACCTCACTCAACGCTTCGATCGATTTATTAATATTTGTTTTAATCTCATTAACATCCCACTTAGATCCTAGGAATTCAAAATTAAATGAGTTCATTAACTCACCTGGACGTAGATAGCGAGCGATTCGAGTGGCAGGGTGTACCCAAGCTTCAGCAACTGCCATTCGATCATCTGGGTATGAATCTAAAATCTTGCGCCACTCTTTGTAGATCTCATGCACACCATCTTGATCCCAAAATGGCATTGGCTTTCCATCTAATAATTTTGGATCACTTGGCACATCTGGCAAACCATCGGCTTTAATCATTCCGTGAGCAACATCAATTCGAAAACCATCAACGCCTAGATCTAACCAAAACTTTAGTACTCCTTCAAAGTAGGCCTTAACATCTTTATTTAGCCAATTAAAATCTGGTTGTTCAACTGCAAATAGATGTAAATACCATTGACCAGGTGTTCCATCAGCTTCGGTTATTCGATGCCAAGCAGAGCCACCAAAGACAGCTTGCCAATTATTTGGCGGTTCATTTCCATCAACACCTTTGCCATCGCGAAACATAAAACGATCTCGCTCTGCTGATCCAGGTTTTGCTTTTAAAGCTTCCTGAAACCACTTATGTTGATCCGAGC
>Ga0214919_10002662_pt1 | contig 27756 bp, 38 predicted proteins | sample LL1503_MetaG_FD_177994 | JGI IMG/M metagenome (GOLD analysis project Ga0214919, IMG submission 177994) | Freshwater microbial communities from Lake Lanier, Atlanta, Georgia, United States - LL-1503 | ecosystem: Environmental > Aquatic > Freshwater > Lake | place: USA: Georgia | collected...
GGTAATTTGAATCGCGCACTTCACGATTCTTATAGCGAAGAATTCATTAGTGATTTCATTAATGCATTTGAAGATAACAAAGAAAAGAAAATTGCCGCAGCCAAACCTAGAAAGAAAAAGAAAGATGCCGTAGTTTCTGTATTTGATGAGTTTATGGAGAAATTAGATGCAAACCCCGATTCCAGCCCAACTTGAACATTGGCTAAAAATTGTTGAAAATAAAAAAGCGCCTAGAGACTTAAGAGAGTCAGCAGTCTTGCATTTGACTGCAATTCGTGATATAATCAACAAGTCTTTAGGTACAACAATTAAGAAGCAAGGTTTAAGTAAATATGAGAGTATGTCTATTAGGTGATACACATTTTGGTGTTAGAAATGACTCCAAAGCATTTCACGCATACTATGAAAAGTTTTATGATGAAACATTCTTTCCGCAATTAGCAGAGAGAGGCATTCGTACAATCATTCAACTTGGTGATTTGTTTGATAGACGTAAGTACATCAACTTTCATTCTCTTATGGAAAGTCGTAGATACTTTTTTGATAGATGTGTCGAAGAAGGCATTACACTTCATGCATTGATTGGTAATCACGATATCTTTTGGAAAGAAAGTCTTGAAGTAAATTCTCCAGACTTGTTGTTGCGTGACTATCATAACGTTCGCCTGTGGCAAACACACGGAACATTAGAAATCGATGGAATCAAAATTGATATGATACCATGGATTTGTAAAAGCAATGAAACTGAAATCTTTGAATTCATTAAGAACAGCACATCACCTATGTGTATGGGACATTTTGAACTTGCAGGATTTCCATTGTCTAGAGGCGTAGATAGCCACGATGGTATTGACTATAAGTTTCTAAGCAACTATAATAGAGTATTCAGCGGACACTATCATACTTTCTCCGAACATGATAGCATTACGTATGTTGGAACTCCATACGAACTATTTTGGTCAGATTACCAAGACCAAAAGAAATTTGCTATTCTAGATACCGAAAGCATGAAAGTTGAGTATGTAAATAATCCACACAGAATGTTTTACAAAGTCAACTATGATGATGGTGTTGATAAGCTGAAGATTGAAGACTTGAAGAATATGGAATTCTCTAAGTATGCAAATGCTTATGTGAAAGTTGTCGTTGTCAATAAACAAGACCCATACTTATTTGAGAAACTAGTTGATGAAATATATAAAGTAGGTCCAGTCGATGTTACAATCGTTGAAGACTTTACAGAATTTAGTGAAACAGAAGATGAAGACATTGTTAATCAAGCTGAAGACACTATGTCCATTCTATCTAAATTTATTGATGGACAAAGTTTGAGTATCAATGATCCAAATAAACTTAAAACATTGATGCGTGAACTTTATGTTGAGGCACTATCTACAGAAAACATTGAATGATTATTTTTCGTAATTTACGTTGGAAAAACTTCCTAAGCACTGGCAATTTTTTTACTGAACTCAAATTAGATAACGACAATACAACATTGATTGTCGGCTCTAATGGTTCAGGTAAATCAACCATGCTTGATGCATTGACATTTGTTTTGTTTGGCAAACCTTTTCGCAGTATTAACAAAGGACAACTTGTAAATACTATCAATGGTAAAGATTCTGTTGTTGAAATTGAATTTGACACGGGCAACAAGTCGTACAAAATTGTTCGTGGTATCAAACCAAATGTATTTGAGATTTACTGCAATGGGCATTTAGTCAATCAAGATGCCGCAGTCAAAGACTATCAAGAACATCTAGAGAAATTCATTCTCAAACTCAATTACAAATCATTCACTCAAATCGTTGTATTGGGTTCAGCATCATTTACTCCATTCATGCAATTGTCTGCTTCTGACAGACGTTCTATCATTGAAGACTTGTTGGATATTCAAATCTTCTCTCGCATGAATAGTGTTCTCAAAGATAAATTTCTCTTGTTGAAAGAAAAACATTCACAGTCAAAGTATGCGGTAGACTTGAAGAGCGAAAAAATTCAATATCAGATTCAATTTATTGATTCGCTGAACAAGAACAATGCAACTCAAATTTTATCTAAGCAACAAGATATTGCGAATACGCAATCATTGATTGCAGAGAGTGAAACTAAATGTGCGACAATACAATCAAGTTTGTCTGAAATGATTACACAAATTTCAGACAAATCTAAAGTCAATGCAAAGCTATCTAAGTTTACAACATTGCAACAAAGTCTAGTAAAGACGCATAAGAAAATTGATAGTGATATTGAGTTTTATCATAACAATGATGACTGTCCAACATGTAAGCAAGCAATTGGTAATGAATATAAACTACACATTGTGGAAGAGAGAAATAAAAAACTAGTTGAAGTTGATGACGCATTGTCAAAAGTCAAAACTGAACTTGATGTTGTGAATGGTAGACTTACTGAGATTGAAAGAATCGCAGAACAAATTCAAACATTGAATTCGCAATTGACTTTTGAACAGAGTGAGATTAGAGTTAATCAGAGACACATTGATAATATCAATAAAGAAATCGAAAGATTGAATTCTGTTAAAGATGATGTTACTGCTGAACAAGAAAAACTTGCAACGTTGAATGTGGAACTTGCAGAATTAGAATCTGAAATTAAAGTTATTGCCGAAGAACGATTATACTATGAAGTCGCAACAAACTTATTAAAAGACACAGGTATCAAAACGAAAATCATTCGACAATATATACCAGTAATCAACAAGTTAGTTAATAAATATCTTGCGGCATTAGATTTCTTTGTGAACTTTAATTTGGATGAATCTTTCAAAGAAACAATTAAGTCTCGCCATCGTGATGACTTTACATATGCATCATTCAGCGAAGGTGAAAAGCAACGTATTGATATGGCATTGATGTTGACATGGCGTGCTGTTGCTAAGTTGAAGAACTCGGCAAGCACAAACATATTGATACTTGATGAGATTTTTGATTCGTCATTAGATACGAATGGTACAGAAGACTTAATGAAAATTCTAAACATGCTTGAAGGTTCTAATTTGTTTGTCATATCACACAAAGGTGATATTCTGCAAGACAAGTTTGCTAACGTGATTAGGTTTGAAAAGGTCAATAATTTTTCAAGGATAACAAAATGAAAATATTGAGTGAATATTTTGGAGACGAAATTGATAGACATGCAGAAATATACTTTGATGAAAACTTTTTCAAAGTTAGGGTAAGAAACGAACTTGGTTCTTATTTTGTTGCATTTTTTAATAATCTTGATGAAGCAGAAAACTTTGCAGAAAATTATGTAAGAGGAGAAACAAATGAACCTTGAATTCGTACCAGAAACATCATCAGTTCTTTTAAGTGAATGTGATGATTTTGATTTTAATAATCCTCCATACGATCCCAAAGAACTCGCACAAGCGTTACACGATAAAATGGTAGAGAGTGATGGACTTGGATTATCAGCAAATCAAGTTGGAATTCCATATCGTGTTTTTGTTATGAGAACTGGCGATGAGCCTTTTGCAATTTTTAATCCTAAAATTGTAGATGTATCGGATAGAGAACTTGTAATGAAAGAAGGTTGTTTAAGTTTTCCATTATTGTATTTGAATGTTAAACGTCCAGATGGCGTTCGTATTCGTTATCAGAAAGAAGATGGAAGCACCACAACCGAAAAGTTTATTGGTATGACTGCCAGAATTGCATTGCACGAATTTGACCACATGATTGGAAAAGTGTATACTCAAAAGGCTTCACAATTTGAAACTCAACGTGCATTACGTAAACGCATGATTCTAAAACGTAAGGTAAAAAAATGAGTGAAGATATGGTAGCGATGCGAGACAAGTACTGGTGGGAACATTATCCGTTGCATCAATTGTGGTGTAATGATTTGTGTCCATTGGTACCACGATTTGAATATCGTAAAGGCGATGAATACAACGCAAATAACTGGTCGTTACATTGGTTGTTTCTTCATGTGTGGACGATGGAACATTTTTCATTTGGTCTAGACGCAGGTCTAAGTTTTGATGAAATCTATGTTGGTGCTATTGTTCCTTGGTTTCGTATTACATTTGGAATTCGTCATGCACACTCACAATTAGGATGGAAAATTTCTAGAATGCTACGCAGGCGATCAGCACTAAAGAATGAAAACGGTGAATACAATTAAATTGGGGGATGAATATTATGAGTAACATGACACGACACGCAGAACACGAACTTGACATTATCGGAATGACTGATGATGATGAAATGAATGGAATGATGCGAAAGCATATTCTTCACATGATAGAAGAGTTTGCCGAAGAAGGACATAGTGGATTCTCAGCAAGTTATGCCATTCAATGTTTAGAAAAACTTTTGCGCTTTGAACCTTTGTCTCCTTTACAGGGTACAGATGATGAATGGGAAGATGTAGCAAGTATAAACGGTTCGCCTACGTGGCAGAACAAAAGATGTAGTAGAGTATTTAAAGATGAAACAGGCGCATATGATATTAATGGAAAAGTTTTCTGGGAATGGTATACAGATGAAAATGGTGAAAAATTCAAATCGTATTTCACCGGACGTGAAAGCAGAGTTTATGTTACATTCCCGTATGTACCTACAACTGTCTACGAAGAAAGCGTTGCAGAGTCGTGAAAAAGTATAATTGTTGGTGCTACAACTGCTTGGACGAATTACAAGATCCGGTAACAATGTTGCCGCTGACAATGAACATGTTTATTGTATGTCCTAGTTGTGGAAATAAACGTTGCCCGAGAGCAACTTGGCATGGATTAGAATGTACAAATAGTAATGAACCTGGACAAGAAGGGAGTAGATATGGCAATAGCGCAGGCGTTCAATTTCAATCAAAATAATCCTACAGATTTTTTTCCCAACGCAGACATAAACATACACGAATATGCAATTCAAGGTAAGATGATTGTCGCATCGTGTAGGATTAGCAGTTCACAAACTATTGGAATGACAGCAGATGTTAAAGATAAAATCAGAACAGAATTGATTCATCAGATTGCAGATTACGTTCTACAAAACAACTTAGTAGAATTTACCCAAATTAAAGATCCGATAACATTAGACTTACTTGTTAAGGCACGGTGTTTTATGGCACCAAATGACAATGTACAAATTTTAAGAAGCCTACATAAAGTATAATAGTGGAGAATGAAATGAAACCTTGGCAACATGGATACGATATAGACTATCTTAAAGGACTTGAAGCGCAGTATGCAGACTACAATGCATATACGTTATCTCCTTTTGCGAAGTATAAGAAGAATAACATTGCTGAGTCTTTGAAAAAAGGAACTCTTGTTTTGCTTGGTGATGCAATGATTGATGTAACAGTAAACAAAGTTGCGTCAGACATTACAATGCATGGCGACACAGTTATTGCAACAAAATTAAAAGGTGATGTTTCAATCGGAAAACTTTCGGGGAACATTAATACCATCAAACAACAAATTTCTGGATTGTCAGGAAATAATTTTTGGTTGACTGTGTGGGCAGAAAACAAAGCGCATTGTGACTTAGCAGAAGAGTTAGGTTTCTGTTATGTTGGTCCTAAGATTACAACATACGGAGAAGTACATGCAATTTATTTTAAGAGTAACAGTCCTATTCCACGTTCGTTTCCTAAAGTAGAATCGACTGAATATCTAAGCATCAAAAAGATTGGTGCAATCACACCAGAATTTATTCAATCGGTTTCTGCTAAGTTAGCAACATTGCCTGCGTTCACAAATCATTACAGTAACTACAACAAAGACAAAGCATGGTCTGCATTATCACTACGTGGTTATCGTCCAGAGTCAGACTTTATTACAAAGCCCTCAGAGATGAGTGATGAGTGGAAAGAAAAAAACAAAGATGTAAAATTTGAATTGCAAGATACACCACTCTATGATATGTTTCCTGAAGTGCGTGAGTTGCTAAGTAAATATAGAGAAGTTCATCGTATTCGTTTCATGCAATTGAAACCTGGCGGTGGAGAACTAGAACGACACACGGATCAAGTTGATAAAGACTCTGGTGGTTCTAAAGGCAAACTCGCAAGACTACACATACCAATTATTACTAATCCAAACATGATTTTTACTGTGTGGGATACAAAAGGTAATCCACAAAAGGTGCATATGGAAGTTGGAGACTTGTGGTTCTTAGATACACGTAAGCCACATCAAGCAATCAACGATGGAACAGATAATAGAATTCATTTAGTCATAGACGCAATTTCTGAAGGAGAACTGTATGAGTCGCTTGTATCCTGAAGAAGTTTCTGATATAATTAAAGATTGGAAAGACCCAAACCCTGCACCGATAGTTGAGATGCACAATGGCTTTCATGTTGTGCGTGATGACCTGTTAGAGTATGGTAGTAAAAGTCGATTCATTGACTATCTTGTGAAGTCTACTGAATGTGATGAGTGGGTCTTTGGTGGTGCAAACAAAGTTGGTTGGGGTCCTATCTCTTTAACGTATGTGTGTAATCTCTATGGAAAAAAAGCAACGTTCTTTATGGCTAAACGCAAAGAGCCCACATGGCATCAGCAAAGAGTATTGGACCTTGGCGGCACTATTCATTGGGTTGACAATGGTATGCTTACTGTGACTAAAGCAAGAGCAAGACGTTATCAAGAAGAAGATACAAAGCACAGACAATGCTTGCCTTTAGGATTAGAACATCCATCTGTGCTTGCATCGATTGTTAAAGTTGCTAGAGATTTGAAAATCAAACCAACAGAGATTTGGACTGTTGCATCAAGCGGAACATTGAATCGTGGTTTGCAAATGGCATTTCCGGATGTGCCTGCATATGCAGTAGAGATTGGACATAAGATGAGTGACTACGAAAAAGGTCGTGCTGTGACAATGCGTTCACCATATAAGTATGACCAAGCAGTAGAGGAGGACCAAGCACCTCCATATCCATCTGAGAAATACTATGATGCTAAACTTTGGCAGTTTGTAGTGACTAGCGGGAAACCAGGCGCATTAATCTGGAATGTAGCGTAATTAATATTCAAAGGAGTCGGAACATGAGTACAGAAGAAGATAAATTTAAAAAATCTAAACGAATCCTTAAAGACGAAAATGCGATACGAAAGCAAATGAGAATTGCTAAAGCATATAAAATACCAGTTGAGACTCCACATCAATTAGCTAAACATCATGTATTAGATTGTGGTAATCCAAATTGTGTCATGTGTGCAAATCCTAGAAAAGTTTGGAAAGAAAAAACGATTCAAGAAAGACGTTTTGAACAAACTGAAAAGTACAAAGAAGAAAATGATTAAAGAAAAATATCTTGGCGTATACATGAAGACTGCAAGAGTCTTTGCCGAACTGAGTAGTGCTAAACGTAAACAAGTTGGTGCTGTTGTCGTTAAAGATGATCGCATCATCTCAATTGGTTACAATGGTATGCCAAGTGGATGGGACAATAATTGTGAATATGTTGCCGATGTTCATCCTAGTGATCCTAGATATGATTACAATCATTTCAGCAAAGAACTCAAAACAAACCCCGAAGTTCTCCACGCAGAATCAAATGCTATTGCTAAGTTAGCAAAGTCTACCGAAAGTGGTGATGGTGCAAGTATGTTTATCACTTGCGCCCCATGCATAGATTGTGCTAAAATGATATTTCAAAGCGGTATCAAAGAAGTATTTTACGGTGAAGACTACCGTGATGATGATGGTATTCGTTTCCTAAATAAATGCGGAATAACTGTAAAACAAATATAATATGACAAAACATTTTTATGAACGCAATGATTGGTTGTTGAATCACGAAACAAACAAGACATTTGAAGAAGTGCAATGGATGACTGAAGACGAATTTCGTCAATGGTTTATCGATTTGCGTAAAGCAGTTGTACACTCATGGGACACTATGGGTCAACCACCAAGAGTTGGTTGGGATAAAGATGCAATCAAAAAACAATTCAAAGAGATGTATGGATTTCCTGTACACGAATTTGAACACGTTGATGAATTGACTGGTGAGAAAGATGTAATTCGAAATACTAGCGTAGTTGGCAATGCGGCTAATCAATGGTTCCCAACTATGATGAAGACACGTATCAACTACACTAAGAATGACGATGGGCTTTCAATCTATGACCACTTTCTCAAAGATGAATTGCTTGAGAAGACATTGAAGTATTCGAAACGACACTTCAAGCGTGATTCATTCTATGCATACTCAAACACAATCAAAGTCAATGAGATTATCAACGTTGGTTCTTATAACGTGAAGTTTAAGAATGGCAATGACTTTGTTCGTTGGTTTGAAGAGAACAACATTCGTCAATATGGTTATGACTATTGGGTAGAAAGCCGTGATGATGATGAAGAGTACACTGGTTACAATGAAGAACTCAAAGGTGTAAAGTATCTTGAAGTAACGCAAGATATTCTAGATACAATTCCATCTAAGTCTACAATGAATATTAAATCGCACGACCAAACAAAGTATCGTCTGCGTATGTACAAATATGGACAAAAGATTTTTCCTGTTGGCTTGAAAGCATTCCGAGTATCGTGGTGCCAATATGCTGTTAACTTTCCTCCATTGACTGCAAAATTACTTTATGAAAAATTTACTAGACACGTTAAGAACCAAGACAGAATTGTTGTTTACGATCCCTCTTCTGGTTGGGGTGGGCGTATTTTGGGTGCTATGGCTTCTAGGACTTCTCTTCCTTTACATTATGTGGGGACTGATCCTAATACCGACCACAGCATTGTTAGCGATAGCGGCAACCCTAGTACTAAATATGCCGACTTGGCTGAATTCTATAACTCCGCAAAGAACGAAGGAGTTTTGTTCGAACAGTCCAACACTTATGAAATTTTTCAACTTGGTTCAGAAGTTGTCCGAGATGATAGTTCGTTCCAAAAGTACAAGGGTGAATTAGATATGGTGTTCACTAGCCCTCCTTACTTTGCTAAGGAAGCGTATAGTGAAGACCCAACACAATCATATAAAAAGTTTACTGGCTATGATGCATGGCGTGAAGGCTTCTTGCGTCCAACATTAGAGACTGCTGTTGAGTATTTGCGTAATGACAGATACTTACTTTGGAATATTGCTGATGCTAAGTTTGGACAAGACATGTTGCCACTTGAAAAAGATAGCAAAGACATTTTGGAATCACTTGGGATGCAATTCAAAGGTGTAGTTAAGATGGCACTAGCACAAATGCCAGGCGGCAATCGTATCGATCCTGATACTGGTTTACCTAAAGCAAAGAATTTTTGCAAGGTGAATGGAATGTGGCTGAAATATGAACCAATTTTTGTATTTTATAAACCATGATACACACAATAACACCTTTGCCTAACATAGGTATACTTAATGCTAAATTTAGTAATGCGGAATTAAAGCCAGTAATCGATGAGATTAATGACATACGCATGAAAAATTTCTCTGGCACAAAAATGAATTCGAGTTTAGCTGGAAACATAGAACACGAATTTGAATTGTTCGAATGTGTTTCTCATGTAAATCATTTATTAATGCCTCTATTAAAAACTTATGATAAACAATTCAGAATCATTGATGAAGTTGCTGGTGGTGTATTTCATAAACCAACTCCAGTTTGTTTAGACAGACTATGGGTAAATTTTCAAAAGAAACACGATTTCAATCCAACACATCGTCATGGTGGCGTTATAAGTTTTGTTATTTGGATTGATGTTCCTTATGATATTGATATTGAAAAACAACATCCAACATCAAAAGACTCCTCTGCAAATTTTCCTGGACATTTTCAATTTGTGTATACAAATGTTTTGGGTGAGATTTCAACATATAATATTCCTGCGGATTTAAAATTCAAAAATCAAATGGTGATGTTTCCTGCAAAATTATCTCATTGTGTATATCCGTTTAGAACTTCTGACGAATATAGAATTAGTGTGTCGGGAAATTTTGGATTTGATTTGAATACAATCTAATTAAAATAGATTTTTTTTATAATTCGGCATATAAGTTGTTGATTTTAAAGGGTTTTTTACTCTGTTTTTGGTAAAATGTTGTTTAAATGCAACAAATGTGTTGTTTTGATGCTACACTACGTCAAATAATCGTTGACTTTAGTTCCTACTGTGCTATACTGTATACATAGATTGAGATTACAGAGGAATTCACATGTCACATATCGAACGTCCTGGTGCCTACGAAGCCGCTATCAAGCGCAACATTTTGAACAATGCCACCAAAACTTTCTACAGGACATATCCTGATGCTGGCGATATTGTCACATTCCTGAATGCTAATTACAAAAATTCGTTTTACTCAAACCTTCTTCATTCGTTGGACACCTACGGCAAGTTGACGGAAAAACAAGTCCTTGCTGTACGCAAGTCTATGGCAACAATGGCTGAACGTAAAGCGCAATGGCAAGCCGAGGCGGTTGCTAAAAACGCAACCCGTACATTCGTTGGTGATGAAAAGAAAAAGATTACTGTTACCATTACAGTTAAAAAAGCAATTGTGGTTGAGCGTCCTCGCTTTCACTACTATGATTCTGGCACCAGCCTTCTCCGTATTTGTGAAGATACCGCTGGCAATGTTATCGTATTCAGCGGCAATGCAGATTTTCCTGCCGAAGGCGAGACTGCCACTATCACCGCTACTGTAAAAATGCACCGCTACTATAAACAAGGTGACATTGAAGTGCCACAGACAGTTATCATCCGTCCCAAGATTGTTGTAACGGCACAACAACCTGTTGCAGAAACCGCTTGACATTTAATTCATACTGAGTTAAGATACATACATGCTTAATAAACAACTTTCAAAATCCACTTTAGCAAAGTTACTTGCTACGGAGAATATTTCGGTAGAATATCGTAAGGTGCAGACTGCATCATTCGATATCGTGAATCGCCGTCTTACTCTTCCTATTCTAAATGACGTTACACCTGAAATAACTGACCTGTTGGTTGGGCATGAAGTTGGTCACGCATTAGACACACCACAATCATACGTTGATGCCGCAAAGGCTGGTTCATCTGGATATGCTACATTTTTGAATGTAGTTGAGGATGCACGTATCGAACGTAAAATCAAAGATCGTTATCCTGGTTTGCGTAAACCAATGTCCATTGCGTATCGTCAATTTACTGAACGTGACTTCTTTGGCATCAAAGGTCAAGATGTAAATGCAATGATGCTGATTGATAGAATCAATTTGCATTTTAAACTTGGTGCTATTGCAGGCATCAAATTCAATGCCGAAGAAATGGTGTACGTTAACGAAGTTGAAAATGCAGATTCGTTTGAACAAGTGAAAGATATCTCCGAACGTTTGTATGATTTCTGCAAAGCAGAATTAGAACAAAAACGTAAAGAAGCCGAAGAAGAATTCGAAAAGCGTAAGGCTGATGGCGAATTTGATGACAATGAAGATTTTGGTGATGATAGTTTCGGTAGCGGTGAAGGTATCGAAGACTATGAAGACAAAAATCCAAATGACTTTGATTCTGGTTTCGATGATGATTTCGGTGATGAAGAACCAGAAGACAATTTTGACAATGGTTACTCCAATACGCCAACATTCGAAGATGTTATGCCTAATGAATTGCGGGCATACAATGATGAAGTGAAGTCTGTAACCGATGAACGGTTGCAAAAATCATTGAAGAGTCTTGCCGAGACAAAAGAAATTTATGTCGGCAATATCGCTAGCCAAAATCAAATCAACGTAAAAGAATATATTGTTCCTTTCAAGGAATTAAAATTCTTTGAAGATAACTTTTACAATGATCCCGATTTGAGAGACTATGAGCGTTATGATTCTACTTTGCTAACAAAATTCGAAGCCAAAAATAAGAATCCAATTGCGTATCTTGTAAAAGAATTCGAAATGAAAAAGAAAGCGGCTGAGTTGCGCCGTGTAACAGTCTCTGATACTGGTACTCTAGACACAAACAAGTTGCATACTTACAAATTCAATGACGATATCTTCCGTAAGATTGGTTCTGTTGCAGAAGGTAAGAATCACGGTATTGTGATGTTCATTGACTGGTCTGGTTCTATGATGGACAATCTGTCTGGCACAATTGAACAGTTGATTACAATGGCAACGTTCTGCCGCAAAGTGAATATTCCTTTTGATGTTTATGCTTTCAGTACTGAGTGCAATAAAGGAATTCGAAAAGAATATGTTCCTACGGCAAATGGTCAATTGCAAATTGATAATTTTTCTCTGTTAAACATTTTGTCTAGCAGTATGAAGAATGCAACATATCGCAAATTTGCAAATGACTTGTTGCAAGTGGCCGAGGCATATCAGCCCTATGTAAATCACCGTAGAAATTACAAGTCCAATTTTATCTGTGATAATATGAAACTTGGTGGTACTCCGTTGAATGCGACAATTCAAGTTGCATCTAATGTTGTGAATGATTTCCGTAAACGTACTCGGTCGGAAATCGTGAATGTTATCTTTTTGACTGACGGAGAAGATTCTTCTACTCTTTGGACTGATAATGAATTGGGACGTAGCCAACGCATCGGACCTTCTGACTTCCGTTCAGTATCTTATATTGAAGATAAAGATTCCGCAAAAACTTATCGTGTAAGTGACAAAGGTGTAACACCTACTCTGTTGGAAATTCTAAAGGATCGTACTGGTTGTAATTTGATTGGATTCTACATCCTGCCAAAAAGCAAACGTTACTTCCAAAATGCAATGTCACGTTTCAACATGATGATGACGGATGATAAGTACAAACAATTCCGTAATGAGAAATTTTTCTCTGTTAACGGATATGGCTACTCAGAATATTTTCTGATTCCTGGTGGTGATGATTTGTCTACCGAAGATGATTCGCTATCAGATATTCTTGGCGAAGCCAAAGATGTTTCCGCACGTAAGTTGAAAGGTGCATTCTTGAAAATGAACCAAAACCGATTGACAAACCGTGTTCTACTCTCTAAGGTAATCAAGGAAATTGCTTGATGTTGCGTAAAAACAACAGTTTAGATAACCCTTGACATACCATAAATACTCCGTTATACTACTAGTATTGAAATTGATTTTTAACTGAAAGGCAAATTATATTATGATTACGCAAAGTGAAAAAGTTGCATTCGTTACCGAAGCCGCCAAACGTTTCGGTGCCATTGTAACCCGCCAGCAATTGGTGACACTTTCTGAAGAGACTGGCGCAAAACGTCAGTTCTGGCTTGAAGCCGATCAATACCGAGTTGGTCGTGGCAAGTATCAGTTGCCCCTCCAAGAATTTAACGTTAACATGGCTGGTCTCGCACTAGTGCAATCCACTCCAGTTCCTTCTATGCCAATTACTGAACCTATCAAGGCTCCTATTGCAAAGGCAGTAGCAAAAATGTCTTCCGTTGCACGTATGCAAGAAGGTGCAATTATTCCTAAAGTGAATTCGTTGTATGTTCCTTTTGGATTCTTTGACAACATGAAACGTATTGTTGCATCTAAGAAATTTTATCCAGTATTTGTTTCTGGTCTCTCTGGTAACGGCAAGACCTTCATGGTCGAACAAGCCTGTGCCCAATTGAAAACTGAATGCCTCCGTGTGAATATCTCACCAGAGACTGATGAAGATGATTTGATTGGTGGTTTCCGTTTGATTGACGGTGAGACAAAATGGTTTGATGGTCCAGTTGTTCAAGCAATGAAGTCTGGCGCTGTTTTGATTCTTGATGAAATTGATCGTGGTTCAAATAAACTAATGTGTCTGCAAGGTGTACTTGAAGGCAAAGGTTTGTTCGTTAAAAAGACTGGTGAATTTGTTGAGCCAATGCAAGGCTTCAACGTTATCGCTACTGCAAACACCAAAGGTAAAGGTGATGAGTCTGGTCGCTACATGGCCGCTACAATTCTTGATGATGCGTTCCTTGAGCGTTTCCCGATTACAGTTGAGCAAGAATATCCTGATGTTAAAGTTGAAACAAAGATTTTGACTAAGTTGTTTACCAGCCTTGGTATTGATGACAAAGCATTCGCAGAAAATCTTGTGAAGTGGGCTGATATCATTCGTAAGACTTTCGAAGAAGGTGCTATCGATGAATTGATTTCCACTCGCCGTCTGTCACACATTGCCGAAGCATATACTATCTTCAATGATAAGATGGAAGCAATCAAGTACTGTATCAACCGCTTTGATGCAGAAACCAAAACATCATTCCTTGATTTGTATACCAAGATTGATGCTGGTATCGACCCTACTGCGGAAATGACACCTGCGCCAGCAGTTGATGAAGTACCGTTCTAAATCTCCTTGGCAGTAATGCCTTTAGAGGCTACTTGACGTAGCCTCTTTTTTTATATATAATAGTGAGATTAATTTTTAATAATATGGAGAAATTATGCAATTTGAAATTGATATTGGTAAGCTAAGAGAAAAGAAACTATTCATTGCAACACCAATGTATGGTGGACAATGCCATGGTTCTTATACTAAAGCAATCGCAGACTTGATGACACTATGCACAAAGTATGGAGTTGAAGCTAAGTTGTTTTTCATTTTTAATGAGTCTCTAGTGCAACGTGCTAGAAATTATTTGACAGATGAATTTGTACGTAGTGGATATGACTTGATGATGTTTATCGATAGCGATATTCACTTTGATGCACAAGATATTTTTGTTATGATGCACCATGCAATCGAACGTGATGACATGGATGTTATTTGTGGACCATATCCAAAGAAAGCAATTTCTTGGGAGAAAATTAAATCCGCAGTTGATAAAGGATATGCAGATAAAAATCCAAATGACTTAGAAGAGTTTGTTGGTGATTTTGTTTTCAATCCATCAGACAATCAAACTTCATTCCGAGTTGATGAGCCAGTTGAAGTGAAAGAATCCGGAACTGGATTTATGATGATTAAACGTAGCGCATTGGAAAAATTCGACAAAGCATTCCCAATGCAAAGTTACAAACCAGACCACGCACGTACAGTAAACTTTGATGGTAGCAGAGAAATCATGGCTTACTTTGATTGTGTTATTTGTCCAGATACAAAACGTTATCTTTCAGAAGACTATATGTTCTGTCAATGGATGCGTAAAGCTGGTGGGAAGATTTGGTTGCTTCCATGGTTGCGTTTGAAACATGCTGGTAGTTATATCTTTGGTGGTTCTCTAACTGCACTTGCCGCAATCAATGCATCACCTACTGCGGGTAATAATGTTCCAAAGAAAGAGAATGCTTTGAAATGATTGACTATCGATATAATGAAGACAAGACTTTGGAGGAACTAAAGTCTTATATTGATGCAACATATGGACAACATTACTCACGCACTAAATTCCAAGCAACAGAATTCATCATCGATGGTGGACACGGTGAAGGATTCTGTATCGGGAATGTGCTGAAATATGCACAAAGATATGGCAAGAAAGAAGGACGTAATCGTAAAGACTTGCTAAAAATTATACACTATGCTATAATCATGCTACACGTACATGACTTGAATGAAGGAAAACAAAATGAAATTAAGTGAATCAACAATCAATGTGTTAAAGAACTTCTCTAACATTAACTCCGGTATGCTAATCAAAAGCGGAAACGTTATTCGTACTATTTCAAAACAACAAAACGTTTTGGGTAAAGCTACAGTAACAGAAACATTTGATAGTGACTTTGTTATCTATGACTTGAATCGTTTTTTGGGTTTGGTTGGCTCTCTTACCGATCCCGAAATCGCAATCAATAGTGCCGCAAAGAATCTGACAATCAAGTCTGGCTCTTCAAAAACTACATACGGACTTTCTGATGAATCTATGATTGTTGCGCCGCCAGCAAAAGAGATTAAAGTAGAAAATGCGGAAGTGAATTTTCGACTGACAAAAGATGACTTGAATCAAGTATTGAAGTTGTCTGGCATCTTAGGTCTTCCAAACATTGCAGTTGTTGGTGATGGTTCTGAAATCTCTATCTCTGCACTTGATGTTAAGAATACTGACTCTGATAATTTCTCTATCAAAGTTGGTGAGACTACATCCAATTTCAAAATGATTTTCAATACAGAAAACTTGAAGATGATTCCTGGCACATATGATGTTGCAATTTCATCTAAAGGTATTTCACACTTTAAACATAGCACAGACCCAATTGAATATTGGATTGCTACTGAAGCTGGTTCTAAGTACGAGGGTTAATATTATGAGTAATGTGATTGTTCCGTCTTCTCCAGAGGACCGTAAAAAAATTCTGGATGCACTTGTAGAAATCTCCGCATCACTAACTCGCATTGAAGCAGAGCGTGATTTGATTAAAGATATTCTCACTACAGTTGAAGATAAATTTGAGTTACCTAAAAAGTATACTCGCAAACTTGCAAAAATTTATCACAAACAAAACTTCACCGAGGTCCAACAAGAACAAGATGACGTTGAGACCCTTTATGAGAGTGTTGCTAAGTAACACTCAGCTTGCATTCTAACATGCAATGTGTTAGAATATATTTTTTATGTTATGATAAGGTGAACACATGCTACAAGATTATTTGTGGGTAGAAAAATATCGTCCTCAAACTGTCGAAGATACAATTCTTCCGGCAGACATGAAAGCAACATTTCAAAAATTTGTTGACGATAAAAATGTACCAAATCTAATTCTTACAGGCGGTCCTGGTGTTGGTAAGACTACCATCGCTAGGGCTATGCTTGAAGAACTTGGATGTACTTATATTGTTATTAACGGATCGATGAATGGAAACATCGATACACTACGCAACGAAATTAAAAACTTTGCATCTACCGTTTCATTTTCTGGTGGAAGAAAATATGTTATACTTGACGAGGCTGATTACCTTAACCCGCAATCTACTCAACCCGCATTACGGAACTTCATGGAAGAGTTTTCTGCTAACTGTGGCTTTATCCTTACTTGCAACTTTCTTAATCGTATCATCGCCCCTCTTCACAGCCGATGTTCTGTTGTACAGTTTAAGATAACCAATTCTGATAAGCCAAAACTTGCTGGTCGTTTTATGAAACGTGTGACTGGCATTTTGCAAAAAGAAAATATTGAGTTTGAAGAGAAAGTTGTTGCTGAACTTATTATGAAACACTTCCCCGATTGGAGGCGTGTTCTTAATGAACTACAGCGTTATGCGGCTACAGGTAAGATTGATACTGGAATTCTTGCAAATATTTCAAGTGACAATTTTAAAGCATTGACAGAAAAACTGAAAGCAAAAGACTTTACTGGTATGCGTAAGTGGGTTGCAGAAAATCTTGACAATGAACCATCTGTTCTATTCAAACGAATCTTTGACAACACCAACGAATACTTAGTGCCAAATTCTGTTCCACGTATGGTATTAATGCTTGCCGAATATCAATACAAGTCTGCATTTGTTGCCGATCAAGAAATTAATTTTGTTGCATTCTTGACTGAAGCAATGATGGACTGCGAATTCAAATGACACCATTTGACTACCTAAACGCTATCAATCAATCAAAAGAAAACATGATGGTTGGTACCGACAATGATGAACTTGCAGAAAAATCGTACAATCCATATATCGTTAATAAAGGACTATCTTACTTTCCAGACACAATCCTATATTCAAATGAAATGAATATGCGTCATTTCTTAGACAATAAACCACAGTTTTTGTATTTACTAAATACCATCAGGCCTAAAAAAAGGTTCAGTAAATGGTTTAAGAATGAAGTGGTAGAGGATATTAATGTGATTTCAGAATATTTTGGCTATAGTTACGCTAAAGCTAAACAAGTACAGAATCTCATAACCTCAGACCAACTTAAAATCATGCGACAAAAACTAGAAAAAGGTGGATTGAAGTCTAAGGAGAAAAAGAATGGCGGTGAACATTGAAGACTTACTTGAAGTAAGATTAAAACAAGAAGACGATTTTCTTAAAGTAAAAGAAACACTAACCCGTATTGGAGTTGCATCTCGCAAAGATAAAACGTTATATCAATCGTGTCATATTTTACATAAAAAAGGTAAATATTATATTGTACATTTTAAAGAGTTGTTTGCATTAGATGGCAAACCAACTGATTTTGAAGAGAATGATTTAGCAAGACGCAACACAATAGCAAAATTGCTAGCCGAATGGGGACTCATTGAGGTTATAAATAAACCTACAAATGTAGAACAACCAATTGCACCACTATCGCAAATCAAAATTATTTCTTTTAAAGAAAAAGATGATTGGATGTTAACTGCAAAATATAACATCGGAAGCAAAAAAAGGGACTAAAATGGAAGAACTAGTACAATCATTAAAAGTGGTTTTAGCAAATCACTATGCATTTTATTTAAAAACGCATTATTATCATTGGAACGTAACCGGTCCTAATTTTCCTCAGTATCATGGTTTCTTAGAAAACATTTATACTGAAGTCTATGATGTTGTGGATAAAATTGCTGAAGAGATTCGTGCATTAGATGCATATGCACCAGGAAGTTTTAATCGTTTTATTCAACTATCACAAATTCAAGGTGACGAAACTGTGCCACCAGCAGAAGTGATGTTGCAGAGATTGTTAGATGACATTCCAGTAATGTTGACAAGTATTGAACGTGCATATGAATTGGCAGAACAAAATCACGCACACCATTTGAGCAACTTCATGGCTGAACGTCAAGATGCATTTGGTAAACACGCATGGATGATTAAGTCAACGTTAAAGGCTTGACAAACGTTAATATATATGAGATAATGTTATCTCAAAACAAATTAGGAGATTCTATGAAATCCATTAAAGCATTGACAGCAGTAGCATTGACTACTCTCTCCCTAGTTGCCGTTGCGGCAGACAAACCAGCAGAAACAAAACCTGCACCTGCAACAACAGCATCAGCACCTGCACCTAAAGCAGACTCTAAAGAGAAACCACATCCCAAAGTGATTACTCCAAAAGAGAAAGCCGAACGAGCAGAGGCTAAAAAAGCAGAAGCTAAGAAATAATTCTTAGTAATTTTTTATCATTATTTGATGAGGTATTTAAAATGGCATTTGTAAATTCTAGCAAAACACAGACAGAACTCTTGGTATCGTACTTGCGTGGTACTGGTCGTGGAATCTCTGCACCACAAGCACGGTCTTTGTTTGGTATTAAAAACCTTCGTGCCCGTATCAGCGACTTGCGCCAAGCAGGTTTCAAGATCCGTAAGGACATGAACACAGAAGGTAACACAACATATTTTGTTTCACGCAGAATGGTTGGACAGGCTTAAGCCTTATAAATAAACGTATCTCAGGGATGGGAACGTAAACGGCTCTTCTACCTTAGGAGCGTCTGGCTGGCACAACGATATGGTGCCCCTGTATTCAGTAAGCAGGATTAATGATACGCCTTCGGGGTATCGAATTTTATTTTTAACTCGCTTAATAGGAGAAAACTATGTTACAAAACATCAATACAGCAATTGATACATTTCAAGGCGCAAAAAAGCAATTCGTCAAAACATTCGTTAAGAATGAAGAACTTGCAAAACCCCTCAATACTTTCGTTGATGCACAAACTTCTTATGCAAAAACTGTAGCCGAAGAAGCCAATAAGTTTTTTACAACTTTGGGCATGTCTTTGTATACGTTTGATGCTAAGAAAGCATTTTCAACATCTAAGTAAGAGGAGATAAACATGGGACACACACCATTACCCGCAGTCTTTGGCGGTGCAGGATTCAAAGACTTTGATAAATTCTTTGTTGGTTTCGATGACCAATTCAATCGTCTAGCAAAGATACATGATGATGTAACTAAAAACATTCCAAACTACCCACCTTACAACATTCGCAAGACTAGTGACAACACTTATGTCATTGAAATTGCTGTTGCTGGTTTCGGTAAACAAGAAATCGATATCACACTAGAAGATAATAAACTTATTGTTTCTGGTAATACAAAAGATGATAACGACAATTTCTTGTTCAAGGGAATCGCTAATCGTGCATTCACTCGCACGTTTGCATTGGATGACCAAATCGAAATTCAAGATGCCGCTTTGATTAATGGTATGTTGAAGATTGCTTTGGAACGAATCATTCCAGAACACAAGAAGCCTAAGAAGATTGAAGTTAAGGACACAGTTGATACTGAGCCTAAGACTAAAAAATCATCTAAGCAATACTTGACTGAGGATGACTCACTATGACTTCAATCACACGTAGGCAATTAGTTCCTACTGTTGTCAAAAACTTTTTTTCTGGTTTGTTTGAAGGCATTCAAGATGCAAAAAACTACAAAGCGAAAGGTTTTGCCGAGTACTATCTTTCAAAATCTGTAGACCATCGTGATTTGGAACTCAGACAAAAAGAGTTAGTAAAACGAGGCATACTATGATTGATACGTTATTAACACTCTTCAGATGGAAGAGAAATGGATGGGAAGTACATCCATGCGTAACAAATTGGTGGCCTGTTAGCGATGAAGAATGGGAACGTCTAAACTTCCCAGAGCGTTTTAAATAAACACCGAGGGGGCGCAATGCCCCCTTTTTATTATAGGATATAAAATGGCAAACTTAAGAATTTTAAAATTGACAACGAATGAAGAAATTGTTGGTGACATTGTAGAAGAAACTCCAGAAAAATATCGTATTGAAAATCCATGCATTCTTGGAATTGCAATGGGTCCAAATGGTAAAGCAAGTCTACAAATGCAACCAATGCTTCTGTTTTCAGAGCAAAAAGTTGTAGAACTTAAACCAGAACACGTTTTATACAACGTTTCAGTTGCAATTGAGATCAAAAACAAGTATAATGAGATTTATGGTTCGGGTATTGTCGTTCCGCCACAACAATCTATTATTATTTGATGAAATTTTACACACACTTCTCTAAACTTGGTAATCATATTCTTGTCCGTGGATATAACAACGGCAAGAAATTTATTGATAAAGTTGAGTACAATCCAACTCTATATTTACCATCTAAAGATGGTGAGTATAGAACATTGGATGGTCAACCAGTTGCGCCTGTGTCACAAGGCACAATGCGTGATGCTATGGAGTTTATGAAACGTTATGAAGACGTTGATAACTTTAAAGTATATGGCTCAACAAACTTTCCCTACGTTTATATTAATGAAGCCTATCCAGGCAAAGTAGATTATGATCCGCAACAAATTAAAATTGCAAATATTGACATTGAGGTTGGTTCTGAAAATGGTTTTCCTGAACCTGCATCTGCGAGTGAGCCAATTACTGCCATCACGTTTAAGATAGCAGGACACTTTTATGTGTTTGGTTGTGGCGACTTCAATAACTATCGTGATGATGTAACATACATTATGTGCCGTGATGAGAATAATCTTATCATGCGTTTCCTTGACATGTGGGAATCAACATCACCAGACATTGTGACTGGTTGGAACATTCAATTCTTTGATATTCCATATCTGCACAATCGCATCAATAAACTCATGGGCGAGAGTACTGCAAAACGTTTATCTCCATTCCGTAGAATTGGCGAACGTACAACTACAATTCATAACAAACAACAAACAGCATTTGACTTGGTAGGTATTGCTATTCTTGATTACATTGAATTGTACAAGAAGTTTACTTACTCACAACAAGAAAGTTTTAGTCTTAATCACATTGCGTTCCTTGAACTCGGTGAAAAGAAACTTGATTACTCTGAAGTCGAAAGTCTACATCAGTTGTACCGAACAAACTTTCAAAAGTTTATTGAGTATAACATCCATGACGTTGAACTTGTGGACCGTATTGATGCTAAGATGCAATTGATTGACATGGCACTTGCACTTGCATATGATGCTAAAGTTAATTACACCGATGTGTTCACGCAAGTACGTATGTGGGATACTTTGATTCACAACGAATTGATTGCAGACAATATTGTTGTGCCTCAAAATGTTCATACTGCAAAAGATGAACAGTATGCTGGCGCTTATGTGAAAGACCCAATCGTTGGTATGCACGAATGGGTTGTGTCGTTTGACTTGAACTCATTGTATCCACACTTAATTATGCAGTACAATGTTTCACCTGAAACAATTGTTGAAGGTCGCCATACAAGCGTCAGCATTGATGGTCTTTTGAGTGGTGACTATGAAGCGTCTACTCAATATTGTATGGCAGCCAATGGACACTATTTCAAGCGTGACAAGCAAGGCTTCTTGCCTGCTATGATGCAACGCATGTATGATGATCGGTCATTGTACAAAAAGAAAATGATTGAGTCTCAAAAGGCTTACGAAAAAGAAACAGACAAAGAACGTAAACGTGAAATAACAAATCAAATTTCAAAGTACAAGAATTTGCAACTTGCAAAGAAAGTGCAATTGAACTCCGCTTATGGCGCACTTGGTAATCAATATTTTAGGTTCTTTGATATTCGACAAGCAGAGGCAATTACTCTGTCCGGTCAGTTGTCCATTCGATGGATTGAAATGAAGTTGAATGGTTACCTAAACAAACTATTGAAAACTAAAGAGGTCGATTATGTTATCGCATCGGATACAGATTCTGTATACGTCAATCTTGGTCCGCTGGTACATATGGTCTACGGACAAAAGAGTGAAACGAAAGTTGAAACGATTGTTGATTTCGTCAACAAAGCGTGTATCGAAAAATTCGAACCATTCATCGACAAGTCATACCAAGAACTAGCAGACTACATGAATGCATTCGACCAGAAGATGCAGATGAAGCGTGAAGTCATTGCAAACAAAGGCATTTGGACTGCAAAGAAGCGATACATTCTAAACGTATATGACTCTGAAGGCGTTCGTTTCGCAGAGCCAAAGTTGAAGATGATGGGCATTGAAGCAGTTAAGTCTTCCACTCCTATGTCGTGTCGTGAGAAGATTAAAGAATCTTTGAAGATTGTGATGAATGGCAATGAACAAGAGTTCCAATCTTTCGTTGAAGCATTCAAACAAGAATTCAAAACTCTTCCATTTGAAGACATTGCATTTCCACGTGGTGTTAGTGACCTATCTAAATATATGGGTAGTACGGAACTATATTCAAAAGGCACACCTATGCATGTGCGTGGTGCGATCATGTTTAATGCGTTTCTGAAAAAGTATAAACTGACTAAGAAGTATCAACTTATTCAAGATGGCGACAAGACTAAATTCTGTTACATGAAAGTTCCGAATCCGATTCAAGAAAATGTATTTTCTATTTTAACTGTTTTGCCTAAAGAGTTTGGTGTAGAAAAATATATCGACTACGACACACAGTTTGATAAAGCATATCTTGAACCATTAAAAACAATCGTAAACACAATCGGTTGGAAGACTGAACGTGTTTCTTCATTGGAGGGTTTTTTCGCATGAGCAGAATACCATCAGAATATCTAGCGTTTAGAAAAGAAGATGATTTTGGATTTAGTGCAGTTGATGAATCGACATTAACTAGAATCACAGACCCAAACACATTAGAAGATACAATTGCAGTTAAAGAAACAGTAGTGCAGTCTTCAGAATCTTTACAACGTGTAGAAGAAAAATTAGATGCAATGTTATCATTGTACAATCAAGGTAAACTTGGACTTGATGCAGAACGTCAGAACATGATAGCAGAAGTTAAAACTAATCTAAAAGAATTAGAACAGCTTATCATGCCTTTGCTTGTTAACTTAATGAAGAATCCAGAGAAAGAATATATCTACTGGCCTAATCGTACTGCAAAGATTCAAGAACAGATAGACAAAGTGTTATCGTTAACAAGAGGATAATCTATGCTATTTGCTCTAATCACATTGCTGAGTGCATTTTCACTTTCTGCTATTGCCGCATACTATTCTGTTATTGGTCTAATGGCTATCTTTGCGGCTAGTCCAATTCCAATTGCAATCATGGGTGGTGCGCTTGAGTTTTCTAAACTCATTGCCGCATCGTGGGCATACAAGAACTGGAAGATTGCGCCAAGATTTTTAAAATATTATTTCACGATAGCGGTTGTGATTTTAATGTTCATCACATCATTGGGAATTTTTGGATATCTTTCTAAAGCACATAACGACCAAAACTTAGTAGGTGGTGATGTTCAGGCACAGATTGCACTTATTGATGAGAAGATTAAAGTTGAAAAGGATAATATAGATGTTAATCGCAAAACGCTCAAACAGATGGATGAGGGTGTGGACCAAGTTATGGTTCGCTCAAAAGATGAAAAGGGTGCAGAGAAAGCGGCAAGTCTACGCAAAGCCCAACAGGCAGAACGTAATCGCCTACTTAAAGAAATCGAAACATATAACAAGCGGATTTCGACTCTTAATGAAGAAAGATCACCTATCGCCGCTCAAGTTCGTAAAGTGGAAGCGGAAGTCGGTCCTATAAAATATATTGCGGCCTTAATATATGATGACGTTGATTCTAACGTACTAGATAAGTCTGTACGATTCGTTATTATTCTTTTGGTTCTTGTGTTTGATCCGATGGCAGTTTTACTTGTCATTGCAGGCAATTTTTCTTTGAGAGAAATTGAAAGAGAAAAGCGAGAAAAGTCGGGCGGATATGAAATTAATATTCCATCCGTAACTACTGTTGGACCTGTTCCGATGAATAAGGATGAAGTTGTTAGCGCAAGAGAAATGTATCATAGAGATCAGGATTCAATGTGAATGAAATACAAGTTATTGAAAATTTAATTCCAAAAAAATTACAAGATGAAATCGAAGATTGGATTAAATCTGAAGAAGTAAATTGGAGATTCCTTCCCACTCCAGCACCAAATATTTTTTTAAATGATGCAAATATTTCTCACACATGGCAACTAACACATGCATTTTATATGCACGGAATACAAAACACATCGCCTAAATTTGTTCCTTTTATAATTCCAATAATATATGGTATAAAATCATCCACCGGGTTTGATTTTAGAAAACGTATGGGTAAAATAAAAGCAAACACACTTTTTAAAAATGTTGATATCAATCATCATAATTATAATGTACCACATGTGGATAACAACAATCCAAACTATAAAAGTCTTATATATTACATTAATGATAGTGACGGCGATACTTTTATTTTTAATGAAAAGACTGCCGAAATTAATGATACACAGCCAACTGAATCCAAATTAACTCTGGAACGCAGAGTTACGCCTAAAAAAGGTACTGCAATATTATTTGATTCGAATCGATACCACGCAAGTTCTTCTCCAAAAAATACTGATAGGAGATTTATAATTAATTTTGTTTTTTCGGAGAAAGATTTAATATGAAATTTCTTGGCGAAGAATACGAAAATAAAGATTTTACCCGTAAACAGTATTGCATTGAGGACAGAATTGAGTTATAATATTTTATTAAACATATATCATAAAGGAAAAACACAATGAGTAATTTTTTTACAGACTTGGTGGATCAGTTAAAAGACGAAGACACTAAAATTTTATCTGATGGTGGCGCATCTGCTGAGTATAGTGGATGTATTGATACAGGTTCATATGCATTGAATGCTGTTCTATCAGGTAGCATCTATGGTGGTGTGCCTAACAATAAAGTGACTGCATTCGCTGGCGAATCGTCAACTGGTAAAACATTTTTCGTGCTTGGTATTGTAAAACAATTCCTTGACGCAAATCCCGAAGGCGGTGTCATCTACTTTGATACCGAAGCCGCAGTTACAAAACAAATGATGGAATCCCGTGGCGTTGACACTAAACGTGTTGTTATCTCCGAGCCTGATACTATTCAGAAGTTTCGTCATACTGCATTGCAAATCATTGAGAAATATCAAGCGCAACCAGAAGCGAAGCGCAAGCCAATGATGATGGTTCTTGACTCTCTTGGTCAGTTGTCTTCTACTAAAGAAATGGAAGATACTGCTGAAGGTAAAGAAACAAAAGATATGACTAAGAGTGCTATTCTCAAAGCAACATTCCGTGTGTTGAATTTGAAACTTGCTAAGATTGGTGTCCCATTGCTTGTAACGAATCACGTTTATGATGTTGTTGGTGCGTACATCCCAACTAAAGAAATGTCTGGTGGTTCTGGTCTGAAGTATACGGCATCTACAATTGTTTATTTGTCTAAACGTAAAGACAAAGATGGTACAGAAGTTGTTGGTAATATCGTTCGTTGCAAGTTGCAGAAATCACGTTTGACTAAAGAAAATTCTCAAGTCGAAGTTAAGATTACGTACAGCACAGGTCTTGACAGATACTTTGGCTTGCTTGATATTGCAGAGAAGTATGGCATCATTAAGAAAGTATCTACACGATACGAATTATCTAATGGCGTTAAAGTGTTTGGTAAAAACATTAACGAAGAGCCAGAAAAGTATTTCACCAAAGAAATCTTGGATCAAATTGATGAAGCATGTAAGAAAGAATTCTTGTACGGACAAGAAAGTGATGGTGGCATTGTTGATGAAGAAGAAGTGGAGTTAGTCAATGAAGATTAATGAGGATTATGAAATCACCGAGCGTGACATAAGATACAAAGACAAAGACGTTGTTGCATCCATTAAAATTAATTCTGGTAAATACAAAGGTATAGAATTTACTTTTGGTGAAATTAATTTTGCCGAAGAAGAAAATCCCGATGGAACGTATTCAATCGGCTTCAACTATGATATAATAGATGAAGAACACAAGGCTCTACAAGGTAATAGTGACTTTGAAGAAACCCTAGGTGAAATTTTAAATGATCTTCTAAAACACTCATTAGAAGAAGCTGAGAAAAGGTATAAGAATGAACTTGGAACGAAAAATACTGAAACACCTGATATTGGATGAAGAGTATACACGTAAGACACTACCATTCATTAGGGGCGAGTATTTTCAAGAGTCTTCAGAAAAACTATTGTTTACTGAGATTCAAAACTATGTAAATAAGTACAACTCAATGCCAACGCAAGAAGCGTTGGTTATTGAGATTGACAAGAAAATCAATTTAACAGACGATCAGCACAAGAAAACAATTGCACTCGTTAAAGAAATCACAATCGATCCTGAAGTATCAGACACCAAATGGTTGATTGATGCGACAGAAGATTTCTGTCAAGAAAAAGCAATCTATAATGGCATCATGCAGAGTATTCAAATTCTGGATGATAAAAACAAAACAGAAAAACTTGATAAAGGTTCAATCCCTAAAATTCTAGCAGATGCTCTTTCGGTCTCTTTTGATAATCACGTTGGTCACGATTTTATTGATGACGCAGAAACACGCTATGACTTCTACCATAAAGTTGAAAAGCGTATCCCATTTGACCTTGACTACTTGAATAGAATCACTAAAGGTGGACTTGCAGAAAAGTCTTTGAACATTGTACTTGCTGGTACTGGTGTTGGTAAGTCATTGTTCATGTGTCATTGTGCGGCAGCCAATTTGACGATGGGTAAGAACGTTCTCTACATTACAATGGAAATGGCTGAAGAGCGTATTGCAGAACGTATCGATGCTAACTTGATGAACGTTGAACTTGATAGGCTTGTTGGTATGCCTAAAGAAACATACTTGAAGAAAGTTGAAACTTTGCGTGAGAAGACTAAAGGCAAACTAATCATCAAAGAATATCCAACCGCTAGTGCAAACGTAAATCACTTCTCACATTTGTTGAATGAGTTGAAGTTGAAGCGTCAATTTATTCCTGATATCATCTACATCGACTATCTGAACATTTGTTCTTCCGCACGTATGAAGATGGGTTCTTCTATTAACTCATACACATACATTAAAGCAATTGCAGAAGAGTTGCGTGGACTTGCAGTTGAACATAAAGTGCCAGTTGTATCAGCAACACAAACAACACGAAGCGGTTATACAAACTCTGACGTTGGACTTGAAGATAC
>Ga0214919_10002663_pt1 | contig 27750 bp, 26 predicted proteins | sample LL1503_MetaG_FD_177994 | JGI IMG/M metagenome (GOLD analysis project Ga0214919, IMG submission 177994) | Freshwater microbial communities from Lake Lanier, Atlanta, Georgia, United States - LL-1503 | ecosystem: Environmental > Aquatic > Freshwater > Lake | place: USA: Georgia | collected...
CTGGAAATTTGTGAGAAGGAGCAAAGGTGTCTGCGGTGGGCCACCGGACCCGCATCCTAAACCGCAGTTTAGGTGGGCGAGGTCAGCACCCCATTGGGTCCATCTAACGCGAGATGATCACGCCTGGAGAGCGATATTCCAAGCCCTGGCTCAATGAGCATTGGTTCAGGAAATAAAAAGCCCGGTGGAACCGCAGACACGGACCATTGTAGGGACCCTTGCGGCCTTTGCAAGCCGCAAAACAGCTAGAAAAGCAGACCGTCGTTGGCCAGCACTTTGTCCAAGCGTTTAATCAGAGGCTCCAGCACCCGGTCGCTCTGGCGCCGGTTCAGGGTAAGCGCCGGGCCGCTTTCAACTGCCAGCTCAGGAGGCAGATCGCCATTGGCTGACACCACGTCAAAAGCCAGGTTGAGCGCAGCCAGCACAGCAATCCGGTCACGCGCCCGCACTTTGCCGGCGTCGCGAATCTTGCACATGCCCGCATCCACGCGCTGCACGGCTTTGAGCAGTTGCTCCTCGCCGCCATTGGGGCAGCCGAGCAAATAGCTCTGGCCCATGATTTGCACTTCGAGTTGTTTCATGGCGTTCAAAAGTGGCTATCCGTGGGAGCGTTCGGCGCTGTGGATGCGACCGGGGCGGCGTTTTCGGGGATGCGCTCCAGCAGGGCGTCAACGCGGGAGCGGGCCGCTGATAGGCGGGATTTAAAAGAGTCACGCTCCTGGCTGAGGGCGGCCACTTGCTGTGTCAGCAAGGCGTTGGTGCGCTGCAATTCCTCGTAACGCAGCAGCAAGCGCTCGACGCGCTCGGCAATCTGGTCAATGGGGGATGCCTGCTCCATGGAGGTCGATTGTAGTAGCGCGCCGGCCCCGCTGCCCTGGGCCTACAATCGGCTCGTTGGTGCTCGCGCCGTGGTTCACACGGTGCAGTTCAACGGGAAGCAGGAGGGAAGGCCCGCAAAGCCAACCTAACCTGCGCTGCCCCCGCAACGGTAAGTGGACAAATCCGCAAGGATTTCGCTCCCATCACAGCCACTGAGTGCCCTGAACAAGCGCTTGGGAAGGCGATGGGAGTTGCGCCATCAGCCCGGATACCGGCCAATAAGGTGGTGGTGCGTCCGCGCGTCACCGTAACGCCCATGCGCTGTCGGGGAAGACGGCGAAGGTTTTGTTGATGGTCTCAATCTTATGAAAAATGGTATTTTTGCCGTGCGCGCTGCTGCGTTGCCCGTGGCTTTGGCATGTTCTTTTATTTTTACAACTGGGCATGCGCTTGCCGATGACAGTGCACTGGCCTTGCCGCAAGTCATGGTCACCGCGACGCGGGTAGAGCAGCCACTGGCTGATGTGCTGTCGTCTGTTTCCGTGATTACGCGTGCTGACATTGAGCGTTCGCAAGCGCAGTCATTGGCTGATTTATTACAAGGCGAAGCGGGCTTTGAGTTCGCCCGCAATGGCGGGCCGGGCGCAGTAACTTCGTTTTTTCTGCGCGGACAAAACAGCATCAACAGCGTGATCGTCGTCGATGGTGTGCGCTCGTCAGTTGATCAAATTGGCTCTTTGTTGGTCATTGATATTCCCCTGCAACAGATCGAGCGCATTGAAATACTGCGCGGCAATGCCAGCGCTTTGTATGGCGATGCCGCTGTGGGCGGCGTCATCAGTATCACCACCGTTACGGGCAAGGGCAAAGAGCTTGCCTATGGCTCGGTCGGTTGGGGTACGTCGAACACGCGCCAATTGCAAGCCGGGTACGCCGGAGTCTTCGAGGGCGTTCGCCTAAACCTCAGCCTCAGCCAATCTGCGTCGGATGGCTTTTCTGCGATCGATAGCGCCAAGAAGGCCAGTGCCAATCCGGACAAGGACGGTTACACCAGCAATTTTCTCGCCCTGAATCTGGATCGGAATATGGACGCCGATACCGCAGTGGGTTTGCGCGTGAAATTTAGCAGCAGTGCGGATGATTACGATGATGCCTTCGGTACCAGCACAGAGAAGAACCTGCTAAAGCGGGAGACCCAAAACCTGGGCGCTTTTGTCAAGCGCGCATGGACGCAGAGCTGGTCTAGCGTTTTAGATTTTTCGGTCTCCCAAATGCGCTATGAAGACTCCCGCAACGGGGCTCTGTACACGGCGGGCGACGGATCTTATAAAAATGGACTGTCCACGGGTACGCAGCGTGAATTGCGCTGGTCAAATACCTTGCAGGCACTGCCTGCGACACTGCTCAATTTTGGTTTAGATTATGTGCAATCGTCCTACAAGGGTGAGGGAGATAACGCTTATGAGATGCGCAAATCCGGACTCGGGTCTTACTTAGGCGTCACACAGTCCTTAGACACGCTTACGTTGCAGGCCAATGTGCGCAATGACCAACTGACTACCGAAGAACCCAGTGTCGGCAACAGCGCAAAAAATGATCAAAAAATCAATTCAAGCTTGCTGGGCCTGGGCTATAAATTGGGCGGTGGCTGGAGAATAAACGGAACGATTTCAACCGGTTTCCGTGCGCCTACGGCTTACGAAGTGGCGGCTACACCCGGTCTCAAATCGGAGACTTACCAGAGCGGTGAAGTAGGTCTTGTATTTGCGCAAGGCACCACCTACGCGCGCGCTGCCTATTTTCAAGCGCGCACTGAGGATGCGATCGACACCGAAGACTACGTCACCTACACCAACGTAGGACGCACGGAGAATATAGGGCTGGAGGCGGCTATGCGCACGCAGCTTTGGGGCAATGCGCTGGCACTGACCATGGTCTCGCAGGATCCGAAAAACGTCGCTACTGGTAAGCGTTTGGCGCGCCGTGCCCAGATCTATGGAACCCTGAGCGCGTCACGTGTTACGGGCGGGGTGGAATGGGGCGGCAAAGTGTATGCGGCGGGCGATCGTAAAGACAGCGATTACAGCGACACTTTGTTACCAGGCTATGCCATCGCTTCGTTCTACGCCAGCAAAGAAATTGAACCCGGCTGGACGCTGCGCGCTCGCATCGAAAATGCGTTTGATCGTAAATATGAGCTGGCCAGTGGCTACAACACGCCCGGTGCTGGCGTGTTTGTGACTTTGCAATACCAAGCCAAATAAGCCCATGTCGAACTTGTACCCCCAACGCATCGTCTGCCTCACCGAGGAGACCACCGAGTGGTTGTACCTGCTCGGTGAGGAGGCGCGCATTGTGGGTATCTCGGGGTACACCGTGCGCCCACCTCGTGCGCGGCAAGAAAAGCCCAAGGTCAGCGCCTTTTTGAGCGCAAAAATTGACAAGATATTGGCCTTGAAGCCAGATTGCGTGTTTGGCTTTTCGGATTTGCAGGCCGATATCGCCGCGCAGTTGATTCGCCATGGTATTCAGGTCACGGTGTTCAATCAGCGCAGCGTGGCCGAGATTTTTGCGATGCTGTACCAGGTGGCTGCCATGGTCGGCCAGGCTGAGCATGGTCGCCAACTCATTGGGGCTATGCAGACGCGTATCGATCAGGTGCGTGCACAGGTGAGTGCGCTTGAAGCGGCTGGCGCACGCCGTCCGCGGGTGTATTTTGAGGAATGGGACGAGCCGCACATCAGTGCCATCCGCTGGGTCTCCGAGCTGGTGGGTGTCGCTGGTGGCGATGATGTATTCCCTGAATTGGCGCAGCAGGGCCTTGGCAAAGACCGCATCATTGCGGACAGCGCCGAGGTATTGCGTCGTAACCCAGATATTATTTTTGGCTCATGGTGTGGCAAAAAATTCCGGCCCAATTTGGTGGCGCAGCGGTCGGGGTGGGATGCGGTTGCCGCGGTACGCAGCGGGCAGTTGCATGAAATTAAGTCGCCTTTGATATTGCAGCCAGGCCCGGCAGCACTCACCGAAGGGCTGGACGCATTGCACGCGGTCTGCGCCGACTGGATGCGCGCCTCTATCCGCGCGGCTGCTACGCCATGAAAAAATGGGTGGTCTTGCTGGGACTGTGGCTGGTCTGTGCTTGTGTAGGAGCCGCTGTCAGCATCACCGACGACAAGGGCCGCAAAGTCAGCATCGCGCAGGCGCCTAAGCGCATCATCAGCCTCTTGCCCTCCTTAACCGAAACCGTGTGCGCCCTGGGACGCTGCCAGGACTTGGTTGGCGTGGACCGCTATTCCAATTTCCCGCAAGACGTGCGCAAACTGCCCCAATTAGGCGGCGGAATGGACCCGCAGATTGAAGCCATATTCGCCCTCAAGCCCGACCTGGTGCTGGCGGCTTCCTCCTCGCCGGGTACGGAGCGTTTGGCCGCCTTGGGCTTGACGGTACTTCAACTCGAACCCAAGGACCAGGCCGACGCAGTGCGCGTCATACGCACGCTGGCGCAAGCCTTGTATGTGGCCGACCCTGAGCCAGTCATTCGTCAAATGGACCTTGAATTTGCACAGGCGCAAGCCTTGGTGCCCGCGGGCGCGCGAGGGGAAAAAATATATTTCGAAGTGGGCACAGGGCCTTACGCCGCTGGTGCAGCCTCTTTTATTGGGCAAACCATAAGCCAACTGGGTTTGGTCAATATCGTGGGGCCTGAGCTCGGTCCTTTCCCCAAGATCAATCCGGAATTGGTGGTGCGCCTGCAGCCTGATGTGGTGGTGGTTGCCGATAGCAGTTTTAGCGCGCTGGCACAGCGTCCTGGCTGGGGCATGGTGCGCGCATTGAAAGACCACAAGGTGTGTACTTTTTCGCAAGCGGATGGCGATCTTCTGGTTCGTGCGGGCCCGCGCATGGGTCAGGGCGCCCTGCTATTGGCGCGTTGCCTACAGCGCCTTTATTTAACAGGGCAGACCCCATGAGGGACTATGTCTACCAACGTCCCCTAGTGCTTGGCCTGCTGCTATGCCTTGCCACTGCTAGCCTGTTGTTGACCAGCATGTTGGCAGGTAGCAATGGCCTGGACGATTGGCATGGGCTGGGGACATTGTTCGGGCTTGCGCCCACTGAGGCGGACAGCGGCATGTTGGCCCAAATCGTATGGCAGATCCGCATGCCGCGCAGCCTCGGCGCATGGCTTGCCGGTGCTTTGCTCGGTCTCGCTGGTGCGCTTTCGCAAGCGGTTTTTCGCAATCCCTTGGCCGACCCCTATTTACTGGGCAGCGCCTCCGGGGCATCGCTGGGCGTTTGCTTGGCCTTGGTCGGGCTCGATGGTTCGCTGATCGATATACATTGGCTAGCCCGGCTGGGCCTTACCGGGGCGGCGTTTGCGGGGGCGATGCTGGCGGTTGTGATGACCGCTGCGTTGGCTAGCGGTGTTGCGCAGACCTTGCGCCTGTTGCTGGCCGGCGTGGTGGTAGCGGTGGTGCTGGGCGCTGCTACCTCACTGCTTTTGCAGATGTACCCGCACTTGTTGCAAAGTATGCAAGGCTTTATGTTGGGTAGCACCGCGTTTGTAGGTTGGGACAGTTGCGCGCTGATGCTGGCTGCGCTTTTGCCCGGTTTGGCGCTGGCCATGGTGCTGGGGCGTTGGCTCGATGGTTTGGCGTTGGGAGAACAGACAGCCGCCAGTCTGGGCTTGCCGGTGCGGCCCATGCGTTGGGTATTGATCATCACCTTGGCACTGGCCACCGGTGCTGCTGTGGCCCATACCGGTTTGATTGCCTTTGTAGGCCTCGCCGCACCGCACATTACTCGGCGCATGGTGCGCTGGGGTTCGCGCCACGGTGTCTTGTTGGCCTCGCTGATGGGAGGACTGCTTTTAGTGGCGGCGGATTTGTTGGCTAGATTGCTCATTGCACCACGCGAATTGCCGGTGGGTGTGTTCACGGCCTTAATAGGCGGTGCTTATTTGCTGTGGTTGATGCGCAGGCACCAGCAAAGCGGGGGTATGTCGTGAAGCCTATCGGCCCTATTGCGTTGCAAGTTACTGGCTTGCACGTGGCGCTGTCTGGCACCACGGTGTTGCACGATGTGAACGCATCGATTGCCCGCGGCCGCTGGGTGAGCATATTGGGCCCCAATGGCGCCGGTAAATCGACGCTATTGGCCGCCATGGCGGGCTTGTTGCCGGTGCAAGGGCGAATTGAACTCGAGGGCGAAGAACTGCATGCCATGCCTGCGGCGCGACGCGCTCGGCAATTGGCGTGGATGGGGCAAAGCGAAGCAGTGGGCGATGACCTCAGTGCATGGGATGTCACCTTGCTTGGCCGCTTACCTCACCAAACATGGTTTTCAGGACTGGATGCTGCCGATAAGGCACATGCGGAGCAAGCCTTACGCAGCATGCAGGCTTGGCAATGGCGCGAGCGCTACGTGGGCACGCTGTCGGGCGGGGAGCGCCAGCGCGTATTGCTGGCGAGAGCGCTGGCGGTTCAAGCACCCGTGTTATTGCTGGACGAGCCGCTGGCCAGTTTGGACCCACCCCATCAGGCTGATTGGTTGGACTTGATGCGAACCCTAGTGGACGCAGGCGCAACGGTAGTCAGCGTGTTGCATGAAATTTCCATGGCCTTGCAGTCCGATGACATGCTGGTCATGCAGCAAGGGCGCGTGATTCACCAAGGCGCCTGCACCGATGCACTAAGCCACCGCGCGCTAGAGTCGGTGTTTGATGATCGAATCCAAGTCCGAACGGTGGACGGGCAGTTAGTGGCTTTGCCGCGCTCCGCGCGGCGATAGGCCTGGCAAGAACCTGCATGCCCACGTGCTATACGATTAGCGCGGCTTTGTGTGCTGGTGTGTTGGGCGCTCCTATCAAGAATCGCAGACCTTAAGAATCGCTTGTCTTTAAACAAGCCGTCAACTAGTGGATTTATACGTGTTCATGTATATTTAGCCCATGCCCGCAATGCAAAAGCCGCTTGAATGGATTAGCAGCAGTTACCAGGATTTGATGGCCTTACCCGTGGACGTTCGGCGCTTTTTCGGCTTTGCCTTGTCGCTGGCGCAGTCGGGCGACAAGCATGATGCGGCAAAGGTGCTGAAGGGTTTTGGCGGCGCGGGGGTGCTTGAGGTAGTGGAAAACGATGAAGGCGGCACCTACCGTGCTGTGTACACCGTCAAGTATGCGGAGGCCGTGTTTGTACTTCACTGTTTCCAGAAAAAGAGTAAGCGCTCTATCGCTACGCCCAAGCAAGACATGGACATTATTCATGCCAGGCTGAAAATCGCCCAGGCTTATATAAAGGAGTTGCGTAAATGAAAACAAGATTGGTTGATGGCGTTGAAGTGCAACGGGGTTCGGGCAATGTGTTTGCTGACCTAGGGCTGGTGGACGCCGAAAAACTCAAGATAAAAACGGGACTTGTGATTGAGATCAGGAAGGCCATGAAAATGCGTGGACTAACGCAACAAGAGGCCGCTAAAAAAATGGGCCTTACCCAGCCTAAAGTATCAGACATGATGCGTGGCGACTTCAGCAATCTGTCCGAGCGCAAACTCATGGACTGCCTTACGCGGCTGGGGTACGACATAGAGATTAAGGTTCGCCCAGCCGAGGCCGAAATCGGGCACTTGATGTTTGCTTTGGTGTAACGCACGGTGCAAACCATGTCCGACACCATAAGTACCGTTGAACAGCTCGAATCCCTTTTTGGCGCGGTGGGGGAAGCATCCATTGCAAAGGAAACCACGGTGCTGCATCCTATCTATCAGCAATGGATAGCGGCCTCGCCATTTGCAGTACTTGCGACTGTGGGATCTGAGGGTCTGGATGTGTCGCCACGAGGCGATCCGGCGCCTTTGGTCCGAATATTGAATGACACCACCATTCTTTTGCCAGAACGAAGGGGAAATAACCGTATTGATGGCCTGAGGAATGTTTTGCAGGACTCCAGAGTCGCGCTTATTTTTTTTATCCCTGGAATTCGGGAAACCATTCGGGTTAACGGTAGGGCGTCGATTACCGTGAACCAAGAGATTCTTCAGTCCTTTGCGATTGACGGCGCCATGCCTAAATGCATCTTAAAAATTTCAGTTGAATCCGTCTTTTTTCAGTGTGGCCGGGCGCTTATCCGCTCTGGTTTATGGGATTTGGAGAAGCATCAAAACGCAAGTAATATCCCAAGTGCAGGGACAATTTTGAGCGCCCTAAGTCAGAGCGGTATCGATGGCGTGGCATACGACGCTGATTTGCCACAGCGCCAGAAAAACACTTTGTACTAATTTGAAGCACCCACTTGACTCGGGCCAAATATGGTTCGGTGGATGACCTTCAAGAAAGTTTCAAAACCGGTCCTGCATAGGGGGTGCATCTTGCCGGTCAGCTAGCAGCAGATCGGCAAAATTTGGGTCAAAGGCTTGCAGTGCTTTTAGCAGCGTTGCTCCGCGTTCTGTGGCAACCGGGTGCAGCACCAGGTCGCCGTCTGCATTGCGGTAAATCTCGACCCGGCTGGTGTCCAGCCGAAATTCCTGAGGAATACGCACGGCCTGGCTGTTGCCATTCATGAATACGCGGCTGATCAAAGTTGGCATATCGGCTCCTTTGTACACACGACTATGTAGGTCTTGTAGGGTCTTGTGGTCACTTTGCAGCGGCAACACGCGCCTTCTCCTTAAACCCACACACCGCAAACACCGCACATTGCCCGCACTGCGGTTTGCGGGCCTGGCACACATAGCGGCCGTGCAATATCAGCCAGTGGTGGGCATCGACCAAAAACTCAGGGGGAATGCGCTTGAGTAGTTTGTGCTCGACAGCCAGTGGCGTTTTGCCCGGCGCCAGGCCGGTGCGGTTACCCAGGCGAAAGAGGTGCGTGTCCACCGCCATAGTGGCTTCGCCAAAGGCCACGTTCAGCACCACATTGGCCGTCTTGCGGCCTACGCCAGGCAGCGCCTCCAGCGCTTCGCGGCGACGCGGCACCTGGCCACCATGCTGGTCCATCAACATCTGGCAGGTTTGCATCAGGTGGCGCGCTTTGCTGCGGTACAGGCCAATGGTTTTGATGTGCTGCTCCAAACCCTCAAGCCCCAGGTCCAGTATTTTTTGCGGCGTATTGGCCACGACAAACAAGCGCGCCGTGGCCTTGTTCACTCCCACGTCGGTGGCTTGGGCCGATAGCAACACCGCTGCGAGCAGCTCAAACACACTGGCGTAATGCAACTCGGTTTGCGGCTGCGGGTTGGCTGCGCGTAAGATGCAAAAGAACTGGTGGATAGCGTCGGGTTTCATGGCTGGATGGTGCTTAGGCGGTGAGATGGAGCATGGTAAACCTAGGCCGGGAACGCATTTGGCGACAATAGGGTTTTGACTAGCCTTGAAGATACCGCAAATGTCCACTGCCCCCGCCCTGTCTTATGCCGACCGGCTCAATAACGTCGAGACCTCGGCCATCCGCGAACTGTTCAAGTTATTGGGCAAGCCCGGCATCATCAGCTTTGCCGGCGGCTTTCCCGATAGCGCATTGTTTGATGTGGATGGCATCCGCCAGGCCTCGCTTGCGGCCCTAGAGCAAGACCCGGGCGCAGCTTTGCAATACGGCGCGACCGAGGGCTACGGCCCCTTGCGTGAACAACTCACTGCGTTCATGGCGCATAAGGGCGTGGCCGTTCTGCGCGCCGAGCAACTCATCGTCACTACCGGCAGCCAGCAGGCTTTGGACTTGCTGGGCAAGGTCTTGATCAACCCTGGCGACAAAGTGATCGTCGAAGGGCCCACTTTCTTGGCCACGATCAACTGCTTTCGCCTGTATGGCGCAGACTTGGTCAGCGCGCCGATAGACGGGCAGGGCGTGGATACCGATGCCCTGGAGCGCTTGATTGCCGAGCACCGGCCCAAGTTTGTGTACATCATTCCCACATTCGGCAACCCCAGCGGCGCCTTGCTGAGCTTGGCGCGGCGCAAGGCGGTGCTGGAAATGGCGGTGAAGTACCAAACCCTGATCGTAGAGGACGACCCCTATGGCGAGCTCTATTTTGGCGAAGTGCCGCCGCCTAGCCTGCTGGCCCTGAGCAGCCAGGTGCCCGGCAGCCGCGAATTACTGGTGCATTGCGGATCACTCTCCAAAGTGCTTTCACCGGGCTTACGCGTGGGCTGGATGGTAGGTCCGGCCGAACTGCTGGCGCGCGCCACTATGTGCAAGCAATTTAGCGATGCACACACCAGCACCTTTGCGCAGGCTACTGCCGCGCAGTATTTGCAATCGGGCCGCATGCCCGCCACGCTAGACCGGGTGCGTCTGGTCTATGCCCAAAGAGCGCAAACCATGGGTGAGGCACTGCGCAGCGAATTAGGCGCTGCGATTGAATTTGTGCAACCGCAAGGCGGCTTGTTTGTTTGGGCGCGATTGACAGGCGCTGGCGGGAAAAGCAGCGATGCCGCTGCATTTGCAAAGCGCGCCATCGAGCGTGGCGTGGCCTTTGTACCCGGCATGCCTTTTTACTGCGCCAATGGCGACCCGGCTACGTTTCGGCTAAGTTTTGCAACCGCCGCCGAGGACAAAATCTGCGACGGCGTGGCACGCCTGGCGCAGGCCTTGTAGGGGCGCCGCCAAAAAACTAGGGCCCCGTGGGGCCCTAGTGTTACAAGCGCTTGGTGCTAAGTTAGTCGACTATCCCGCGTAGGTGCGCGTCTCGGCTGCCACTGGCGTTGCCACCGAATAGGTGCCACCGGTCACCGAGTCCACAAAAATGAACTCACCCTTGGCTTGCGCTGCGGTGAAGGTCATTTTCAAGTAACCGCGCCGTGACGCGTCCATCCACTGCACATTGCTTTTGGAGGTAGTGTCCTGAAACAGACTCTTAATCGTAGAAATCATGCTGGGGAAATAGCTTTCCCAACCGGGCGAGGTGACCGATGAGGTCGCGAACTCTTCGCCGATCTTGGTTCCATTGATCAGCGTCAAATTGGTATGCCAGGCATTATGCGAATCACCCGACAACACCACCAGCTTCTTTCCGATAGTGGGCTGGCTTGCTGCGACACCCGCAAAGGTTTGCAATACGGTTTCGCGCGCCGCAGGGTAGCCGTCCCAGGCATCAAAGTTATAGGGAACGACAGGGTTCAGCGGAGTCAAGTAGGCGCCTGGGTTGGCACTACCTAGGGCTGCCTTGTAAGTCTCTACCTCTGCAATGATGGAGCCCACGGTGCTTGCATTGGGGCTCGCAAAATAAGCCTGAAATTTTGTTTGCACACTGACCGGCAGCCAGGTTGCAGCCATCACGACTTGCTGACCTAAAACTTGCCACTTAGCCGTTGAGTTGGTCATTACACCTTGCAACCATTGCGTTTGCGTGGTTCCCATGAGCTGGCGGGTTGGCGACATCCAAGCTTGTTGCCCTGCCGCCGTGGTGAGCACTGCCGTTTGGTCAAGTTGTTTTTCGCGCCCGATCAGGCGCGTATCGAGCATGTGCAACGAGAGTAAATTACCGAAGTCAAAACTTCTGTAGATCACGGCTTTGTCAGCGCCGGTGCGAATCGGCATCCACTCGTGGTAGGCCTGCAGCGCTGCGGCTTTGCGGGCGGCGAAAGTGCCTTCGGCACCCTCTGTGTGATTTTCTGCGCCAGTCATATAGGCGTCGTTGGCAAACTCGTGGTCGTCCCAAATGGCAATCATCGGCATGCGCGCATGCAGAAGCTTGAGGTTCACATCCGATTTGTACAGTGCATGGCGTGTCCGGTAATCGGAAAGCGTCAGAATTTCATTGGCGGGCAGTACATTTCTACCAAACACCGCCGGGTTAGGGTATTCGCCATCCTTGTATTCATAAATGTAGTCACCCAAATGCAAAGCATATTGGGCATCCGACTTGCTTGCCACCTCGCCGTAAACATGGAAATATCCATGCGGATAGCTAGAGCAGGAGAACACTGCCAACTTCACTTCGCTGACGGTGCCAGTGGGTAGCGTGCGCGTTCTTCCAACAGGAGAAATCCACACATTGGACTTGAAGCGATAGTAATAATCTGTGGCCGCGGCCAAGCCAGTGGCATCTACCTTTGCCGTGAAGGAGGCAGCCTCCAAAGCCGTGGTTGTGCCTGAGCTCACCACATTGGCAAATGCTGCGTCGGTCGCTACCTCGTAACTAAGTGCGACGGGGTCGTTAGAGTTTTGGTACTTGGCGTGCGTCCACAAAATGACTTGGTTTGCCAAGGGATCGCCGCTAGCTACGCCGTAATTGAACTGCACCATATTCGATGATGCGCTGCCTCCGCCGCAGGCTGAAAGCAAGGATCCGGTGGCCATAGTGCCGGAAACCGATGCCAATTTAATAATAAAACTGCGACGACTTGTATCTTGAAATGCCATACGGGCTCCAGTGAATTGAAGTAATCACTGTAGAACCCATAAATGACGAAAATGTGAATTAAATTGCAATTAGCAGAAAAATTGATGGCACCTTCCTAGGCCATGTCTTGCACGGTATGGAGCAGGTACTCCCTAAAGTCGTGGCCTGTCTCTGTGTGTCGCAAGGCAAACTCCACGGTGGCTTTCAAATACCCCAGCTTAGAGCCGCAGTCATAGCGCACACCTTCGTAGGCGTAGGCGTACACCGCTTCATGTGCTAGCAAGCTTTGGATGGCGTCGGTCAACTGGTACTCGCCACCAGCGCCGGGCTTGAGCGCTTGGATGTGCTTGAAGATCGAGGGCGTAAAGATATAGCGCCCCACCACGCCCATATCCGACGGTGCATCGGCGGGAGCGGGCTTTTCCACGATATTGGACAACTTGGTAATGCGGCTTTCAATCGCGTGCCCGGCGATAACGCCATAGGAGCGGCTCTGCTCAGGCGCAATTTTTTCTACGGCCAGAATCGAGCTGCGGTAGTGCTTGTAGCGCTCCACCATTTGCTTGAGCACGCCGGGCTGGTGGTCCAACAAGTCATCTGCCAAGATGACGGCAAAAGGCTCATCGCCCACTAAATTAGCCGCGCAATTGACCGCATGGCCTAGGCCCAAGGCCTCGGCCTGGCGCACATAAATGCAGTTCACATGCGCCGGTTTGATGTTTTGCACCAATGCCAGTAAATCAGTTTTGTTCTTGGACTGCAGTTCGTACTCCAGTTCAAAAGACCGGTCAAAGTGGTCCTCAATGCTGCGCTTGCTGCGGCCGGTTACAAAGATCAATTCGGTAAACCCGGCCTCAATGGCTTCCTCCACCGCGTACTGAATCAGCGGCTTGTCCACCACGCACAGCATCTCTTTGGGGCTGGCTTTGGTGGCGGGTAAGAAACGGGTGCCGAGGCCGGCGACTGGGAAAACAGCTTTCACGATGGAATTACCTCTTAAGTCAGACGGACGTAATGTGTCATTGAGTTTACGTACAAAAGACCAACCTGCCCCAGAGCCGAGGCCGGCATCATCAAATCTTCATTTTTCTGACATCGACTTGCCATATCGGCTTCCTAGCATTCGCGCCAGCTAAGGGGAATCTATGAAGATATCGGTTTTCGGCACAGGGTATGTCGGTTTGGTACAGGGCGCAGTCCTGGCCGACGCGGGTCACCAGGTCACTTGTGTGGACCTGGATGAAAAGAAATTACAGGATTTGCGCGAAGGCGTCATCCCGATTTTTGAGCCCGGCCTGGACTCGATTGTCAAAAACGCTTTTGCCGACGGACGCTTGGTGTTTACCTCGGACGCCGCCTTGGCAGTCCAGAACGCCGACATCCACTTCATCGCGGTCGGTACACCGCCGGGAGAGGACGGAAGCGCCGATCTGCGCCATGTGTTGGCGGTCGCCAAAACCATTGCTAGCCACCTAACAGGCTATGCCGTCATTGTTGACAAATCCACGGTGCCCGTAGGCACCGCCGACCGCGTCAGCGCCATGATCGCCCAAACGCTCAAAGAGCGTGCAGTAGAGATCGAGTTTGACGTTGTGTCCAACCCCGAATTTTTGAAAGAAGGCGCTGCCGTGGCGGACTGCCAGCGCCCGGACCGCATCGTCATCGGCACCCAGAGCGCACGCGCCGAAAAATTGATGCGCGAGCTCTACGAGCCCTTCAACCGCAACCACGACAAGATCATCGTCATGAGCCCGCGCAGCGCGGAGATGACCAAATACGCCGCCAACTGCATGCTCGCCACCCGCATCAGCCTGATGAACGAGCTGGCGATAGTTGCCGAAGGGCTGGGCGCGGACATTGAGTCGGTACGCCAGGGTATAGGTAGCGACCAGCGTATCGGCTACCACTTTATTTACGCGGGTGCGGGTTACGGTGGAAGTTGTTTTCCTAAAGACATCAGCGCCCTGGTCAAGTCCGCCCAGCAAATTGGGATGGAGCCCTTCATTTTGAATGCGGTGGAGTCACGCAACCAGGCGCAAAAACGGGTGATTTTTGAAAAACTCAAGGCGCACTTTCAGGGTGACTTGTCCAACAAGGTGATTGGGCTCTGGGGCCTGGCCTTCAAACCCAATACCGACGATATGCGCGAGGCGCCCAGTCGTGTGCTGATGGAAGCCTTGTGGCAAGCCGGTGCACGGGTGCAAGCCTATGACCCGGCGGCGATGGACGAGACGCAGCATATTTACGGACCGCGTCCAGACCTGTTGCTCTGCGGTACCAAAGAGGCGGCCATGCAAGACGCCGATGCGCTGGTCATCATGACCGAGTGGCGTCAGTTCAAGGCGCCGGACTTTGATGCCATCAAAATGGCCCTGAAGCAGCCGGTCATTTTTGACGGACGCAATTTGTTTGAACCCGCTCGCATGCGGGAGCGCGGCTTTACTTACCAGGGCATTGGCCGATGAGCGCGGTGCTGGCGCTGGTGGCGGACCTTCCCTGGCGTGCGCGCTTGGCCAGCCTGGTCGCCTGGCTATTTAATAGCCTGTGCCTGCTCTTGCTGCCGGTCATGCCGGTAGTGATGAGCATCCTGCTGCGGGATTTGCGCTTTGTGCGCAACTATCGGCTGTACCTGCGCAAGTTCGTGGTGCACTTCCAGGCGCTGCGTGAAGGCCCGGTACAGCACTATTTGGCCGACGTGTTTTTGCGCGAAAAACAAGTGCCAGCCCATATTGAGGGTGAATGCATTCAATGCGGTAACTGCTGCCTGGACAAGCGATGCGCTTTTTTAGAGCCCGTGGGCGAAGGCAAGCTGGGCTGTGGCATTTACGGCACCTATTTGCGCCGCTATTCCAACTGCGGCTCTTTCCCTTTGCACGCGCATGATATTGCGCGTTACCAGTGCCCTAGCTATTTTGTGGTTGCCGCGCCGAAAACCATCTGGATCGGCAAAGCGCAAGACTAGGCTTTACGGCGCTTACTTTACGGTGCTTAAGGTGCGGCCAGGCCGGCCGAACCTAAAGAGGGCATACCGGCCATTTCTTCCTGCCACACCACTGCGCGCATGATGGCCTCGGTGGCCTCCACGATGCTCGGCCAGCCCATGCTAGACGCCGTCGCCGCCGCGCGCAGGCCTATCGCCCGCAAGTTCTCTGGTGCGTTCAGCAGGCTTTGTGCAGCCATCACAAAGCTGGGCTCCGATTCGGGGTCGGCGAGCATGCCGTTGACGCCGTTGCGGATGATGTCGCCTGCAGCAGCATGGTCAAAGGCAACCACCGCCAGACCCGAGGCCATAGCCTCAAGCGTCACGTTCCCAAAGGTCTCGGTCTTGCTGGCAAATACAAACACATCCGCGCTGGCGTAATGGCGTGCCAAGTCCTCGCCGGTGCGAAAGCCCGCAAAAATGATGCCCTTGTCCTGTGCTTGTTCTAGTTCAGCGCGCATCGGCCCATCGCCCACCATGACCAAGCGCAATGCTGGCTGCAACTGCCTGGCTGCTTGGTAGGTTTTGATCACCAACTGCAAATTTTTTTCTACGGCGATGCGCCCAACGTACAGCATCACCGGGCTATCGTCCTGCACCCCCCACTGCGCGCGCAAACCAGCGTCGCGCTTAGTGGGAGAAAACAACTGCGTCTCCACCCCGCGTGGCACGACATGCAGCCCTTTAAAGCCTTTGCGGCCTAGCTCATGCGCCAAATTGGCCGTAGGCACCATCGTGGCGTGCGCGCTGTTATGGAACTTTTTCATGTACGCCAAGATCGCGCCGCTCAGCCACGCAAAACCGTAATGTTGGCTATAGGCATGGAAATTGGTGCGAAAGTCGGTGCTCACTGGTAATTTGAGCTTGCGTGCTGCTTGCAGTGCGGACCAGCCCAAGGGGCCCTCGGTAGCAATGTGCACCACGTCCGGCCGCTGGCGCGTCCAGAGTTTGAGCAATTCGCGCTTAGCCGGCAGGCCCATGCGCAACTGTTTGTAAAACGGGATAGGAATACCGCGCACCAATACTTCTTCAAAGTTCGTGGTGTGATCGGCAGTTTGCCCCGCTTGCTGGCGCGGCCTGACCAGCCACACCACATGCCCGCGCTCGCGCAGACCAAGCACGATTTTGGACAAGGTATGCGCCACGCCATTGATATCGGGCGGGTAGGTCTCGGTGACTACGGCGATTTTGAGCGCAGTGTGCGTAGGCGCAATGCGCTCAACCAAGATAGTAGAGGTAGTGCTCATGCTTGCGAATGTCGCAAAGCAATGCAGCAGTTTCATGAAGATTGCATGACGTTTTAATGAACTTCAACATCTAGGCACATCGCCTGCGTTTTGTCATCAAATTTTCATGTAAAAACGAGACATTGCGATGGCTAGGGCGCTTTGTACCTAGTCTTTATGTCCATCAGGAGCCCCTATGCATCCCTTTTTCGAAACTGTCGCCACCCAGCGCTGGGACGACCACCGCTACTACCACCATAGCCGGATCAACCAGTTTTTGCATTTGATCAGCGCCATGTCGTTCTTGGTGGCCTACGTATTTTTGTTTATCGACCCGGTGGTTTCTGCTCTGGTCGCCTGGCTGGTTTCCATGACGACGCGCCAGATCGGTCATTTTTTCTTTGAACCCAAAGACTACGACCATGTGAACCAAGCCACCCATGAACACAAAGAAGAGATCAAGGTCGGCTACAACCTGTTTCGCAAAATTGTGCTCCTTAGCATCTGCGCCGCCATTCCGGTCATCGCCTACTGGATGCCCGACGCGCTGCAATGGGCGGTCCCTGAGGCCTACGAAGACACCCCTATCCGCATGACCGCTATGGCTTGGTTGTTTTTAGGCGCTGGTGGTTTGGTGTTCCGCGTTTTACAACTGTGGAAACAAGAAAACCTGACCGCCGGTCTGGCCTGGGCTTACAAAATTATCACCGACCCAGTGCATGACATCAAGATGTACCACAAGGCCCCGCTGTACTTGCTGCGCGGCCAGATGATTGATCCGATGGACCACGTGAACGCCCCAGGCCACTAAGCTTTAGCGGCCGGGGCAAGCCGCTTCAGCGCACCAGGCCACTGAGCAGTGGCAAGCGCTGTTGCAGCATTTCTTTGAGTACCTGGCGGCGGATAGAGCGGTGTGACTGCGTTGCATCGCTCCACCACCAAGCCTCCGATTGCATGGCCAAGGCGGCTGCTACAAAACGCTCGCAAAACATATCGAAGGTCTGGTCATCAAAGTTGAAGCTAAAAATCATGCGGCCAGAGCCCACCCAACTCAGGGCAACGCCTTGTTCCCGCAAATAGTATTGCAGCAGCCAGTGGTAACGCCCCGGCTGCTCAAACACCACCGCCCACACGCTTTCCATGCCCCGCACGCGCACCGGCACGCCGGCCTCTTGCAAGCGCTGGTTCAGCTTAGCTTGACGGCCGTTCCAGGTGGCAGACGCATTGGCGTACACCGCTTGTACTTCTGGCGTTTCGATGTAATGCAAAAACACATTCATGGCGCACATCACATACGGGTGTGCGTTAAAGGTGCCCCGCGCGAAGGCTACATCGCCCGGACGGTCGTCGCCAAAGCGCTTCATCCAGCGGCTTTGGCCGCAAACGACGCCTACTGGCAAACCGCCGCCCAAGGTCTTCCCGTAGGTCACCATGTCGGCGCGCACGCCGAAATATTCTTGTGCACCACCATAAGCCAGTCGAAAGCCCAAGAACACTTCATCCAAAATCAGCGCGATACCTTTCTCGGTACATACCTCACGAAGTGTGTGCAGCCATTGGCGGTAGGCTTCTTTGTCATAGCCGATGTTGCGCCCGCCGTCGATCAAGGTGGCATCGGTGGGTGCGGCGCGATTGGGGTGCAGCGCTTGCAAGGGGTTAATCAGCACGCAGGCAATGTCATTACGGTTGCGCAGCACGCGCAAGGTGTTTTCGTGCATTTCATTGAGCGTCAAGGTGTCGCCCGAGGGCGGCATCGGGTTGCCCGGTCCGGGCTGCACATCGTCCCACCAACCATGGTAAGAGCCCGTGAAGCGGACGATCTTGCGCTTACCGCTTTGGTAACGCGCCATGCGCACCGCTTGCATCACCGCCTCGGTGCCCGACATATGGAACGAGACCTCTTGCTGGCCCGAAATACGGCACAGTCGCTCTACGTTGTCGCGCACCACCGGGTGGTAAGCACCCAGCGTGGGGCCCAAGGTTTCGGCCATGGCCGAGCCTTTGCGAATACAGTCTTTGTAAAAGTCCAGGCCAAACAGATTGACGCCGTAAGAACCGGTCACATCGATATGGCGCTTGCCGTCCATATCGGTCAGCCACACGCCTTCGCTGGACTGCCAGAAGTTACCGGTCTTGACGTACCGGTACAGAACGTCGCGGAACTGGTAGGGCACGCGGATCTGGCTAATCAACTGCATGTCCGACACCATGGATCGGGTCGCATCGGTGTGGGCGATCGTCAGCGGGCTGCTTTCGCGCAACTGGGTTCCCAGGCGAGCCAGCGCGGTTTTGCGCTGCGCGGTAACTGCGGGTGGCGCACCGTCGACAGCAAACCAGTTCGCTTCCTCATAGCTATAGGCCGGCAGCCAATGCGCCATGCGCTTGGCCATGCGCAAATGCCCGCCCAAAGACGGGTGCTTGGCCAGGGACAACTCCAGCCGCTGCTTGGCACGCCCCGCCACCACCAAGGCCGCGCCCGCGCCTGCAGCCCACGTCAACCATTGAACCATTTCGCCAGAAGTTTGCATATGACTTCACTTTCCTTAAAAACCACTTTGTATGACCTTATGGTTAAAGAATGATGACTATTTCAGAACGTATCCAAAAAATATTTGCCCAAGAGGACCTCAACTTTTTGCTTACCAACCGCATTCCGCGTTTGGCCACGACGCACTTGGTCGGCTGGTTCAGCCAAATCAAAAGTCCGCTGCTTGCGCGCATGTCGATCACGGTGTGGCGCTGGTTTTCTGGGCTGGACCTCAGCGAGTCGCGTCAGCAGCGCTTTGATAGCTTGCATGAATGCTTTATTCGCGAGCTCAAAGACGGCGCACGCCCGGTAGATGCGGACCCGCAGACCATGGCCAGCCCCTGCGATGGCATCGTCGGCGCCTGCGGCCAGGTAGTGGATGGTCAGGTATTCCAGGCCAAGGGCTTTCCCTATTCCTTGGAGGACTTGCTGGGAGCGCAGGGCAGGGACACGCCTTGGGCCGATGGCGTGTACCTGACGATTCGCATCACCTCCGCCATGTACCACCGCTTTCATGCGCCTTACGATTTGCGCATGCACCGGGTGCACTATTTCTCGGGCGACACCTGGAACGTGAACCCCATCGCGCTCAAGCGGGTTGAAAAATTGTTTTGCAAAAATGAGCGTGCCTTGCTGCAGGTTGAGGTGGGCGAGCAGAAATACCCTATCGCACTGGTGCCAGTGGCCGCGATTTTGGTGGCCAGCATCCGGCTGCACGCGATTGATACCGTATTGCACACACGCTACCAAGGCCCGGTGGACTTAGCTTGTGACGCGCACTACCGCAAGGGCGAGGAGATGGGCTGGTTTCAGCATGGCTCGACCATCATCGTGTTCGCCCCAAAGGGCTTCACCCTGGCCCCAGGCATTGCCGATGGCACGCCGGTGCGTATGGGGCAGGCCTTGCTGCGCCTGCCCTAGCTCACAAAGCGCTGCGGGCTGCGCTGGGGATGGGTAGCCCCTCCAGGGGAGGCGTGCTCGCCTGGGCCTTGGGCTTTGCCGGTGACACGGGCGGCACAAAGTCCAGAACTTGGTCCCAGTAAATCATCTCTAGCGTGCCGTCCATGTGCTCTACCAGCGCCGAGCGGCTCTCTACCCAGTCGCCATCGTTGCAATACAAGATGCCATCAATCATGCGGATTTCTGCGCGGTGGATATGGCCGCACACCACACCGTCATAGCCGCGCTTGCGCGCCTCGTGGGCGACGGCGTTTTCAAAGTCAGCGACAAAATTCACCGCTGTTTTCACCTTGTTTTTGAGGTAGGCTGACAGCGACCAATAGGGCAGCTTCAAACGCCGACGCACATTGTTGAGGTGGCGGTTCAAGCGCAGAGCGATCTCATACAAGTTGTCGCCCAGATAAGCCAGCCATTTGGCGTACTTCACGACCGCATCGAAATAGTCGCCGTGGATGAGCCAGAGTTTGCGGCCATCGGCCAGCGTGTGGCTGGCCTCATGGCAGACTTCTACGCCGCCAAAATGGTGGTCTATAAAGCCGCGGGCAAATTCGTCATGGTTACCGGGGATAAACACCACATGGCAGCCTTTGCGTGCTTTGCGGAGCAGCTTTTGCACCACGTCGTTGTGGGCTTGCGGCCAATACCATTTGCGCTTGAGCTGCCAGCCATCAATGATGTCGCCTATGAGATACAGATGGTTGCTGGTATGCGATTTAAGAAATTCAATCAGAGCCTCTGCCTGACAGCCCGGTGTTCCCAGATGCAAGTCTGAGATGAATACAGCGCGGTAGTGCATCCAGTCCCCAAAAAAGTGAGTGATCGAAGGCGCGATTTGCACGCATGCAACCGCGCCTGCCGCAAGCGAGTATCCGTAACGCGTATGACGGATTGATGAAACTTTGCTGCGAGCTTGTTGGTGAAACTTGTTGCGCTATTTGGCGTATTTCCCCAGGAAACCAATAAATTTCATAGAATTGCCACATTTAGACGCTAAATTAGTACGTTAAAGCGTTTCTGTGTTCAGCCAACGGAGTTTCTATGTTTTCAAACGATACCAAGCTACTAGCTTTGTTTGGGCTTGCTGCCACGCTCGTCGTAGCGCCTGCGACTGCCCAAAATACCAGCTCCGCCATCAGCGGACGCGTCACCGGCTCCGATGGCAAAGCCATTGCGGGCGCTAAGGTCGAGGCGACCCATGCAGAGTCCGGCTCGACGAACTCTGTAACCACGGACGATCAAGGCCGCTATGTGCTGCGCGGTCTGCGCGTTGCCGTGCCTTACACCGTAAGTGTTTCCAAGGATGGAAAGACCGAGAAGCGCGAAGACGTTTACTTGCTATTGGCGCAAACCTCCAACATCGACCTGCGTCTTGCCACTGCGCAGGGCAGCCTGGCTGCGGTGACTGTGAGCGGTAAATCTGCCGCGACCTTCGACAACATGGCCATGGGCTCGGGAAGCCGCCTTAACCGGCAAGAGCTCGACGCGTTTCCGTCCATCAAGCGGAGCTTGCAGGACTATGCCCGCTTAGATGCACGCTTTGCGCAAACCGATAAAGAGCGTGGCGAAATTTCGGCCGCTGGACAAAACACCCGCTACAACACGGTAACGGTCGATGGCGTCAAGATCAACGACACCTTTGGCCTGGAGGCGAACGGCCTGCCCACCATCAAGCAGCCGATTTCTATCGATGCGATTCAGGCGGTGCAGGTCAATTTGTCTAACTACGATGTGACCCAAAAAGACTACACCGGTGCCAATATCAATGCGGTTAGCAAGTCCGGCACCAACGAACTCAAAGGAAGTGTTTACTATGTCTACCGCAATGACAGCTTTGTAGGCGACCGCTTTAGTCCAACGACAGGTTACAGCCGCTATCCGTCTTTTAGTGAAGATACTAAAGGGTTTACCTTGGGTGGGCCTATTTTGGAAGACAAGCTCTTCTTTTTTACCAGCTATGAACAATTCAAAAGCACCCGCGCGCAGCCCGAGTACGGTCCAATAGGCGGTAGTTTCCCGCAGACGGTATCGATTTCCCAGTCCCAAATAGACCAAATTGCAGCGGCTGCAAGACTCAAAGGCTACAACATCGGTAGCGTTGGTACCACGGCGCCCGTAGAAGTACAAGACTTGCTGGTCAAGCTGGACTGGAATATCAACGCCCAGCACCGCGCCAATGTCCGCCTTGCTAGCACCCGCCAAAGCGAGACATTGACAGGCACTATAAGTTCTACCAGCCTGACGCTGGACTCCGCATGGTGGAAACAGAAAAAGGATTTAGATTCTGTCGTTGGACAATGGTTTGCAGACTGGACGCCTACGTTTTCTACCGAATTCAAAGCCTCGCAGCGCAACTATGACAGTAACCCGCAAAACAATTCCAATACCCCTTCCGTTAGTTTTTCCTTCGTGGGCCTAGCGCCTGCCGGTGCGCCGGCGGGCGCCCTGACTTCAACCCGTTTCCTCAATACCGGCACGGACTTTAGCCGCCAGTTCAACACACTGAGCCAAAAAACACAGGATTTGTATCTTGGCGCGAATTGGATGATTGATGACCACGAGGTGAAGTTTGGCGCAGACTACTCAGCCACTAAAACCTTCAACGGCTTTTTCCAGGGTGTTAACGGCTCTTACACCTTTGGCTGCGTGAACAGCAGCAGCACCTTCACCTACCAGACGATTACTGGCACCGTGAGCTGTGGAACCTCAACACCCGAGGCAACGGCGGTGGCCGCTATCTTGGAGAACTTCGCACGTGGTCGCCCGAGCTCTTATTCGGTGCAAGCGGCGTCGCCTGGCACTACGCTGACCGAGGGTGCCGCGAACCTGACAACCATCAATACCGGCTTGTTCTTGCAAGATACTTGGACGGTGAACGATCAGCTGACACTGACTGCAGGCGCACGGGTCGATGTGACCGGCTTGCCCGACAAGCCCAAGGCCAATGCAGCGGCAGGTGCGGTCACGGTGGCTGGCTCGATTGCATCGGGCGCTACCACTGGCGTTCGCAACAGTGGCGGCTTTGGCATGGACAACACGGTGACGCCAGATGGCCAGACCTTGTTCCAACCTCGCTTTGGCTTTAACTATGCCTTGGATGCTGAAGCCAAAGAAAAATCGCAGATACGTGGCGGCTTTGGCCTGTTCCAAGGAGCGGCCGCTTCCGTGTGGCTGGCAAACCCTTACTCCAATACCGGTTTGGCTACGCGCACTTACGGTTGCGGTACCTCGGTATTTTCTTCATGCGGCAGCTTGACAGGGCTTTTCAGTGCGGATCCTGCAAACCAGCCAACCAACATTTCCAGCAACCAGCCAGCCGCAAACGTGGACTTCCTGGATCCCAAGCTGACCCAGCCTGCGGTCTGGAAAATGAATCTGGCTTACGAAACGCAACTCCCATTTGGCGGCTTGGTAGCAGGCGCTGAGGTGTTGGCCACGAAAACCAAGGCTGCGGTGTATTACAAACAGCTCAACCTGGGCGCACCGACTGCAAAAGGTTCTGACGGTCGCGAACTGTATTACACCCCTAAGGGCCTGGACCCCGCCTGCTGGACTAGTGCTGGTGCCATAAATTCAAGCGCGACGGGCTGTGGTGGCGATTGGGGCGCCCGCGCCAAGGCCCTGAGCAATCCGGCTTTCGCCAATGTAACGCAAGCGACCCAAACCGACCTCGGTGGCGGCAACACCTTCACTTTGTCGCTTACCAAGCCGGCGGATGACGGTTTTGGCTGGCAGGTGGCCTACAGCCGTCAATCGGCGACGGATGCATCACCCTTGTCTTCCTCGGTAGCTAATTCGAACTTCAATTCGCGCTCCACTTTTAATCCGAATGAGGAAGTGGAAGCGAACTCTGCATACCTGGTAAAAGAGCGGATGACAGCCGCTATCAACTGGTCTACAGTCCTCGTCGGCAACCGTAAAACTACGATCGGTCTGTTCTATGAAGGTCGCATTGGTAAGCCCTACAGCTGGGTTTACAAGAACGATATGAACGGTGATGGCGTCGGCGGTAATGACTTGATGTACATCCCCAAAGCTCCTGGTTCTGGCGAGGTACTTTTCTATGGTGCAGACGCTGCAGCTAAAGCGGCAACCGAAGCTGCTTTCTGGTCCATCGTCGATGGCAATAAGGCGCTTAGCGATGCTAAGGGTGGTGTGATTAGTCGTAACAGCGCCTTTAGCGACACGGTGCACAGCTTCGATCTGCGCTTGAGCCAAGAGTTGGACGGCCTGAGCCCTAAACATAAGTCAACTTTCATTCTGGACATTTTTAACGTGGGTAACATGCTCAATAAAGAATGGGGCCGTACTAACGAGGCAGGATTCCAGTCAGCCGGTGGTAATCGCCGCGGCTTTGTAAATTTTGTTGGTATTGATCCTTCAACCGGGAAGTACATTTATGCGATGGGAGCGGTGGAGGATATGACCATCAAGCAAGTCGCGCTGGAGTCCCAATGGGCGCTGCAGGCTACTTGGAAGTACGAGTTCTAAGTTCATTAAGTGCACTAGTGGGGCCTGGCAAACCAGGCGCCTAGGCAGTAGTAAACATTCCGCAGGGCCGCATAACATGCGACCCTGCGGTTTTGTATTTTGGGGAGTAGAAAAATGGTATCGAGTTCAATTGGTGCGCGGTTACGCAGGTTGTTGTGGGTGGCGCTGCTGTCGCTGGGTACCCTAGCGTTTAGTGCAAACGCGCTAGAGCCCGGCAAGCAGGTGCATATCTCCTTGCTGGCCATTAACGACTTCCACGGCAATATCGCACCTCCGGGCATTGCGGTGCCAGTACCCGACGCTGCGGACCCAGCGGGTGCGCGGGTGTCGGCCGGTGGCGCAGCGTATTTATCCACGCTGGTGCGCCAGCAAAAAGCGCTCAACCCGGGCAATACCCTGGTTGTGGGCGCAGGCGATTTATTGGGCGCCACGCCTTTGGTGTCGGGCTTGTTCCATGATGAGCCCACGGTGGAGGTGCTCAACCAAATTGGCCTGGACATTAGCAGTGTGGGCAACCACGAGTTTGACAAAGGCGCTGTCGAGTTGCTGCGCTTGCAAAACGGTGGTTGCTATCCGCGCAGTGCCGATGGCAGCAGCGGTGTGGTCGGCGGCGACACCTGCATGAACCAAGGCCGCTTTGAGGGCGCGCGCTACCAATACCTGGCGGCCAATGTGATCGTCAAGGCGAGCGGCAAGCCCGTATTGCCCGCCTACTCCATCCGCGACATTGACGGCATTCGCATCGGCTTTATCGGGCTGACCTTGCGTGGCACGCCGGCCATGGTGATTCCCTCGGGGATTGCGGGCTTGGAGTTTCGCGACGAGGTACGCACCATCAATGCGCTGGTGCCTGAGTTAAAGGCACAAGGCGTGAGCGTCTTTGTCGTCCTGATCCACCAGGGCGGCCAAACCACTGCGCGTACGGCCTTAGACAAAACCTGCCCCGGTTTTAGCGGCGATATTTTGGATATTGCCGACCGCTTGGATCCTGCGGTGCAAGTGGTGATCAGCGGCCATACGCACCAGGAATATGTCTGCACCCGGCCGGATGGGCGCTTGATCACCCAGTCTGGCTTTTACGGGCGCTTGCTTACGCGCATCGACCTGACGGTAGAGCGTGCAAGCGGGAAAGTGTTGGCCAAGGACGCTAACAATCTGGTGGTGGTCAATGACCAGCCATTGAAAGTCGCCGTGGGCAGCAGCCCGCCTTTGCCCGCAGGCTATAGCGCCTTAGCGCCAGACCCGCAAATTGCCGCTATCGTGCGCCGCTACGGCGACCTGACCGCTACGATTGCCGATCTGCCCATTGGCCGTATTGCGGGACCGCTGGACCGACAGCAGACGCCCAGCGGTGAAAGTACGCTGGGCGCGCTGATCAGCGATGCATTTTTGGCGGGTGCCTCGCGCACGATGGACGGCGCAGCGCCAGCGCAAATCGCCTTTACCAATCCTGGCGGAGTGCGCGCCGATCTGAACAGCACCTTATCCGTCAGCTATGGCCAGTTGTTCAGCGTCATGCCCTTTAACAATGCCTTGGTCAGCATGGACCTGACCGGTGCGCAATTGCTGCAGTTGCTGGAGCAGCAATGGCAAGGCCGCGTCGCCCGCAACTTGGTATTGCATGTGTCCCAAGGCTTTAGCTACACCTGGGACGCTACCCGTCCGCAGGGCCAGCGTGTGCTGCCCGGCTCGGCCATGCTCAATGGCGAGCCCATCCGTGCGGATGCGGTGTACCGCATCGCCACCAATAGTTTTTTGGCGGAAGGCGGCGATGGATTTAGCGCCTTCAAGCAAGGTAAAAATGTGCAATCCGGCGAGTTGGACTCGGTGGTGCTCAAGCTTTACTTTCGCGCCAAAGGCGTGGTGCAAGTGCCGACCTTGGGGCGCATCACCCGGCTGAACTGAGCGTGTCCGGCCTGGCTTGGCCCAGGCCTTATGCTGTAGGCGTAAGCATTACTGACGCAGGGACGCCACATGACCATCCACATCCAAGACAGCGCCGTCGAAGTGGCAGGTAGCGGCGAGGAGCTCATCCTCATGCTGCACGGTTGGCCTGACACGCTGGCGCTGTGGGACGGCACGGTGGACGCGCTGCAAGCGCACTATCGCTGCGCCCGCCTGACGCTGCCCGGCTTTGAGAGTGGCCCGCCAGCGGTGTCGCTGGATGCCATGTGCAGCTTGCTGCACCAAGTGGTAGATCACGTAAGCCCCGGTAAAGCCGTCACCTTGTTGTTGCACGATTGGGGCTGCGCTTTTGGCTATGAGTTTGCCATGCGCCACCCGAAGCGCGTGGCCCGCGTGGTTGCGTTGGACGTGGGTGACCACAATTCGCCCGCGCTGCTGCGCCAGTGGGGCTTGCGCGAAAAGCTGGCAGTGGCGGTTTATCAGGTCTGGCTGGCACTGGCCTGGAAAATAGGCGGCGCTGTGGGTACCAGCATGACCCGCATCATGGCCCGGGCGCTGCGTGCCCCGGCCCCGGCTGCGCGCATCACCCACCGCATGAACTTCCCCTACGCCATGCGTTGGTTTGGCAGCGCCGGTGGTTTTGCGCAAGCCGCGCAAGTACAACTGCCCATGCCTTTGCTGTATGTGTATGGCCAGCGCAAGCCCTTTATGTTTCATTCGCAAGCCTGGCTTGAGCAGGTGGCGCAAGCGCCGGGCAGCGCGGTGCTGGCTTTGCCCTGTGGACATTGGCTGATGCTGGACCAAGCAGTTACTTTTCATGCTGCTGCGCTGCAATGGCTGGCGCAGAGCGATGCACCATGAACCCCGAAGACCTACAAAAGCTCGTTTCCATGCCCATGCCCTATGGCAAGTACAAAGGCCGCGTGCTGGCCGACCTGCCGGGCAATTACCTGACCTGGTTTGCGCGTGAAGGTTTCCCCAAAAGTGAACTAGGCCGCTTGCTGCAACTCATGCACGAGATCGACCACAACGGCCTGTCCGATTTGCTGCGTCCGCTGCGCTAAGCTGGCGCGCTTTCATCATTGCACTTCACGCTGTCACCATGTCTGTATTGCACATCCAAACCCCCTTGATCGAATCACGCGCCTTGAGCGCACTGATGCGCCGCCCCGTGTGGCTCAAGCTAGAGAACACCCAGCCCAGCGGCTCTTTCAAGCTGCGCGGCATCGGCCATGCATGCCAATGGCATGTGCGCCAGGGCGCCACGGGCTTTGTCTCATCCTCCGGTGGTAATGCCGGTTTGGCCGTAGCCTATGCCGGACGCAAACTGGGCGTGCCCGTCGCCGTGGTGGTGCCGCAAACGGCTACCGAGCGCGCCAAAGAACTGATACGCATGGAAGAGGCCAGTGTCATCGTGCACGGCGCCGCCTGGGACCAAGCGCACAGCTTTGCGCAGACGCTCGCTAGCGCCAGCACGCCGCTTATCCATCCTTTTGATGACCCGCTGC
>Ga0214919_10002664_pt1 | contig 27750 bp, 26 predicted proteins | sample LL1503_MetaG_FD_177994 | JGI IMG/M metagenome (GOLD analysis project Ga0214919, IMG submission 177994) | Freshwater microbial communities from Lake Lanier, Atlanta, Georgia, United States - LL-1503 | ecosystem: Environmental > Aquatic > Freshwater > Lake | place: USA: Georgia | collected...
TTTAAATGACGTAGACTATACTTTTAACTCTTCATCAAGTTGTATTATACCTTACAGTGTTAACAATAACAATGGTTATTTATTAAACATACGTTTGGTTAACTATAGAATAGATAATGACGGTAGATATCACGATTGTGATCAGCATATTATAACAATTAATAAACATCTCGAATTATCATCGGAGTTTACTACTATTAATGAAAAACTAATAGAAGTTGACTATGTAGATAGACGATACATTGGTATTGAAGATATACGTCTTTTTACTAATGGTAACAATAAATCAATACAGTTTATAGGCAGCGCGTATCACAAAGATAACACCATTGGTATTGTGCACGGTATATACGACACTATTTTACAACCCAATGAAATTAAGCCGATATTTAATTTGAACTCTGTATGCGAGAAAAATTGGGTATATGTTAGTTACAAAGATGAAACGCATATTATATATAATTTTTTTCCATTAAGAATATGTAAAATTAATAACAAAGTTGAATTATTAGAATTAGTAGAAGAAAGAGCAATGCCGTTAATATTTAAGAATGTGCGCGGGTCATCGTGTGGGTTTCAATATCAAAATGAATTGCGGCAGTATGAAAATTGGTTTGTAGTTCATCTTGTTTCTTATGAATCCCCACGCCATTATTACCATATGTTGGTTATTTTCGATGACTCTATGAGTTTACTGCGCTACTCTGCGCCATTTAAGTTTAGTGGCGAGTGTATTGAATATTGTCTAGGGTTAGTAGTTGAAAAAGAGAGGGTTATTATGACCTATAGCACTTGGGATAGAACTACAAAAATCGGCGTGTATAGTAAAAAATATATTGATGGTTTGACAATATATTGTTAATTTCTGCATATAAAGAATAAACAATGTAAATTATCTGCAATATTATTATCATTATTAAAATAATTATTGTCTTGAAAATCATATAAACTTTTATCTTCTAATAATGTAGTTGAATCAAATATAGATATTTCATTAATTTTGCATATTTCTTGTAATTGACTTTCTGCATTCCACCAATAATCATTATTATTACCAATATATTTTCCATATGTTACCCCCAAACTTACAATCTGTGAAAAAAAATTACGTTTTATTACAAAAAACACATTTTTTCTTAGTGTAATTATATATTTTCCCTTATGTATAATTTCACGTATTTTTTCAAACGCAACATAATCATTTATGTGATCATTTAAAATATAGCTTATTGCATTATTAATATATCCAGAATTATAATGAATGTCACAGTTTGAATAATTAGCTTCAAATCTAGTATGTTTATTATTTTCACTTAATAAATTATTAAAAAATAATTTTATATGATTAACTGATAATAATTGTGGCCCTTGTGTATGTTTTTGAATTATTTTAAAATAATTTATAATATCACCTGTTGTCAAACTTAAGAAATTAAAGGTTAGCGGTTGTGTATAAATAACGTCCGTTCTTAATCGAATGATATAATCATACTTAATATTATTTACTTGTTCGTAATGTAAGACTTGTTGATATGCTAAATATGCCTGATAATATTCAATCATGGAACCACTATTTTTCAAATAATTATACGTGCATTGATGAATTGGCATATTACTTAAAAGTTCATCCTGTATAGAACTCCATAACTTATCTGTTTTATTAAAGTTAGTTAAATGTTTAATATGTAAACCCATATGAGATTTTATAAAATTAGAATCATGCTGTATATTTTCATATTGACTTTGTATTATAGCAAATATATGCACGTCATCGTTTAATAATATATTTTGTTTAGTATAGTGTATTGTTTTTTCGCATGTTCTAAACTCACCGGTATAAAGTATAGCAATTCGCATATGATAGTAATAATAACTACTTATCTACTTATCTTTATATATTTATTATTTTATCTAATAACTCGCAATAATGCTTGCATTATGGTTGCAATTATATGGGTCGAATAATTCAGGATGTTTTAAATATATTAAATACCATATATTAACTTCCCACATCAAGTGGTTTCTCTCTTTTATAATATTTATACATTCCGCTTTCATCAATTCTGCAAACTTCAATAATGAAACTCCTAAACCTCCAAATACACTGCCAGCAAAATACCAAGCAACATTTTTATAAATGTCTGAATGATATGTATTATTAGGATGTATACAAGAAGCAATACGAACTTTATTATTTTTTATTTCGTGCAATTGAGTAAAGCTGTCATTAAATAAATCTACATTATTATTAAACATATGATAAATACCAAAATCAACCCATATAAATTGCAATTTATCATTTAATTCTAACATATCATACTTAATTATTTCAACCAAACTTATAGCAATTTTTATCCATTCTGTTTTATGACACTGGACGAATATATATTCTAATGTATCTTTACCTGGATTATCTGTATTGACATTGAATTGTGTAATTTCATCAATATAATTATATAAATAATTATATGTTTTTTCAAACATTACAAATATTGTATTGTTTTCTATAATATAATTGAAAATATTATCTTCGTACTTAAAAGAGCAATATTTATCAACTATATTAAAATATTTATTAAAAATATCGCGCTCAATAAATACTATTTTATAAGATTTTATATTATTTGACATTAATAATTTACCATATTCAATATATTTATTTACGTCTCTATCACGTCTATTATTTATATTTGTTACAAAAGCTGTCACAACTACGTGCATAATATATATTTATATGTAATACATTTAAATATAAGTTTAATACATTTAAATATGGCATCAGTAAATAAATCAATATGTTTTATTCATAGTACAAATATGTCAATACATAAAACAGAAATATTAGAAAGAATAATTAATTATTTAAAGGAGAGAAATATTTTTGATTTTTTGGAGTTTTTGGTTATTAACAATATTGGCGATGATATTGACGAAACATATTTTAAAAATATAAGTGACAAAATTATTGTTATAAATTATTCAAAAGATATTAGTTTATTTGAATGCGTTACCATAAAACATATAATTAGTTTTTCAAAAGTTCACAGTAATTATAATATTTTATATTTACATACAAAAGGAGCGTCGTATACTAAAAATTATATATACAATGATGGTATAGTTTCATGGACGAATTATATGTTATATTGTCTTGTTGATAATTTTCAAACATGCACGGATTTATTAAACAGTTATGATACTGTTGGATGCAATTTTAGAAATGATCCAAAAAAACATTACTCTGGCAATTTTTGGTGGGCGACATCTTCTTATTTGCAAAAATTAAATTGCACTGATTTTAATGACAAGTGTGATGCTGAAATGTCAATTTTATCTAAAAACCCCAAATATTTTAACATTTATACACTTGAGCGTATGTATGAAACAACTTATCAATTAGAAATATATAAAAATGCGGTTATTGCGAAGTTAAATGAAAATAGAAAAAATATATATTTTTGCAAATTAGGTTGGAATGGCATAGGTTTATGTAATCAGATGTACTCACTGATATCATGCATTTTTAAAACTATTAGTTTGAATCAATTTGAAAAAATTATAATATTAGATGATTTTTTGACAGATATACATACAAATGTATATACATCCGCAGATAAAGTGTTTGACCTTAATAAAATGAATGATTATTTAAAAAAATATAATATATATTTAATAACTAAACATAATTTACAGCTAAATATTAAATCTATAAAATATGGAATTGGTTTTAAACAAATAGATATTACTAATAAATTAGTAGAGTTATATTGTAATAATAATTGTTTTTTTATAAATGAAAATACTAATTTAAACTTGATTGCAACTGACCCTTGTTACGGTGTATACAAACAAATAAACGTAAGCTATAGTTTAAATGATAGTGATTATACAATTTACGAAACGTTTAATGAAAACTCGGAAATAAATATAAACTTCAAGGATTTTAATGGTATATTATGGCATACTCAAAATAATATAATAACAGAGCGAAATGAAAATTATGATCTAATAAATGAATTGTTATTGAATGTTAAGTTTCTAGAAAAATACCATATAGTATCTCAAAACTTTATAAGTTCATTAAATATAAAAAACGACACAGTGATAAATATAATTCATATACGCAACGAAAATGACGCTATTCTATTTTGGGGTAATATAAATAATATGGATAGCGATGAATATAAAAATATGTTAGAAAATAAATATATTCATCTAATTGAAAAGTATATTGATAAAACAAGCCTTAACATTATTTTATCTATGAATACTTCAAATAAAGTAATTGATTTTTTAAAAATACATAATTACAACTGCATTTTTTGTGATAAGTCCACTGTAACAGGCAGAGAAGAAAATGCGATTGTTGATTTATTGAACGGACAAATGTGCAATAATATTTATATTGGAAATGTAAACTTGACAACATATTGTGGTTCTACATTTAGTTATGTATTATACAAACTTATAGAACATAAATCTGGTATTAAAAAAATACTAATTGACCTAGATAATATTAATGTGTCTGAAGTAGTAACTTAACGTTTATATATCTATATCCAATCCTATTTCATTAACTAAAGCAGTCTCATCAATACATTTATCCATATAACGGTAAATCCTATTAACATACAGTTTACTAATGTCGTTATTTTCCATCATTTCTTTTATATGCTCGTCGTCGTATTTGCTCTGTAAATCTACAAACAACGCGAAAGTGTCTTTTTTATCCAGCCCGATGTTCTGACACAAATCATTAATAAATGTAGCGTTATTGTATTCAGAACTATATTTGGTTAATACCTTCGTAAATCTTACATCAGCGGGATTAAATGGAGGTTTTTTTGGAAATGCATCGTGATACATCTTATTACAATGAAATGTCTTGATTAAAGAACTCATTTCATTGAACTGCCATATTTGATGCTGAAATGTAATGCGAACCATATAATCCGCAAAACATATATTATCTAATATTTTAGAATAAAATGGAATGGAATCCTTAGGGTTCATTTTACCTAACGGGTCGATTATATTCTCGTGCCACAATAAGCCTACTATAGTTCTATCATTTTCATTCAAGGTGGTTAAATGGTCATTTAAATGATATGGTTCGTTTATCAGTTTCTTGGTAATAATTTTAGTGTCTTCGTTGAACGTTTTTGTCTTGAAAATATTTGTAAATAGCTCATTGTCTAATAATGTATTTTGATTATTATTATTATTATTATTATTATTATCATTATTATTATTATTATTATCATTATTATTATTTGTGTTAGTAGTATTATTATTATTATTATTATTATTCGAATAAATCTTATATATGGATGCTAGCTTCCGTAAATCACCATTAATAAAAGTAGTGATATTGCCTGTTAGATTACTATCAAGCCCTGTCATAATTGAGCTTATAATTGCATTAATCTGACTATTTGTCGGTAATTTAAGTTCAAATGTATTACATACTTTGGTTAATTCTTTAATTTTTTTATCTTGATGATAGCTGCCAATACATATAATAGGATTATAGGTTGTTTCTTCCAACTTTTGTTTTTTGGTCTTCTTTTGACGTATGAGCTTAATAAGCGAATTAATCCCGCCTTTATCGCCATTGTTCATACCATCAATTTCATCCATTATAATGGCGATAGGTTTAGGCTTACCAGAAAACATACTGATGACACTTTTATTAGACATATTATTACGAGCAATAGATTCGATGATGGATTTATTTCTTATATCGCCCGCATCATAATTTATAATATCATAATTAATATCTCTCAAGAGTCGTGTTATAAACTCTGTTTTTCCGCTGCCGGGAGCGCCATAAATATATATACCACGTTTTAAGAGGCAGTCGAACTTGTTTTTCTCAAAATGTAATAGGATTTTTTTAATTTCATTATAAATGTGTTCTCTCTTTAAAATAGAATTAATATTCAACGCGTCCATTGATTAGTGACTATAAATTATAGTATAAATATAGTCTTGCCTTTAAGCGCAATTCTATCTGTTTCACTTGCGCTTGCAATCGGTTTATAAAGAAAAAACAAGTAAATCGAAGGTTAAAAGTATTTTTGCAATACTTTTCTCAAAAGTATTTTTGGTTCAACCTTTTTCCAAAAGGTTGTTAGGCGCATTTTAAAGAACTATTGTCCAAGCCATCCCACGATAGGTCACACGACTGTGCCCATTTTAATTTATTACATAAACCCGCATCGCCACTCCACATACTTCCTGAAAAATCCATTGTTTTTTGACATGTTTGGTTACCTAAACCTAATTTATTAACACATTTAGAACCATTATTTTTTGTAGATTGGTCATACCAAAAGTCGGGACAATTTGCAACGCTTGGTGGGAACTCCTGGTTATATTTATTTCTATACAAGCTAATGCCTACAAAAATTAAACAAATAATTAATAGAATAATAGATATAGACATTACAGTTGTTTGAAACGAACTCATTATATATAATACTTTTGAGAAAAGTATTGCAAAATATACTTTTGAGAAAAGTATTATTTTTTGGTTCAACCTTTTCTCAAAAGGTTGTTTTTGGTTCAACCTTTTGGGAAAAGGTTGTTAAAAGGTTATTTTTGGTTCAACCTTTTCCCAAAAGGTTGTTTTTGCAATACTTTTCTCAAAAGTATTTTAAAAGTATATATATAAAATGAATACTTTACAACGTAGTAATGGCAGGGTTGATATTTTAGGTCCAAATACAAATGTAATGTTTTCAATGATGGATAAAATACCTGTCAGCCAATGCAATTCGTTTCGTGATGCTCTAATCGGCAACTGGTATGATACCCCATTATCTGTCGCCTTCTTTAGTGCAAACAATATGAAAATATTACAAAATGGCATCCGCGCAGGTGTCTATAATAGATCCAACGGACACTACGTCATCGGCGAGCAGAATTGCGATGAACTACAAATCATTATGCGGAGCGTTTTTCTGCAATACTCGAAAAATGTTGCTCAGGACATACCAGGTCAGATTAAAACCCTCAATGACTTTGTATTAAATTATGCAGTGAATCAGGTCTATGGAGAAGCCGAAGGCTATATGAAATACAAACGCGACGCGAGCACTCTAGTAGTGCCCTTATCCACACCTATACTATCTTATAGCAATGATAAACAATTAGAATTGAAGCCGTGGTTTTAATTAATAATAAATACTTTAGACATATTTTATATATTTGCTTAAACTTGCAACTATTATAATTTATAATAATAATAATATTTGCTTATACTATAAATGCCCCCAGTAACGCGCAGTGAAGCGAAAGACCCCTTATCCGGGCTGATGCGTAAAATGAGTTTAATGACTAAACCCAAAACGCCTAGAACTAAAAAAACTGTAGCACCTGATGACATGCTTGCTAATATGCTGAGTGGATTGACGCTTGGCAAAGGTATGAAATCTAAATCTAAATCTAAACGGGGGAAAGGCACAGGTTTTAGCAGACGTAAAACACATAAGCCTAAGTCGCATACTATGGATACAACAGGTGGTAGACGGAGACGGAGACGAGGGCGAAGACATACTAGACGTCATTAACTAGTAAACCTTTACGGGAACACAAGTAAACCTTTACGGGAACACAAGTAAACCTTTACGGGAACACAAGTAAATCTTTACGGGAACACAAGTAAAACTTTACGGGAACACAAGTAAAACTTTACGGGAACACAAGTAAACCTTTAGGAAAAAATATATAAAGACTTTTTACGTTATTAATAGCAACACAGATGGATTCTATTAATAAAGACAACTTACACGACGTTTTAGACAAATTAATTGAAAAATACGCAAATAATGACTATGTCTACGGACGTTTATGTAACTATATGGAAAAACTCTTACCAGTAGCGCTAGAGAACTCAGTTATCATTTATAAACAGAGAGAAGAGCGCAAGAAACAGCTCACCTCCGACAAAGACGAGTTTACAAGTCGCTTCTTACAAAAAAACAATTATTTTTATAGCTCGCAATCCGAACTATTTCTTCATTATGATGGCTCGCATTTTAAAATATATAGTGAAGACGATATCCAGCACCAGATTTTAAGCACTATTACGAATGAACAAAGCTTAATGGAGTGGAAACATAAAACCAATATAAATATTATAAAACGCATTAAAGAGAAAAATCCATTAAGCGCTATTCCTGAATCAGCCACGATTCAATCTGTTATTAATAGTTTGTGTCCAACATTTTTTTCTACCCGGAATCAAGCCAAATATTTTCTCACTATTATTGGGGACTGCTTGATGGCGAAACACTCTATAGGTACAATCACAAGTACAGAGAATACAAATAGCTTAATTTATATTATTTCACCACTCTTCAAAGAATTGCTGAGAGAAATCAATAATCAAAGTTACTCCTTTTTTGGTGTGTCAACTATTCTTAATAATATAAAGTTTAAATATTATGATCACAACTATAAAGACACGCGCCTTATTCAATACAATACTAAAGCTAAAAAAATGGAGTTGTTACCAGATTTGCTGAAATATATGATAGACTTGTTGTGTGTCGCTTCACATTACTCGCAACGTTACGGTTCTTCCGATGGATTTTTACAAAAATGCACTGAGCATAAATTAGTAGAACACGCTCTTTATTTGAATAAAAACACGAGTGAAGGTATTGTGGATAAGTTCTTGGAACGTACTATTACTCCAATGCCAGCAGCAAAAATAACTGGAAAGAATATGATGTTTCTTTGGAAAAATTACTTAGGGGAACAAAACATTCCTAATATTGTATTTTATACTACCTTGAAAAACATATTGAAAGATAAATATACATATGAAGAGGATACAGATAGCTATTTAAATATTACTAGTACTCAACTACCAGTGGTAGCCAAGTTTATAAAGTTTTGGTCCACGGTCACAGTAGAATATGATTCTGAACTGGAGATGGATGAAATGCTTACACTATTTAATAGTGGCAAACATTCTATAAATATGAATATGAATGAAACATTGTTTGTTGATTTAATTCGTCATTTTTACCCTGATGTTAGTATAGTGGATAATAAGTTCATACAACACGTTAAATGTAGTTTATGGGATAAGAAAAATGACGTCATAAACTCGCTTGAATTATTTAAACTCAAATGTAGTGAACAAGACGAAGAATGCACTAAATCCTTGAATGATGCATATGAATATTACTTAACCTCTAAAAATACAATAAATGTTAGTAAACGATATTTTGAGAGAGTTGCACACGAATTAATAAATCTTCATATTGATGAAGATGGATTAATTAAATCGTCGTGGTGGAAAGAATAAAGGCACTTTTGCAATTCCATCTGCTTCGCTTGCCCTTGCGGTCGGGTTTCAAAGGGCAATTCCGCTTGCGGTCGGATTTCAAAGGGGCTTATGCCCCTTTACTTTTTCCAAAAGTGTATTTCTTAAAAGGTTGATTTTTGCAACACTTTTTCCAAAAGTGTAATCTACTTTCTCCGATGGCGTCTAGTGCGTTTCATCGACCCGTGTAACTTCACCGCACCAAACTTCCCCTTGACAGTGCCATAACCCGCTTTCTTTAAACGGTTTTCTCTCTTGGCGGTAAAGTGCTTTTTCTTGGAAACATAACGACCATGTTTATTTTTCACTAAATCGCTTAAGGTTAAGCCGCCAGGGGTTTTGTAGGCGGTGTGATGACCCACCTGCGCACGCGAACCTTCTAAAACTTCATACGTTTTTCCGGCAATGTGGTATTTGCCATCGGCAGCTTTCATATGTTTTTTGACCATTTATATATTAACGCAACATAATTCTTTTAAAAAACAACCTTTTGGGAAAAGGTTGCACCAAAAAAAACAACCAAGTTTACTTTTGCTAAACAATAATTTACTTTTTAAATAATAAATTATTTCGATTTAATATATTCCTAAAAGAGTTGTAATTTTTGGTCCAACCTTTTTCTAAAACTGTATATAATGTTGGTTGTTTTTGATAAATCCTAAAGGGGGCGCAAGCCCCTTTTAAACTCCGACTGCAAGCGGAATTGCCTAGAAGGTATTCCTTGGCGGTGGCGGTGCCTGATTAGCATTTGGGTTGTCAATACGTATAACTGTGCCCGATCCTCTCGCTCTAAAGGGCAGGCTCACCAATTGCGCATATCTAAAGGCTTTGGTGCTAATGGAGGTTGGCATATTGGTATTTCCGCTAAAGGAGGTAGCGGGTTTAGCAAACACCGGTGGCGGGCAATAATAATAATGTTGATTACTTTTTGTAGACGATTTGCAAGACATATTTATATAATATAATATATTTTATAATTTTTATATTATATATTTTTAACACAAGTTCTCTCTATTTAATTTTGAATTAGGGTCTAAAATCACATCTCTAATATGTGTATTTGATATAAAGCGAGGCAATTGCTTTAGTGTATCTTGACTTAATCTAGATGTATTTAATGCCGGAATAACACTATCTGCTAATGATTTTATATCCGCTAATGACGTCAATTGTAATTGTTCTAAAACTTTGTCTCTAGACAACTGTATATCTTCTTCTTCTGTATCTAGATGTTTTGATATTTTAAAAATACGTGTTAATTCTTCTAGAGATAATGTTGTTAAATATTCATTTAAATCTCGATTTAAAGCTCTAAAATCGTCAGGAGTTAATTTAGCCCCATCTGTTTCATTTAACAATTTTAAGTCTTGAGGAACCAGTCCATAATATTTGTCTATACAACCCCACAATGGTTCGTCTTTATTAATTCGAAATATACCTGTTATAGCTTCTTCATCAAGCATCATTGTAAGTCGCATTAAAAAGTTTCGAAACTTTTGAGGTTCAATTTTTAACACATCACATATATTACAAATAATATATTCTAATAAATGAAAATAGAATGTTGATTTTATTTTTATCAGATCATCTGACTTAGATAAATCGTATAGACCTACTTTATGAAATGGACGGTAAAAATTGCCTGTTTGTATGCGCCATTTAGTAGCATCCTTATCAAATAATTCATAACTTTGTTCTAATTCTCTCCTTATTTCATTATCATCGTTTGTATATAATCTAATTCCATCATCATTCAATACGATTGGAGTATGAAATGTGAGCTTATGACTATTTCCTCTGTAACACGCATCACCATATTTACAAGTATGTTCAAAATCATATCGGTGTTTTTCATTTAGATTTGTACAACGTGCATCAAAGCTACATACTCGTTTATATGGTTTATCAATACTTGCTATAGGCGTAGGTCTTCTATCAGGGCCAACCCCACCCTTGCACATACGTTTACTTAAAGTTCGCCTAGTTTTCCTCTTATTCTTATTCTTATTCTTATTCTTATTCTTATTTTTATTCTTATTTTTATTTTTACGTGTGTTTTTCTTATACTTATTATTATACGTTTTCTTTGTATATTTACGCGTTCGGACCATTTATATATATTTAATTATAAAATTGAAAATGATATATAAATAATTGTTAATAATACTATACAACTACTAAAATGGCTTCTACAACAGATATGCAGAGCAACGCAGCTATGCAAAGCAACGCAGCTATGCAGAGCAAAACTGTTAAGAAAATAACTGTTAAGAATGTGAAGACCCCAAAGAATGTGACCCCAAAGAATGTGACCCCAAAGAATGTGACCCCAAAGAATGTGACCCCGAAGAATGTGACACCAAAGAGTTTATCAGAGTCAAGCGACACTGATAAAGACCTCTCGCAAATGTATCAAATGAAGACAGATAAACAACACGTCCTCGATAATCCCGATACATATACGGGTTCAATGGAACTGACAGACTATGATACATTTGTCTTCGATGAAGAAAGTAAATCAATTGTAGCTAAACAAATCACTATTATACCCGGACTTTACAAACTCTTTGATGAAGGTATTGTGAATTGTCGGGATCATTGTGTGCGAATGGCGCAACTTATCGCCGGAGGCAGTGACACGGCGATACCCGTCACCTCTATTCAAATTGACATTTCCTTGGACGGAATAATTTCAATGACCAATGATGGCAATGGTATTGATGTGGCTAAACACCCCGAAGAGGACATTTGGATTCCAGAGATGATTTTCGGGCATTTGCGCACCTCCACCAATTATGATAAAACGCAAAAGAAAATCACTGGCGGGAAGAATGGGTTCGGATTTAAATTGGTTTTAATTTGGTCTACTTGGGGCAAGATTGAAACCATCGACCACATTCGCGGTTTGAAATATACGCAAGAGTTTACCGATAATTTGAATACGATTCATCCCCCGACCATTACAAAATGCACTAGTAAAAAACCGTATACCACTGTATCCTTCAAGCCAGATTATAAAAGACTCGGGCTGGCTGAGGGACTAGGAGCCGATATGATAAGTTTGCTCAAGCGGCGCATCTATGATGTGGCGGCCATCACCGATAAAACCGTCAAGGTGAAATACAATGGCGAACTGGTGCCCGTAAAACATTTTCAGCAGTATGTGGACTTGTATATTGGCGGGAAAAGTGAAACCACGCGCCTCTACGAAGAAGCCAATGAGCGCTGGGAATATGTGGTTTGCTTGGCCCCGAAGGAAGAGTTCACTCAAGTATCATTTGTCAATGGTATTTATACTGGCAAGGGCGGTAAACACGTAGATTATATTCTCAATCAAATTGTCCGGAAGGTGACGGCGTTCATCAAGCAAAAGAAAAAAGTGGATGTAAAACCCAACACAATTAAAGAACAATTATGGCTGTTTGTCCGGTGTGACATTGAAAATCCGGCTTTTGATAGTCAGACCAAGGATTATATGAATACACCCGTCGCCGCGTTTGGTTCGACGTGTGAAGTAAGTGATAAGTTCATTGAAAAAATCGCCAAGATGGGGGTGATGGACGCAGCGTGTGCGCTCACTGAGGTCAAAGAAAATAAAGCCTCGAAGAAGACCGACGGGGCAAAAGTCAAGAGCATTCGCGGTATTCCAAAGTTGATTGATGCGAACTTTGCGGGGACAGATAAAAGCCACGAATGCACGCTTATCTTATGTGAAGGAGATTCAGCCAAAGCCGGTATTGTATCGGGACTCTCCACTGCTGATAGAAATTATATTGGTGTGTATCCGTTGAAAGGTAAAATGTTCAATGTGCGCGGTGAAACGGGCAAGCGCGTGATGGAAAACAAAGAGATTTGCGAGTTGAAGCAAATTATGGGTTTAGAAACAGGGAAAAAATATACGCCCGAGTTGGCTAAACAGTTATTACGCTATGGGAAGATTGAGTTTATGACGGACCAAGATTTGGACGGGAGTCATATCAAAGGCTTGGGCATCAATATGATTCACGTGCTGTGGGAAAGCCTACTAGAAATACCGGATTTCATTGGATTTATGAATACACCTATTATCAAAGCGCATAAGGGTAATAAAGAAATATTGTTTTACAACGACGGAGAATACGAAGAGTGGAAGTGTGCAAACGACACAAAGGGCTGGTCTACCAAATATTACAAGGGATTAGGCACGAGCACTGGTAAAGAGTTCAAAGAATATTTTGCGAATAAAAAAACAGTGGATTTTATGAGCACGGGGGAAAAGAGCACGAACGCAATTGATATGGCGTTTAATAAAAAACGCGCAGACGACCGCAAGGAGTGGCTCATCGCTTATAATCGCGCTATATACTTAGATACCAATCAAAAAAATGTCTCTTATGAGGAGTTTATTGAAAAAGAACTGATTCATTTCTCCAAGTATGACTGCGAACGGTCAATTCCGAATATCGATGGGTTGAAAACCAGTCAGCGCAAGGTGCTCTACACGTGTTTTAAACGGCGCCTGACGAGCGACATTAAAGTGGCACAATTGAGTGGTTCCGTCTCGGAGTTGAGTCGCTATCATCACGGCGAAGCCAGCTTGAATGGAACGATTGTAAATATGGCGCAGAACTTTGTGGGTTCGAACAATATCAATTTACTGGAGCCGAATGGTCAATTTGGCACGCGCTTGCAAGGCGGCGATGATTCAGCATCGGAAAGGTATATCTTTACGCAATTAAACCCGCTAACGCGTTATATCTTTCCAGAGGTCGATGACAATGTGCTGACCTCTTTGGAAGACGATGGTTATCCAGTGGAACCAGTGTATTATGTGCCGATTGTGCCGATGCTATTAATCAATGGCAGCAAGGGTATTGGCACGGGATTCAGCACGGATATATTGTGTTATAATCCGGCAACTATTATAGATTATATTGCTGGTAAACTACAAAACCAAGATACAAGCCATCTTTCACTCATACCTTATTACGAAGGCTTTAAAGGTACTATTACTCCAATAACGGATACAAAATATTTAATCAAGGGCAAGTATGAAGTGTTGTCAGATAAACAAGTCCGTATTACAGAACTGCCAGTTGGCACTTGGACCAGCGATTATAAACAGCTGCTGGAAGATTTAATTGATGAGGAGAAAAACAGTAAAAAAAACTCTAAAACATCAGTAGCTACAGAAGGTCAAGACAAAGAAGAAAAAGAAAAAGAAAAGGAAAAAGATAAAAAACAGAAACCTGGATGTGGTATCAAAGACTATACAGATATGAGCACAGACACAATTGTAGATTTTACTATTACATTTGCGCCCGGCGTTATTGCCAAGCTGGTAGCAGAAGAAGGTGATAATGGCTGTAATGGGTTGGAAAAAGTTCTCAAGCTTTACACGACACGCAGCACAACAAATATGCACGCGTTTGATGAAAATGAAAAGTTAGTAAAGTTTGAAACGGTTCAACACCTTATCGAACACTATATGACAGTAAGACACGCTTATTATGTGAAACGAAAAGCCTATCAATTAGTGGCGCTGGAGCGCGAAGCCAATGTGCTGTCAAATAAAGCGCGGTTTATTACTGCACTCCTTGATAACAGTCTGGACTTGCGTAAAAAGAAAACCAGTGTTGTGTCCGCTTTATTGAAAGAACAACATTACGACGTCATAGATGGAGATGAAGATTATAAGTATCTAGTGCGCTTGCCAATGGATAGCGTAACAGAAGAAAACATTGCAAAAATAATGGCAGAAAAAGATAAAAAGCTAGCTGAGCTAAGCACACTAAAAACCACGACAGAACAGCAGTTGTGGTTGCGTGAATTGTCTGAGTTAAAGACCGAGTATACTAAATATATGACAGCATTCACACAAGATACTACAGTTGTTCAAAAGAAAAAGAAGGTGATTAAAGTAAAGTAAGATGATAAATAAGATGACAAGTAATTATAATAATTATATATTATAATAATTATATATTATAATAATTATATATTATATTAAATAATAAATGAACTTACGTCAACAAAAATATCTGATAAACTTTTTTATAGCTTCTATGAATGCACTGCTAATAACTACTTTTTTATTGTTTGAAAAAGAATGGTATGCTTATTTATTTATACTTATAATGTCCTCCGCATTAAACACATCAAGCAGTATATTAATTTTCTTATATAAAATGTTAAATATAAATATAAATAATACAATAAATAATACATATCGTAGTTTACCAAAAAACTATCTTTATGTAATACCTTGTTATAATGAATCAGAAGAAGAACTAATTAATTCATTACAATCTTTAATCGAACAGCGGATTGTAAAAAATGATAAAAGACTGATATTAATTATATGCGATGGTAAGGTGAAAGGGATTGGTAATTCGTTAAGCACGGATGAAATACTAAAAAATATATTATCTATTAATGATGGTGCTGACATATACAACTACACTACGTGGAGTGGTTCGACAAATAAAATACATCAGTACACCTGTGACTATACATATAATAATGAAACTGTGCCCATTATTTTACTTATTAAGGAACACAATATTGGCAAACGCGATTCATTAGTTATCGCTCGTAAACTGTGTTATTTGTATAATACTACATCTATATCAAGTGATGATGATGATTTTTTCGAACATATGAAGAGAGAGTTAAAACATATATACACTGATACTATATGCGCTGATACTATATGCGCTGATACTATATGCGCTGATACTATATGCGCTGATACTATATGCGCTGATACTATATGCGCTGATACTATATATGCCAATAAACTAGACTATATAATCGGCATTGATGCTGATACAATTTTTGACTACAACTGCACCTATGAATTAATACAAGGCATTGAACAAGATAAAAATATTCACGGGTGCGTTGGTCTAATAGATATTAATCCAAAAATGAATAAATATTCATTCTATGTATTGTATCAATACGCCGAGTATATATTCTCTCAATGTTTAAAACGCCACGCACAGTCAACCATAACACATAAAGTGAGTTGTTTGTCTGGCTGCAATCAGATTTTACGTGTTTCCGAAGAAACGTGCGGAGAGAAAATATTATCTGTTTTTAATTATTATCCTAAGAAAGAAGACAATATTTTAACTCATATTCGGTCATATGCAAGCGAAGATAGGAATCACGTGTGTAATATGCTATCCTTGTATCCTTATGTTAAAACTACACAAAACTTAAAAGCCATTTCATATACTATTGTTCCCAGCAGCGTGCGTGTATTTTTATCGCAACGGCGACGCTGGAACTTGGGCGCACAAAGTAATGATATATTACTGACGTATTCTCCTGGCATAAATATATTTGAGAGAGTGCTAGCGTGTGTAAATATACTTACCTTTTCCTTGGCGCCGTTTATTTTCATAGCTACTATCTATTTTATAAAATCTATTATAACAAACCCAAATATGCTAATGTTATATTTGAGCATTTTTTTATTAATACCTCTATTGTATTCACTATTTATACCCATTTTTATTAAACCTGAGTCTTTTGCCACAAGTATGTATTATTATATGTCTTACTTGATATTTCTCTCTTGTTCGGGAGTAATAAACTTAACAAGTTTTTTATATTCGGTATCACAAATGGATGTTATTACGTGGGGTAAAACACGTTCTATTATAACAGATGAAACGGAAGCTCTTGCTGATGTTGCTGATGTTGCTGATGTTGCTGATGTTGCTGATGTTGCTGATGTTGCTGATGTTGCTGATGTTGCTGTTGTTGCTGATGTTGCTGATGTTGCTGATGTTGCTGATGTTGCTGATGTTGCTGATGTTGCTGATGTTGCTGATGTTGCTGATGTTGCTGATGTTGCTGATGTTGCTGATAGAGAAACAGAAACAAATACACCAACAGATAATAAAATTATGAAGGATACGTATATAGAGTTAGAATATGATTATAATTATTTAGAAATATGCAAACAAGATAATCTATATAGCGTATTAAACGAGTGCATTGTAAAAAATACTAATACTAAGTTTAACGCTAATAAGATAGAAGAAGAAGAAAAAGATAAAACATATAAAAATAATATATTCTGCATTGATATATAAAATGATAATAGGTATTTGTGGATTAGGCTTTGTAGGAGGAGCAATTTATGCATTTATGAGCAATAAAGATATTATAAAAGAAGTTGTTGTATACGATAAATATAAACAAGTTAATGAAATAGGTATTCTTTTACAGGCAAATATTGTATATATATGTATACCAACACCCTATGATGATACTAAAAAATCATATAATATGAATGAGTTGGACAACACTTTATGTATATTAAATGAAATGAACTACCAAGGTGTAATTTTGATAAAATCAACTGTATTGCCTACGTATTGTGAAGAGGCAAATAATAAATATAAACAATTAATTATAATACATAATCCTGAGTTTCTCTCTGCTTCCACTGCAGAGAAAGACTTTATAGAACAAAAACATATTATCATCGGTTATACATTACAATCGCAGCCTTTTTTTCCAGTTGTTCAGAGTTTTTATAAACTATTATTTCCAGAGGCTCACATATCTATAAATAATTCCAATACGGTGGCTCTTACTAAGTTGGCTTGCAATAGCTTTTACGCTACAAAAGTGCAATTTTTTACAGAGCTATTTTTATTATGTGAGAGAACAGATATTAAGTATAATGAAGTTGTAGAGATGATGTTATATAATGGTTGGATTAATCCAATGCATACTGAAGTGCCTGGTAAAGATGGTAAAATATCCTTTGGCGGAGCTTGTTTACCAAAGGATATTAGCGCTCTCAATCAACATATGATTTTAAACAATACATCTAATGGCGTATTAGATGCGGTCATTAATGAACGTAATAGTATGAGAGAATAATTGATGTATAATAATTGACTTAAACAATTATTATGTATAAATAATATATACATGTTTTTTAAGTATTTATTATTCGCACTCTCTTTGCCGATATTTACACATAATACTACAGGTTTACCTGTATATGAATCTGATGAGTATGATTATGATGACAATAACCTCATAAATAATACATATACAGACTTACCTATTGTAGTTTTACACGGTGTGGCTAGTTCTGCTCCTAATATGGATATATTTTGCGCTTGGCTAGAATTAGCATTTAATAGAAAGGTGTATAATGTTGAGATTGGCAATGGAGTGCAAAACAGTATTTTTATGCCCTTGAATAAACAGTTAGATATGTTATGTGATACACTTTATGCACTGCCAGCTTTAGCAAATGGATTTGATTTTATCGGCATGTCACAGGGCGGAGTATTAGCCAGAGGATACGTGGAAAAATGTAATCTATACCCGGTTCGTATTTTAATCAATTTAGTATCGCCGAATGGCGGAGCTATTCAAGACATCGATATAAATATGTATACACCGTTTAATCAGGCACATCTCTCTGTTAGTGGTTATTGGAGAGATCCTTTACAGCTTGATACCTATCTGCAAAAGTGTTTATACCTGCCTGTAATTAATAATGAGAGAGAAACTGCTTTGTCTGCCTTGTATAAAAGCAACATGCAATCATTGGCAAACTATGTGGTTGTTTGGTCACCGAATGATGACGTCATTAAGCCGCCTGAAAGTGGGAAGTTTAGTGTATATGATACGAACTACGACGTTGTCCCTGTGGAGAAAACGGCTATGTATATTGAAGACTGGCTGGGGTTGCGGAGCCTAGCGGAGGAGGGGAGGTTTAATATATATGAGACGAATTGTAGTCACGTTGAACATCGAGACCCTGTGTGCTTTGGACAGTTGTATGAAATATTTGTAGCAAGCAACCTTTTAGAAAAAGGTTGAACCAAAAACAACCTTTTAGGAAAATGTTGAACCAAAAATCACAAGTAAATCGCACCTAACTCAGGTGGTTTTGGTTCAACCTTTTTCCAAAAGGTTGGTTGTTAGACCCTCATCTTCTCCACTATAAACATTCTCTTGTATTTTTTGTCTCCTGCTAAAGTATATCCGTCGGATATTCGCGTTGGAGTTAACTTATAATTACACGACCGTAACAACTGTCTAATTAGATTCAAGAGAGGGAACTTTTGCTTGATAGTCGCAGTGGACTGTAAAGAGGTTAAATAAGAAGAAGAAAAATGTTTTTTTAGTATGGGTAATTCGGTTTTAATTATTTGCGTATATTTCTCGTCATTAATGAGCACTTCTCTCTGTATTAATAATCCGTGCAGGTCTTTAAAGGAATTGCAAGTAATGCCAGACGCATTTAACATATAGATGACGTGATTATTTTTTTCTTCTACTATTGCATTTGGGTCTATTGCTACAATCTCTGTCATAATATATCATTCATTTAAAAAAATGATATATTTAATACGAATACACTTTACACGTTTCTCAAGGTTGTTTTTGGCTCAACCTTTTTCCAAAAGGTTGGTTAGATACCAAACGCCGGTATAATATAAGCATTAGCTTCATTTAAAGCCCATTTGGCTATGACGGATGGATTATCAACATTTGACATAATGTCTTCTGGTTTATATACATTGTTCGTTTTATCAATGTAATAATGTATGCCTTTAATTTCTTGAACCCAAATCTCAATTTTCTTTGTTTGTGGTTGTTGTTGTTTTGTTTTATCGACATTGGATTCGATTCCATAAGGCTGTCCTTTTATATGGGTCCCACAAAATTGCTCTTTTTCGCTTTGTTTGCGCCTGGTGCATTGTGCGCCATTTGCAATTTTTGCTATACATAATTCGCAATGTGGCACGACATTTTTTACTCGCGTTCGCTTTTGCAAATCTTCTTTATTTATAGCCATATTACTAAAATCATAGACAAACTGTAAAAAGTTACTGGTTATGTCTACACTTTCACTAGAGGTAATAACCGCGCCCTCTTTTTGCAACCATTCTTTAATAGAATCTTTAAAGTTCAATTGAAACTTATCCAACTTGGAATTAATCTTAGTCTCCATCTTTAGTTTATATGTGTGTGTGTGTCATAAATGTTAGGGCAATATATCATTTCAATTTTATTATATAATATACTTTTAAGTGAATGTATACTATTTGAATATGTTGCTTTCGCCAGATGGTAATACTACATAGAATAAGGCTAAAGCAATAAACCATAATAAATAATTTCCATACGACTCAAACTCAACTCCATAAAACTTAAAAAATATGGAAATTGTAAATAACATAAGAATTATTCCAAATAAAATATATAATATGTTCATTGATGATGGCATATTTAATATATATCAACCTTTTTAAAAAAGGTTGATATTATGAAAACAATTTTAAATCCATAGAGCCACGAACCAATAAGATATACACTAATGTATGAAGGACTAAGCCACGTGTTGTGGGGCAACCGTTTGTCTCTGCTATTTTACCTAAAAGTCCACCTAATATTTTTTGGGTAAATATATATGTGTATGGATTTATCACTAAAATAAAAATAAATGCCGAGAATATACTAATTTGCCATTTCTTATAACTGGAATCTGACATTCTAATATATTATGTAAGTATATAAATAAATGTTCATACTATAAAATATATAAACATATATTATTGTTAACTATATTATACTTGACATTCAGTTATGAAACTAAACATATTAGATGAAAATGTATCTGTTACAATGAATAGTTTTCTAATAATTGCCAATATCATCAACATAATTTATAATATCCCACAAATGATTAAAACGTATAAAACCAAGTCTACGCGAGATTTTAGTGCTTGGTTTATTTTTCTCCGTATAATTGGCAACACCATATGGGTTGCATATGCGATTGAAATTGACAGTATGCAAATGTTAATTAATAATACTGTAACAGTAGTAGCATCAGTATTTATAGGTTATTATAAATGTAGTGAGATGTATTGCGATTATAAAGAGAGAAACCAGTTAAAGGATGATGAGCCATTGTTACTAGAAAATAATATTGAAAATCAGGATGAAACTGTGTCTATGCAATCTTTTACACCGTTGTGCATTTAAAATGCGCATGGTAACGTTACCTTCATATCTTATTTATCGCCGACACGTCGGCGTTTTAAATATGGGAAGGTGTATTATAAAAGATGATAATGATATAAAGTTATTATATGACATAAAATAATATAACATAACATATACAATGTTTTATCCTCTCGAAAATATGCTAATGAAATATTATTATAGTAAAGTAGATAACGCTAAACGTGTTTTGCAGGAAGATATTGTAAGTAACTATTTTGATATTCTGTGTTTATCGGAGAGTCAATATTATTATAACATAAATATGGAATGTCTTATTCGTAAGTTGTGGAAAAATATTCAAGCAAATGCTAACATCATAAATGCGCTGCCGTGAAATAATATTTATTATATTATTAAATTGAATTATTATTTATATTTTATGTAATAATACAAAATGGCTCAGTCTTTTGCCGACAATCTGAGAAATATCTTAAATGAAATAAAAGAGAAATACAATGTATTGACATATGAGGAGCAAATCGCACTTAAAACAGATGTTGAGAGCTTTATAAATAATAATTCACATTACGGACCAAATGCACTACATCGTCGGATCTTGGATCCAAGATACATTTATGAAGATGACGCTCCGCACCTATTCGCATTTATTGAAACTTATAGTGAGCCTGACCGCCTACATTGGCTTGTGGTTCGTATGATAATTGATTATATGTTAGACGCAGATAAGGTAACGAAAGACATAAACAACCTTTTGGAAAAAGGTTGAACCAAAACTTATAATACGGACGCTGTTTTTAATGCCTGTATTTTTGGTGCAACCTTTTTCTAAAAGGTTATTTTTGGTTCACCATTAAAGGGGCACCAGCCCGCCGACTGCAAGCGGAATTGCTCTAGGAAATAACAGCAGTATTTATATTTTCTTCCTCCACATTTTGTGAAGTGTCAACAAAATAATATTCTAAAGGCACTTGTTGTTCATATTCTTTTAAAGCGATTAGCGGATTAGTATGTATAACAGGTTTTCCTGGAAGCTTTACATCGTGACTGCCAATTCTAATTGAGTTATATTCTTTTGTCCACTTGGCGGAGCTGTCTCTCAGTTTTAACATTGCTTTTACAAACTCGTTTGTTTCGGCTAAATCTTTGCTTATAGAAGAATCATCTTTGGTATCAGTTTTTCGCCCCATCAACATTTTCGTTTTCCCTGCAAATAGAGCAAACTTTACAATACCGCCTTTTTCATAGCGTCCTTTGTCATCAACAGTTATGTATTTGTTATTTGTTGCATTTGCACCCATTTCATTTGCACTTGTGTCTGTGCCCACCTCCTTCGGCTTAAATCCCAGAGTCCAAAACGCATTTCGCATTGCGTGCGTATAATCGCTAAAATAATAAAACGGTCCAAACGAAGAATATGGTCCTTGTCTGCTTAATCCAAGACTAGCTACTGCCGCTATTTTTTTATAATAGTTTCCATAATACCCTACCTCCGGAGTTTCGTATATAATACCTTGATTATCGTATAAAAAGACTAATTTACTATGTTTTGTTAAGAAGTGAGTAGCGAAATTATTAATTTTAAAACTTAAAATAATTTTATAATTTATTATTTCAGAGGCTAGCGCCCACCACCATTTTGAGTTATATGTCATTTTTTTGATAGACGGCGTAGCAACAGAGTTGGTATTACCATTGTCTTGATGTTCACTCTGATTCAAAATAATCATTACGTTGCTGCTATCTGCATCTTCAATAAACCCTTTATATTCTATTGAACTTCTCTCTTCTTCAAATCGTTTTTTAAATGTCTTTAATACATTATCAATATTCTCACGTGGGTCACCCTGTGGAAAACTTAATTCATTCTGTTCATCTTTGTATAATAAAAACATTATAAATGGATGCAACTCTTGAGTGTTTATTTTATACATACATATGTGGATGTTATCGTATGTTTTGTTGGGTATATCTTTATTTAAAGTATCCGCGTAATGTGTATAAGAATTGAGTTTATAAGAATTGAGTTTATAAGAATTGTTTGTATTATTTGTATTGGGCTCTTCAACTTCAGCTTCAGAATCAGTATCAGAATCCGAATCTGACTCGGATTCTTCTTGGGTTATAATAGGATGTTTATTTATTTTATTATTATTATTTATTTTAATAGTTAAATTAAATCTTTTCAGTAATTGCGTTTTAACTGCGTTACTCAACATATACAAGATATCTATATATTTTTTGCAGGTTTTAGTCGAATACTTTCTTTTAAATTAACAGTTCTATTATCTAAAATAAAATTAACAATTTCATCCGTAGGTATAGAATCATTATTCGCAAAATATTTCTCTAAGCAATCCATTAAATGTTTTTTAGTTACCGGAGCCTTGGTGTTATTTTGAGTGTATATAATCTTTCCATCACTTATATCAACACAATCTATTTCATTTTTCTTCATTATGTCTACTAGTTTATTAGTTAACTCGTTTTTTTTCTTTCTTCTCTCTTTTAATTCTTTTTGAAGCATCTTCATTTCCTTATCAATCTGTAACCAATTTTTTATATTAAGTGATAAGTGTTCTTTAGAGGTCATTCTATATATTATTATAAAGAATACGTATTTAATATAGTATTTAATATAGTATTTGATATATTACAATTTATTCTGTGTTTGCACTCTTTTATAATGCAGCTTACAATAACAAGTTGCATCTATATATTGAGCGTCATTTGTGCATTTAACACCTTTATTTTTACCGCTTTTATTTATCCAGTCACATTCTATGCCCAATGCCATACAATATTTTGGTGGAAAGTTAACACCGGTCTTTTTCTCATCTATTTCACACGGTAAATATGGCAACAATGTATCAAACACATTTCTACAGTAGGGACATTTAAGTTGATTTATTTTTAATACCATTGCTTTATATACATTTTTCATTTTTTGTTGACATACTTCATTATAGAAAGGTATATAATTAAACTTGTGACTGCACGGTAACGTAATATGACTTCTAGTTAGGACTTGTTGTGATATTAAGCATCGAGTATTATTGTCAGATATTGTTTTATCAGTAAGTTCAGTTTTAAAATCCAGATTATCTTCAATAATATATAAATTATTTTCTTTTACGTTATTCATTAGATTATGTATATAATTATCTTTATATAATTATATGCAAAAAAAGGTTTGGGGGAATGCCGTTTGGATATTATTTCATACGCTAGCACACAAGCTGAAACCTGAATATAGTAACGAAATCTCTGTATTATTTGCACATATAAATAGTATTTGCAATAATTTACCTTGCCCTGACTGTCAAGAGCATGCTAGCACCTTTCTCTCGCGCGTTAACATAAAAGCGATTACATCGTCGAAAGAAGCATTGGTAGAGTTTTTATACATATTTCATAATACAGTAAACAAACGTTTAAGTACGCCCGCTTTTCCAAAAGAGTCTTTAAATGCAATGTATTCAAAAGCGAATACCAGAAATGTTGTTGCGCACTTTATTGCAATAATGAACTCTAATATGAACAATGAGAAGTTAATGATGAACTCGTTTAGAAGGCAAAATTATATGAACTCATTTGTTAAATATATTGGCGCGAATAGTTATAAATATAACGCTTAGACAACAACCTACAACCTTTTGGGAAAAGGTTGAACCAAAAATAAATAATAATATTTGACTGCATCCGCCGGTGCTTTTAATGCCGAGTTTTGGCCGATTCTCTCCTAGATTCCCCTAGCGAACTTATCAAAAACCCGGCATTAAAAGCACCGGCGGACGCTCACATAATTAGGTTGTTTTTTTGGCCCAACCTTTTCTCAAAAGGTTGCTAGACAACATTACTCGATATCAACTCTCCGTTTTTATAAACAGAGCATTTAAATGACTGCTTCGCTGGTCTGGAACAAACCACTCTATTGCTTTGTAACTCATCAAAATAGAGTAAAGAGTCATATCCGGACATATGAAACAATGTATACCACGTAGCACCTAGAACCAAACCAACTAGAGTTCCTAGAACTGTTCCGCCTGTTGTAGTGCATTTCTTATTTACTTTTGTAATGCCGTCAATCGCTAATAGACATAGTAATGAAGCTAATATAACATAATTCATCTGATTGTTATATTTCATTGGCAGGACTAAATAGGCGATAGTAAAGGCTATAAACAAACTGGACGGAGCAGGGCTATTAAATTGTTCCATAAACGGTAAACCTATGAAATCACACGACAGTGCGCGCCCTTCTATCTTTGGACTAGCAATTTGATTCATTAGAAAAATATTTATCACTACTGCAATCAATATACCAGCTAAATAAACAAAGCCTTTCAAGTTTTGGTTGAATAATGAAGAGAGAACTAGAAAAAATCCTAATAAGAATGGAGATATGAGAGAAATTAATTCTAATATATTGGGAAAGTTCAGTTGGATTGACATTGTATATATAATACTTTTGAGAAAAGTATTGCAAAAAATATACTTTTCTCAAAAGTATATTTTAAAAAGTATGTAATAAAACCTCCTCTATTCTCTCCACCTGGATAAACTCTATATCTTTAAACTCTCTATACTTACTCGTAATCTTATCAAAATCCTTGCTGTTTTCTTTCGGGAATATGAATGTTTTAATGCCAGCTTTTATACCTCCCAGAATTTTCAGTTCTAATCCACCTATGGCGCTTATTCTACCACTTAAACATATTTCTCCAGTAATTGCTACATCATTCTTGATTTGCTTCTGTGTAAATAAACTATACATAACCACAGTTATAGCTGTGCCAGCCGAGGGTCCGTCTTTCGGCGTAGCTCCTTCCGGCACGTGAATATGAATACCTGCACTAGAGTCTTTATGTAGTTGCAATTTTTCTTCATCATCCAGTAGTGACCACGCCAGAGTTTTAGCTACGTTCATACTTTCTTTCATAACATCGCCTTGCATACCCGTGAGCTTCAAGTCTAAAAATGTACTAGAGGGAAAATAACGCGCTTCTATAGGCAATACTCCGCCTTTGCCTTGTGAGTTTGCCCATAATCCATTTATAATACCTACAGAGGAGAGTGTATGTATTTTGCATTGTTTTATAGCGTCGTGGTCTTTTAAATATTTATCTACAATGTCTTGTTTGCTTATTTTTATAGGAATATCTATTGCATTTGCACTTGCGCCTATTGCATCTGCGCCTATTGCATCTGCGCCTATTGCATCTGCGCCTATTGCATCTGCGCCTGCACCCTTCAACAATTCCAAGTTTATCTCCCCCACAACATCGAATAGAATCTCTTTTAGTTTTCTTACACCAGACTCGGAGGTGTATTCTTCAATAATATACTCTATTTCTTCCTCGCCTATTTCAATAACATCGAGGAGACCCATTTTTTTGTAAATATCTGGCAAAATAAACTGTTTAGTAATTATCATTTTATCTTCTAAGGATAAATTATCAAACTTTATTCTGTGTATTCGGTCTAAGAGTATTTTGTCGATGAGAGAAGCATCATTATAAGAGAAAATAAATAAAACATTGGATACATCTATATCAATGCCATTAAAATATTTATCTTGAAATGTATCATTCTGTGCGGGGTCGACCAAATGTGTTAATATGCTAATGATTTCCTTACCGTGTTCGGTCTTACTTACTTTATCCAGTTCGTCAATGAATATAATGGGATTCATACATTTTTTTTCCATTAAAATATCGACAACTGTTCCCCAGGTAGAGCCAACATAAGTATAATTGTGACCTTCTAATGTGCTGCCGTTGGATGAACCGCCGATGGGTATAAAAGAAAAGGGACGAGAAATACCATTTTCATCTTTCAGACAACTTGCAATACCTTTTTTGGCTAGTGAGGTTTTTCCAACGCCGGGTGGCCCTTCAAACCCAAAACAATAACCTTTGTGTTCGCCGTTTATCCATTGTCCTATAATTCGTTCTATTTGTCTTTTTGCTGTGGCGTGACCATAGACAGCTTTATTTAAAGTGTCATTTACATCATTTAAATAGTTGCTCCTTTGTATAAACTTATATTCTATTGAGTTTATTAAGTTTGATAGAATTTTTACGTTATTTATCTTATTATTTATGTTATTAAACTGGTCGGCTAATTTTTTTTTGTTAGAACATAGATTAGATATACTGTGAATGAGATTAAACTTGCATATTTTATTTTCATTATTATTATTATTATTATCACTAGTATTGCCAAGTGATATATAAAAATTAATAATATATTCTTGCAAGTCTTTACCATGCGTAGTAGGTCCATGCGTAGTAGGTCCATGCGTAGTAGGTCCATGCGTAGTAGGTCCATGCGTAGTAGGTCCATGCGTAGTAGGTCGATGCGTAGTAGGTCGATGCGTAGTAGGTCCATGCGTAGTAGGTCCATGCGTA
>Ga0214919_10002665_pt1 | contig 27747 bp, 31 predicted proteins | sample LL1503_MetaG_FD_177994 | JGI IMG/M metagenome (GOLD analysis project Ga0214919, IMG submission 177994) | Freshwater microbial communities from Lake Lanier, Atlanta, Georgia, United States - LL-1503 | ecosystem: Environmental > Aquatic > Freshwater > Lake | place: USA: Georgia | collected...
CGATAAGATCGTCATCGTCGCCTGTAACCGGAATGAACTTACGTTTGGCAAGTACCGTAACGGCAGACCCTTCCTCATTTTCAAAGCCCGGAATTGCATATCGCCTATACTGGGGCAAAGTCTCGTCGGGCGCAAGTATGGCGATGCAGTATTCGGAACCCGTGGTCGGGTCGACTGCATAGACACGGACCCAACCTTTCGTGGGGCTTTTGTTTATTGCATCGATGGATCGAAAGGCGTTGACTGTGGTGCGAGGGAGTTCTGTTAAAGTTAGCGGAATCACGTAAGTGGCGTCCCACGCATTCGGAGCACTTGCTGTGGATGAGGTTACTACGACGGAAGCGGAATTCTTAAAAACCCAAAACACTCCATCATTACTTAAAGTCCAACCAATTGAATTTGTGTATGATGGCAATAGATTGAGCACACTAGTCTGAACGTACACTCCATTTCCAGGTAAGTTTACTCCCGTGAATCCAGAAACAGTAATACTGGAACCCAACGAACCGGAACTTAAATTAAGTCTTTCTCCGTCTATATATGATCCATTTTCCAAAGTTTGAATCCTATTATTGTAAGTATCGGATCCGCGAAACAAAATTGTAGACGTAGAATCTTCTTGTAGATCCGTATAAATACGGATAAAGCTTTGAGCCGCCAATGACCTAAAACAAGGAACATAGCCGCGGTCAAGGAGCTGACGCCAATCTCCAGCTTGAATCGTTCCTGGGCCATTGGCCATAAATTCATACCATTGATTATAAACTTGTGCGGGAGATCCGCCAAAGTTGTAGCCTAGGATTGACTCAAACTCGCGGGGAAGAGTAATGCACCCCCCGTAAACACAAACAGAGTAACGTCCGTAAGTTCCAGCATAAAGTCCTTTATTGAGCAATCGTTCTTGAGCTTCGTTGACCCGTGCTAAAAGCTGGGGATTATCCGCGCACATCCCGTTCTGGGTAACGCGGGCCAACTGCTGTTTTACCGATCCGTATGTTCTGCGGATCATGAGTAGTTCCCCACGTAGACTTTATATTTGTAACCGTTTGGAGCGGCAGGTGTGGGCGGAGTTAAAAGTTCTTGCCCCGCCACGGTATAAGTGCTAGATCCCTCTCCCCACGGGGAAATAACATTTGATGTCGAATCTACAAGCACCATGTCGCCAAAATTGAATTGGGTGAATTCAAGCCACGATCCGTTTACAAAAAGATTGACAGTAGAGGGTAATCCGGTCTGAGCGTTAATTTTAAACCACAATTTATTCTGATCAGAACCAGTTGGAGTAGAAGAACTAACAACCGCATAGCGGAGTTCGTCGGGGTATTGAACCGACAGATAGGAAGATAGAGTTGTTAGGAAGTCTCCAAAATTTCCGGGGTAAGGAGTTCCGGCTGGCACACTACCGGAAGTAATCGTTATTTCGGCCATAGATCCTTTAGATTAAGGGGTTGCATTTTTTTGTCAAGGGAGAGGTCCATTTCGACTTCCCGGCGTAACCGAAGTTGTGGCGTAATTATAAGCAGAAAGAGAAGTTATTGGAACGTCTGTTCTTAAATATGTTAATGTTCTATTTCCCGCAGTATAGCTAGTATAATAATATAATGCTCCGTTACTAGAGGGTTGACCGCTTGCATTTGCCCCCACCCCAAAACCCCATTGAAAAGTGGTGACGGGTAAATAGGGGGCTACGTTTGGGTCCACCAAAGTTTCTCCGGCTTGCGTAAAAGTACTGAGTCTGTAATTATTTCCAGAAGCATATGCTGTAAAGCCATAAGAAAGTGGGGAGGCTACAAATGGGGCAAAAGGAGCTAAACCAGTAACAACACCATAATTCCCCCCGGGCCCAGTATTTACTCCAGATTTTGTAACCGTATGCAATAAAGTTCCACTCATGTTGTAAAACTCAAATATAATATTGGTCGGGTTTGCAAAGGAAGCCAGCCTAGCAACTAACATGTATTGAGAACTTCCATTGTGATTATAAATACTAAAAGAAGAAGGATTGGTGAGGCCAGTTAAAAATGTTGAGGCAACTCCAGCATCAGTAATCTTCTTTATGGCAGAGTTGTCCATAAAATAAATAGAATTGTTTGTATCAAAAAGTAATGGACTTTCACCATTTTGCCCTTGTAATGCTTGTTGATAATAAGGAGCCCAAGAGGATCCATTCCATTTAGCAATGTTAAAAGTAGTATTATTATTTGTATAAGAAGCATAAATTTTATTGTTGAAAGTTTCGATAACCCCACGGAGTCGAATTGTCCCGGGGGATGGACCAAAAGACGAACCGAGAGTTCTTAAATATCTAGTTCCACCTAAAAGATTCGAAACATATCTAACTCTGTTTTGGCCTGTGTAATAATCGGCAAAAAGAGTTCCGTAGGTGGCAGACGGTGAGACTTGACCGCCTCCGTCAAAAAGACCTGGATTAATTGTTAGGGTTATCGTTTTTGTAATTGTGGGGCCTAATACGCTAACAGCGGATAGACCTATCGACATGATTCCGGTTTCGGGCCACCCCGAGTTAAGTGTACCGCTTATGAGCCCAGTAGAAGTATTTATTGATACTCCCGAAGGAAGATTTGTCGCGCCGTATGAGGAGGCCAAATTTGAAGTTCCCCCACCTAAAGTAATTTGGTAAGAAAAAGATTCTCCGTCAGATCCCGTAGTGTCTCCACTAGATATTACAGGATAAACAATAGGTTTCATAAGTATTGAATTGCTTGTGGAAAGAGCGCCATTATTATTTGAGGCAGAAATAATAGTGGTCAATGTACCTTCCGATAAATTGAATTTTCTAAACGCTCGCATTGGGCCGTTTCCGGTCGGGTCATCGGCAAAATAAACTGTATCATCTGGGCCGATAGTAATACCTGAGGGGCGAGCAATACCGGCGGAAACGAATGGGCCATCGGTTCCACTTGCTGTTTCCGACTTGATAACTGTTGAAATCTCTCCAGATGGATATCTTATTCTTATGGCATAATTATTTATGTCGCATATAAAAAGATTTCCTTGACTATCAAAAACAATACCTTCTGGGCCGTTGAAAACTGCGCTTGTATTTAAACCATCAAGATAGCCCGCAGCTCCCGACCCAGCTACAGTTGAAACCATGTTCGTAGAAAAATCAATCTTTTTAATTTTGTTGCTAGAAGTATCTGCCACAAAAAGACTTCCGTCTGAAGACACGGCCATACCGCCAATAGCTCCAAGCCTAGCTGTGGCTAATGGGCCATCTTGTGGGGAACCAGAATTGACGGTTACTATTTCTTGCGTGACAAACGGGTTTCCGCTTCCGCGTATTAATTTAGTAGTAGTCATAAAATAATAATAATCATTTATTTTATCTCGTGTTAAAATGTATGAAAGACTCGCATTGTAAACTGTGGTTACCGTGTTATTGCTGATACGTCTTAAACCACGATAAATAGAACCTGTCCCATAATAATAATCGACAACCATATCCCCGCAAACAGCAAATGAATATAAGCCAGCAGCGGTAGTAAATGGGGGGTTTACCAATGGGTTTGTTTGAACAAAAAAAGCTCCATCCCGATTTTCCGGAAGCGAAGCTTTCCTATAAAGACCTGGATAATAATCTGGTGGTGCAGATTCAAAGGTACGGTACCAAAGTGCAAGGGAACCCGCGGCTAACCCAAGATTTTTTGTAGTTACATCCAAACTAAAAATTATGCCATCTGATCCACCTGGAAAAATAATGCTATTACCTGAGAAATCTATAGTACCAACAGCTCCTACATGCGGGCCAATATAAGGACGATTGTATGGATCTAACGAACTATAGTTGGATCCAAATCTTATCCAGTTCGCACCACCATAAACACCAAAATTTGCCACTGTTGTTACCGTAGGAACTGTGTTTGAAGAATTGGCAGTACCTGAAATAACTCCAGTAGCAGAATCAATAGTTATTCCATTTGGTAAAGGGCTAGCTCCAAATAAAGTTGGTGATTTTGTAGCAGTTATTTGATAAGGAGTCATCGGACTTTGAATGGGAAAAAGAAGTGGAGATAAAGAACTTGTAATAACAGGACGTTGTTGAAGCGTAAAAATTAAATTTTGACTTCCAGTTCCGGCAGCATTTGTGGCGCTTACAGTTGTAGTAATTGTAACAGCAGCATCATTTGAAACGGATGTAGGAGTTCCAGTTATTAATCCAGTACCTGTATCGACTGATAGCCCAGTAGGTAAATTAGTTGCTCCATAAGAGAGAATAGCGGTGGGGGAGGAAGCGGTGATTTGATAAGAGAAAGCTGTATTCATTTCATGCGTCACCGCATCAGCGCTGGTGATGAAAGGAGTCGGAGGAGTATTAACTGTAAGGTCAAGAATTGCGGCACCTGTTCCGCCGACTCCTCTAGCTAAAATAGTGATTGCGAATCGTCCGGCTTGTTGAAGAACACCTGAAATAACACCTTCTTGGTTTATAGACAATCCTTGAGGGAGATTCTCAGCAGCAAAATAAATTGTATTCGACGCGGTTATAGTGCGCGAGTAAACATCCCCCGCCGTTACTGTTTGGTATACAATTGTCATGGTGTTATTACTGGAGGAGTGGGTTGCGATATCTGAGCTCCGATGTAGTACTTGTATATAAATCCTGCTGGGGGTGTTGGCAGGACTGGGACTGTGAAATTAGATTTCCCAAATGGCGACATATCATAAGTTAACCCGGACTCCCCCCATGGGAAAGTTACTACACTGTCATCCGGGGCAATAATAATATCTCCTCTATTTAAAGTTGAAAATTCATACCAAGTGCCAGAAACATAACTTCGCAATGCCGGGGTAAGTAAGTTTGCTGATGGAGTTTGAATCCAAATTTTATCGTTGTCTTCTACCGAAGGAATAGTGCTGCCTGTGACATAAATATTGTCAACATCAGTTCTCTCTACATGAGCATTTAACGCTACGTGATCTACAGTATCCTGAACAGTGCGAGGATAATCGTCAAATCCGGGGGGATTAAAATAGACAGAATACTCGCTCATCCGCATTCTCCCAAATCGCTGATGTCCTTGCGAGAGGCATGGAGTCTGAACAACGCGAGCTTAGCCTGGCCTTCCCAATAAAGCTTGGCCTGGAACATATAACCAAAATTAGATAACCGATTTGTAAGGTCAAGACAAACAGATTCTGGCTTCACGGTTCGGACTGTCCTGAATCCGTAAGGAAGGTCGGGCGGAGATTGTGTCGTTAGGACTGGAGTCTCCTGTTCATTGGGTATCGTCTTCTCTTGAATTGAGTAAAATAGATTAACAAAGTCTGGACTATATTTCAAATTCCAAGTGACGTCTCCATATACATCTGTAAAACCAACGTCTGCCCGCATAAGAGTTTTGATGTCGAAAGGGGTTCCAAATGAAAATCGTTTGGTTTCGACTGAACATTCAATGGGAGTTGTAACGACACCAGCATTTCGGGAAGGTTTTATTTCGTCGGCATAATCTGCGAGGGTAACTTCATAGAGGCAATTCTTACCGTCCGAGTCGCATGTAATTGCGAAACACCGTCTAGAATTGTCAAACGTTCCTTCCACTAGTTTGCAAATTTGAAAACCATTCCACTCTCCATCAAAAACAGGAACTGGTGCATTAAGGACAGAACCTGCATTAAAATCTTTGCTTACAATTTTAGAGAAAACAATGTTAAATCTTCCGGTGTAATTACCATTTGCATCAGTGATTCTTTGAATCTTCGGAGCTCCTCCAAGAAGATATCGGCTATCAAACAAAGTCCCAGGAGTATAAGTTAGCCATCTTTCAGTATCAAAAGACATTACCCTGGCCGCTTCCAAACTGTCGACAAAACTAACAACTCCGGCCGCATTTATAGTTTGGGCCAGAGATCTTATTCCTTCTAAAGATCTAAAATACACATCTTTATCTGTAACAATAATTGATTCTTGGTTTTCTGATCCTCGACCAACAAATATCTTTCTTTGCATTCCTGGAGTAGTTTGCCAAGTTGTGCGATCGTAATTGGTGGCTCGAATAGCGTAAATTGCGTTTTGTGTGAAAACAATAAGATCTCCTTGGCCAACAGAATTGTCTTGTCCAGGTAAAAACACAAGTCCAGTTATATTCTCGTTAAAATAAAAACTTCCGCCACCAGTTAAATAAATTGTTTCGGTAAACTTAATTTCAGCATTCAAGCTTGAACCGACAAGATCTCCGGCAAAAAGATTATTATTGTTTGCCACCCATAACCGACCGTTGCCGTAAGCCATAATGGAACCCACGGGTATTGAAATATTGTCACGCACAATTCCGGCAGAATAAAAAAGAAGCGTAGTAACAATAGTTCGTGTGGCGTCTTTACTTAAAGTAATAGTAGAATTTTCAATATCAAAAGATGTTACAAAAGTTTCATCTTGTACGGCTCCGGAATTGGAGGCGACCAACATCCCAACTTCAATCCCAACCACATTTGGTACGGCAATAAGATTATTGTTTGCCCCTAAGACGGCGTCTGTAATGGTAACTGCCGGACTGGCTAATTGTGTTTTTCCCTGGGACCTAAAAGAAGTAGCTCCGTCGTAAACAATAGCCGGAGAAGTTCCGTCTTGCGAAACTAGAAAAGCGTTTGCTTGCACCAAGGAAGCTTTTTGAGATGCAAAAGGACTTGTCTCGCCAGCGGGAGAAATATCCCTAGCCTGTGTTGAGGCTTCAAGAGGGGAAAGGTCATACAATTTTCCGTTGATCAAGGCAATCAAGTCTTGTGTATTCCGAATTCGATTTGTGAAGTAGCAAGCTCCCTGAACAACGCCAGGAGGAAGTAACTTAATAAATTTGAAACCGGGGCGGGTCTTGGGAAAACCATCTCGGACAACAATGTTCTCACCCCATGAGTATTGATTCTCTGAGATTAAGGCTGGGTCAACGGCAGAATTAGCTCCCCCCAGAAAGGACCCCATCCCCTCTGTTAACCTATTCTGGTCCGAGATCATTAGACTGCCAGAGTATAAGTTGAGACTATAACGTTTAAATTAATGGATACTGAACTGTAAGCATTCGTGCTGTAGTTGTGAAAAAATACATTTACAGTATTTGTGGCAGAAACAACAGCTGAAATCGACACATCGTTTTCAAAAGTAGATGCGGGATTTGCCGCGTATCCAATAGTCACAACATCCCCTAAAGCCGCGCCAGTGCAGGTAATGGAAACTCGTTGAACTGCTCCGACAGTTCCAGCTAACGTAACAGTAGCTGTTGGAGTAAAAAACAAAAGTTTGGTAAGTTCTGCTGCTGGAGTTGCGGTACCAACACGAAGTCTGGTGCCTTTTACATATCCAGAAGAAACTAAAGTGTTACCTGTAACTTCCATGCTTCCGCCAACAGTTAAAGTTGATCCTCCGGCAGCAGGACTTACATTGATACCGACCTTATTCAAAACGGCATCGGCTTGGATTAGGGGAAGACTATTTGATCCGCTCACCCTAAAAGCTGGATTAACGGAGGTAAAAGACTGATTGATATCAATCGAAGTTAGATTTGGGTCAATGTATCCTGCAACAGATGATGGTGAGATTCTACGATTTGAAGAAACAGTTGAACCGGAAGCAACTAAATCTACATTGACTAATTCTACCGTAATTGCAGTTGAAGATACAATAGCAATAACTTGATAGTACCCAGCCTGAGCAATATAGATGTTTTGCCCTAAAGCAATCCAGGCAGAATCACCAACAGAAATAGTTACATTCGACCCTACATTTGGTTGAGTAAAAGAAGCGGTAAGCGTAGTAAAAGCATTAATACCGTTCGTACCGTTAGTGCCGTTGAACCCACCAAGACCCTGAGGTCCTTGAGGTCCGGCTTCTCCAATTACAAGTGTATTACAATCGCAGCTCATTTAGTTCTCCTTATGCAGTTTTGATAATCGCTACTTTGAAATTGTAGGATGCGGGATCAATTGACCCGGATGTAGGATTATGAGCTCTAACAGTTACCGTATTAGTAGCAGACACAAAAGCTTCAAACACTAACTTACCATCGGTAGCTCCGCGACCAGCCGTATTCAAGCAGGTGACGAAAACAACATCGGTGGTGGCTGCTCCAGTAAGAGAAATTGTTAAATCTACAAAACCACCAGTGCTAATACTCCCAAAGTCAAGGGCCGTAGAAGCGCTGATTAAAGCAATCGGCAATGTTCCGGTGATGTTAGGGAGGGTCACTGTGCGAGCGGTGGTAGCTGATCCATTCAAAGTAGTTCTGGTTGCAGCAATACCAAATCCAATAGATCCAGTTCCGCGAGTGTTGATTGCGCCTCCATCATTTGAGGTGTTTATTGTCCCGCCACCTCCATTTGTTCCAGCAGAGGTATTGATTGAACCTCCGTCATAACCAGAATTAGTACCCCTTGTATCTATGTACCCGCCCGCACCATCGCTTCCTGTTGTGTTGATGTACCCACCACTAGAACCACCAAAAGTTGCTGATGTGTCTATGTACCCACCTGCCTGACCTCCCCCGTCTCCGCTTGTTTTAATATACCCACCAGTTCCAGCTAGATTTCTAGTATCAATTGACCCGCCAAGTGGAAGAATTAAAGGGTTGGTAAGAATTGCCGCTTCGGCTTCTTCAATAAGCTGCGCTGGGGGAGGAGTGGTATTTGCCCCGGCTGTTCCGCAATCGCAATCTCGGGCGTAGTTGTCGGGATTAGGAAAACTCATCGCAAGTAGTATGGCAATTGGTTTTTGGGAGTCAATAACTATACTTTTATTATATTATTCGTAAAATAAAACTCGAATCATACCGGAACCTCCAACACCTCCCGACCCCCCTACTCCTGAAGTTGTTGCATTGCCGCTCGCTCCCCCGCCGCCCCCACCTCCCCCAGGATTTCCACCAGCTCCTCCATTTCCTCCCTTGAGACCGCTAGCTCTTGAAGCCCCACCCCCAGCTCCTCCACCTCCCCCTAACAAAAAATTTGTGCCCGTGGGTTGCGTTGGGGATGTTCCGGCATTTCCATTTCCACCAGCTACGCTGGCAGAAGAATTTCCTCCAACCGCATTGTTGCTCGCAAAAGGGGATCCGCCACGGCCCCCCAAACCACCATCCCTAGCAGCAGTTGAATCTGTGATAACACCTCCTCCGCCCCCTCCTGCACCGACTAAGCCGCCACCCCCACTAAGACCTGTTTGGGCAGTAGAACTGTCTCCTCCTATTGCGGTTCCGGAGGAACTTCCTCCTCTTCCGTTTGTGGTTGACCCAAAATCCGCTCCAAACCCATTGTAAGCAATAAAACTCAAGGGAGAAGGGGAAGTATTAAAAGAAAGTGTTGTTGCTGTGCCATTACCACCCGCAACTCCATTCCCGGAGGAACCTCCCGCCCCACCAGATCCACCAGATCCTATTACGTAAGTCATAGTAGTTGCCCCGGCTAATTGAGATCCTAAAACAGAGACATCAACGTATTGGCCCGAACTTCCACCTCCACCGCCGTATTTACTTGCAGTAATCCCATTGGAACCTCTTCCCCCTCCACCACCCCCACCCCCACCTATCATAATAATTCTTATGACTTGTGTTTTCCCAAGAGTAAAAGCTTGGCTTCCGCTTGTAGAAAAATTAAAAATTTGAGTTGGAATTGGGTTGATGCCGCCACCACCGCCAGAAGTTGTCGTGGAGGCAGAAATAACTACCGGCTCAACAACAGGACTTAGAACATTTCTGTTGCGACCCGTAGTGTCCATATCAGACAGACTCATTTATGTGAAGCTCCTCTCAACACATTCCAATTGTCGCGCCATTTGCAGTTAGGTTCAAGATAAATCGACTTTGTGCGGGGAAGTTTTTCCCTTGGTATAATGAACAACGCATCTAAAGTTGTATGGTAAAATATAAAAATATCGCAGTCTATTTTAGAGTATAACCTTTTTTCCATATGCCCAAAACCTGGACCTCTTATGGCAAAGAACTTTAATTTTCTGCGTCGACAGTCTTCATTTCCAATAGTAGTTTTAACTTGTACCCTCGCCATATTCCCTTTCCAATCCGTAACTAAATCGTACCCGTCATCGTAAATGGGCATACTCACAAGAAAACCTTGTTCCATCAATTTAGTACAAACCTTCTGTACTCCTATTGCTCCTAGTTTAATACTCATAACCAGCTCCTTGCGAGCATTGTACACAATGGCCGACGCTTGCGATAGACCCCATCCCCATCACGGCTCCCATTATCGTTTGTATTACCTTCTATTGTAACTGCCATCTTACCCTCAATTCGCTCTATAAGCCCCGTGTGGGCCACCCTACGCAAGCTTTGGAAGTATATGCCAAAAGCGTCAGCGGGGCCCGGTGTGGCGCCTTTACCGCGATCCCAGGTGGGTTTAACGACAAAGGCTGGACTCCAGGCGGAACGGGGGAAGGGATTGGCCTGCTTGCCAAAAGCTTTGTCGCCTACATAGACAACCCAAGCCGCACACCAAGGGGCTCGACTACCTTCTAGCCCAACTGTGGCTAGGATCTCGTCCACCACGGCCCCGGAGTTTCCGGGTCCTTCTCGAAGTCCGATCGTATTTCTGGCAACTTCCATAAGGCTTTCCACTCTTGCTCCTCGCGATAGTACGACTCCCTGAGCAACTCCCTCTCCGGTACCCAGCAAAGATAGAGATGCCAAAGCCAGCGCATGGATTATCCGCATAACAAGGCAAAAGCTAAAACGAGTCCTATGAACACGGTGACCAATATGGTCGTTCGTGTCTGCCCGTTTAACTCCTTCCAGTCATCCTCCAAAGCATTATTATCCATGTACTGATCTAAAAACTTGAACTCAATATTGATTATTAGCCAAGCTAATGTCACCGCAAAGAGCAACTTAACGCCCGCAAACAGAACAACATGAAGGGCTCCAAGGTCTACAACTCCCGCTCCGGGGTCAATAGCGTGAAGGATTGGGCCTAAGACAAGAAACAAGGCTAAGCCGCACGACAAAGCGCCCAGTCCTTGGACGTTATCCTTTAGCCACTTTTTCACTTAAAAGAGTTTAAGAAAGGGAAAGAAATTACGCAAGGCCAAAAATGCGGGTAGTAAGAGCATCCCGCCGATGCCAATCAAACGCCACTTCCAAAGCATCCCAACGGATTTGCTGTACTTGGCCTCAAGATATTCAAGCCTCTCGGCCATCTCCGAACGTTCTTTGAAGTTCTTATCGACCTGAGACTGAAGCTTTAGGATCTGGTCTTTGGTGTTATCGAGTTCGTCAGCCACGGGTTTACAGGCTGGGATAGAACGGGCAATCGACTGAGCCTTTAAGACTGAATCAGTCGTGGCTTGAAGAGTGAGCGATCCTGAAGAAGAATATTTAGTAGAAGCGCAACTAGCCAAAAATACACTGAATAAACAAACTATAATTCTACGAATCATTATCCAGCTTTATAAGCCATTACTTTTCCGGAAGCTAATCTAAATCCAGTAAAAGGACCATAAAGAGTAACATTTGCTGGGATTGTCAAAGCATAAAAATTAGCTGCATTTGGTGTAAAACTAGAATTCAAAGAACTTAAGGATGAAAATTGAGTGCTAGCCAAAGTGAGAATAGACGCATAATTTGAAGTCATTGCGGTAGTGTCGCCTACGTAATCGAAGCCGCGCTGACCAAGGGCGACAAGGCCAGCATCTGTTGGAGTTACGCTTGTCGTTAGATTTTCGTCAAAAAAAGTTGGCATAAAATTCTCCTATTTAAACGGGAATTAACCATCCAGCTAAAAAGCATTTTGCTGTAAGGACTGTATATTTGTTTGTTCCCGCTGCGCTAATTGCAGTTGTAATATATGCGGAAAGGACTTCTCCTTCGGTAGCGGTTGCCTTTCCAGTTGTTGATGTAGTCCCACCGACAGCCCCGCCAGTCCTCCAATATTTATTTAAAAGTTGAACAACTTGTCCAGCGTCCGATAAATCAATTTCATTTGAAATCTGATTGGCGGCTGCGTTACTGTTATTTTTAATAACTCTTACGGCTGGCTGAGTTACTCCCGACATTACACCTGACTGTGTTACGCTGGTAAAAGTAATTGCAAATTGGTCACTAAAAAACCTGTAACCAGCCGGGACAGTGAACAAGTCGACTTTTGTACCAACTGCCCCAAGAAGATTTAAATCCGTGGTGGATGAAACAAAAACTTGAAGTTGACCTTGAGGGTTTACTCCGGGTACTGCTCCAATATCGGATGGCTTTAAGTTATTTAAAATCTGGGTGCTGAAAATAGAAGTAACCTGAGCGGCCAAAACGCGGTCAACAGTTGCGACGGCAGAAGCAAAAAAAGGGTTGCGAATTGAATCCATAAAGTTCTCCTATTGTGTGGTCTTATTTTTATTTGTCAACTATGCTTGCCAAAAATCTTTGACCAAAAGAATTCAGCAAAGGTCGAAATCATAAACGTCATAACCGCTACGACTCCATAACCCATATGAATATGCTTCTCAACCTTACCGATTCGTTGGTCGTGTTTATCTCGGTCATCGAGCAAGGAATCGAGCTTCTCGTCCATGCGGGCGGTACGCTCAAGAAGGGTAACTAGATGGTCATTTTCCATGACTAAATATCCTATCTAGGGTCGGGTATAACCGGGATTTCATCTTATTGGCAGTATAGCTCTCAACACCCAGCAAAGGCAAGAATAGCTCGAAACAAAGTTCGAACGATTCTCGCTCATAACAGGCTTTGGGCCTGGCGGGTTTCTTGCCGGTATCAAGATCCTGAAGATCATTCCAGGCTTGCTTGACAACCGCCAAGATGAGCTTGTCCACGGCTTTACGCCATTTCGTTCTTTGACATTCCTTTTTCAACGGCTTGAACCATACCCATTTCATTATCGGAAGTCTCGGTTTCAGTTTCTTCTTCGACTTCTTTGCCGGGAGAAACTTCTACACCTTCAACTGCCGAGAGATACATGGTCGGTCCTTTAAAATAGCCGCTGGCCATGAAGTCGAACGAATCGCCTTCAGCAACACCTTCCGGAGGTGTAAAGCCTTTAGGTACGGGAAAAGAGATATTATCCATAAGATTTGTTTTTCAAAAAGAGTATGATCCCCCGGGGGATAGAACCCCGGGGGATCAATTAATTATTAGTTCTGAGCGTTGACGTTATTGATCAGGGTGATCAATTCGTTCACCTTAGCAGCAAGCGACTTGAAATTGTTGTTCAAGGTCGTTTGGCTGAAGGTTGCGCCAACGTCGCTAATTGTGTTGCTCGCGGTGCCGGTAGCGGCAGTCAGAGCCACAGTGTTCGTCCAGTCCGCGCCATTGGCGAGGACGCTACGAATCTGAGCGGCTAGGACATTATCCTGCGTGCGAACTTGGATGGGGAAGCTCATTTAGAGTTCTCCTTCCTTTAATTAGCTAACGTAGTCAAGGCTGATGGCAGGCCGTGTGTGCAGAACGACATAGCCGTACTGCGGGAACACGGGCCGAGCGCCACTGGCCAGCACTCCGCGAAAATATCCGACATTGCCGTCCGGATTAAATGCGCGGTCAAGGATGTTAACCCATTTGAACTCACCACGGTAGTTCTGAGCGTTGAATCCCATTTTGCTGTCAACCGAGATCGCGTTAGGAACCACAGAGCGCATAACATCTTGGTGGAAGATGTAGCTAACTTCGTAGGTAGCCGTCTCGTAAGCAGGGTTGATGTTGTACGCCGTACCCTTGGTCGTGGTCTCCCTGCGGAAGGGGAACACGCGGATAAGTGCGTCGTTAGTCGTATCGAACACGGCGAACCGGGGAGGATACGGATCGATTGAATGGTAGAAACCACCGTAAGAACGCTCAATACCGAGAGGAGTGAGCAATTCATTCGGCTTGGCATACCGGAAGTCCTGGCGAATGTCAGCATTCAACCGGATCAGGTTTTCGCTGGTTTCAGCACCGCAGATCAACATGAACACCGGAGCTCCGTTTTCACGGCCCATGGCGTTAGTTCCCGCGCCGTCGCGGATAAGTTTCATGTAGAGCCGCTTCAGAATGCCCTGAGTCAACTGACTCTGTGGGAGAGCATTGGCAGCAAACGCGCCCGAGTTACAAGTTCCGGTACCAGTGGTAACGGCATTGTAAACACCAACCAAGTCGGTGACGCTGATGCTGAAGGAGTTCGATCCAGTCGAATTGATTGGAAGAATTCCGATGGTGGAAGCGCTGGGGAGCACGAGGTTACCTTCGGCTGCAACCTGTTCGGTGTACAACTGACGATAACGATCCTGCCAAACCAAGGAGGTCGATTCAGTGAGGACGTCCATGATGTTGGACAGCTGTTCCCGACGTTTCACTGCGAAGCGCAAGTCTTCGAGAGCGATGTCAGGGGAGTCAACTGATGCCCATTGCAAGCGGTACTGACGGAGCTTCTGACCGAACGTAGCGTTGGTCAAAGGCTGAGGCAGCGCGTTTCCAGCCGTCGACGAGGGTGAGCTCGAGGACACGGGAGGAGTCGTTCCGCCAGAGATCGTCTGAGTATACGGATTAAATCCAGTATAGGTCTGATCAATAGGGTTCGAACCAAGGGTCCGCCAGTTATAACCAGCGTCAGCTGTGATATCACCGGAGGTATAACCGTTAGCAGTGGAGGCTGCAATTGCCCGGGAGGGGTAGAAACGCTCGAAAGTAACCGAGCTGATCACATCGCCCATCTCCTCGGGGAAGGTTTCTTGCTTGGTGAGCTTGAGCCAAGCGGAAGTGTCAATCGTCCGGCGATAAATTTCCGGTCCGATACGACCTGCTTCTTTAACAAGAAGCTGCTCGATAGAGTACGTAGTAGCCATATTAGTATCAATTTCCTTTCATCCTTCCCCCAGCTCGCGCTAAGGGTCGGTTATGATTTGTAACAACAATGCCAGTTCCTATCGGAACTATCCATCGTCGCCACTGTCAAAACTTTTCCCTGGCGGCATCCCAGAGCTTTTAATGCCCGAATTCTGCTAGACCGTTTCAATTTTTATAGGTCTTGTTCGGCAAGGGTCTCAATCTTTATACCTGCACCGAACTAGTTAAAAGTATCAACCGGATAGAACGTGTCAATACTTTATGCAAATTTATTTTAAGCCACGTTCCAAAGCATCCAAGAAGTTAAGGTCGGCTGGCATTTCCACAGCCGAGCCTTTAGCGTTTCCAGATGATGGGCTAACGGCTCTAAGTTCTCTGGCTAGGTTTTCAAGCTCTGTAATTCTTGCTTGGGACTTGCTAACATAGTCTTGGAATACATTCATAACAACTGGCATAGCGGCCGCGCTAAAGGTTAATTTGGCCTTTGAACGGGGGTCAAGTTCCGTATTCTCAATATCCATAGCCTGCTTCTGAATGCTTTGGATGGTGTTGTTCCACTGCTCATTTCCCTCAATAGGGCGTAAAAGAGCGTTTTCTTTTTGCATGTTTTCCCATTCAGTCTGGTAAGCAGTTTGGATTTCGGCTTGCGTTCTCTTTTGAAAAGCTTCATGTTGCTGCCTTTCTTCGGATTCAATCAACTGAAGAACAGTATTAACGTCCTTTGTTAAAATGTCTCTCCGAGCAAACACTTTGTGAAGGTCTTCGGCTTTGGTTCGGACAGCAAGCGAATCGACTGGGTCAAAGTTGCTGGTGGCTTCTTTAAGCATAGCTCTTCGCTTGGCCGGGTCAGTTTCTGCCATTGCTACATAAAGATTGCGCGGATCAACGTTTTCGTAAAGAGCGGCAATCTCAGCAACTTCTTTTTGCAAATTCGTTAGCGGTTCAGTGACGGCTTGTTTATATTCTCGGGTAGACTCAAGTCTGGAAAACTTTAACTCGTTTTCATACTCATCCCTTTCAGCCTTAAGAGTATCTAATTGACTTTGCAAATTTGCCTGTTCAACGGAAGTATTAGAAGAGTCAGTCATTTTTGTTTCCAACTCTTTCAATTTTGTTCGGGCATCTCGCAAGTCTTTTGTAAGACGCGCCCAAGCAGTTTGAGCTTCAGGTTTTAAATTGTCGGGAGTTTTAATATCTAAATCATCGGCTGCGTCAGTTTTAACCTGAGAAACAATTTCTTCTTTACCGGTCAACCGTTTTGTTAGTACGTCAAGGGGATTAGTTGTGGTTGAAGCATCCGACTTTTGGGGCGTAACAACTTCCTTACTTTTTAATGGTTCGGGAGCTACAGCAGCAACGGGTGTAGTTTCCGCAGCCACTGGTTTATCGATGGACTCAAATCCTTTATCCAAAGCATCGGCAAAAGATACAAAATTATCTCCTGACGGCGCGGGGGTTGATGCTGGTGCTTCCGGTGTTGCGGTGGCTGTTTCACTCATGGTTTGTTTTCCTTATTGGTTTGTGGTTTCTATTTTAGTTTCCCAGGGTTCTGGTAATTCGTCCTTCTGGACAAAATCTTCCGACAAAGAATTTAATACTCGGATAACTTCGAAATAACCTTCTCTACGCGCATTTAAAGTCGCGTTCCAATCAATAAAGTCTACTCCGACGGGAGGCATAGTTGGGATTGGAGTCCCAAGATTTGTTAGAACTTCTGCTAACGCTTCGCCGGCTTCAGAGCGACGAAAAGTTTTCCAAGCAATTTTAAAATCGTCTCGTTTGTTCCAGTCGTTTAATGTCATGCTTTTGGTGCGGTGTTAGTTTTCAACGCAACACTTAAACTAGCCGCGGCCTGAGCATCTTGTAAAGCTAATTTTTGTTTCATTTCAGCTTCTTGAAATTTGGCGTCCATCATGGCTTTCTCTTGTTTCAATTGCATATCAAGCTGATGTTCCTGCATTTTCATTTGCATCTGAGGGCTTATGGGTTGAACTTGGCCCTGTTCTAAAGCCGCTTGCTGTTGTTCTTCGTTAGCCTTTCGGATATCTTCCTCAACATCACGCTGCAAATTAACAACTGCTTCTCGCATCAAATTCATTGCCATCTTAATCTGACCGAGTTCCCCTTGCTTTGTCTGGTCTTGAGCAATCCGGATAAAATGATCGTTAACGTGCTGGAACATTATAGACAGATAAGCAAGGGTTTGTTGTTTATCTTCCACTTGTTTGTTCTGTACTGCCTGAACGATAGGACCGCTATCGCCAAGGTGAACCGCTAAATGGATGGAATGATTTTCGCTAGGTAGAACGCTCATCTGCTTGCCTTCCTGCATGGCAGCGTTTTCTAACTGAGCAATCTTGGCGTCGGCAGGAATACGATTCTTAACGTTAGGATTTGGTAAATAACGGTCGACCTGATCGTAACCGACTCGAGCAGCAATCCGGTCGCGAATTGCGTTGACTTGACCGACCTCATCAAAGCGGGGAAGCATTCCCATAAATTCATTGAAGGCCGTAATACGAGCCGCTGGAGAACCTAACCCAACGGACTTAACTGGCTCCACGCTGTATACGGCTTTGACCGCTTGCCACGGAACCCCTCTTTCTTCCAAACGAGTGCGGAACATCATAGCTTCTTTTGCCCCGTCTTCTTCTGGAACCCAAGTATCCCGTTGCAGTCTCCTAAACTGTTCCCGAAGTAACCTACCCCAAGGAACGTAAAACAAATTCATTGAGTTCGTTGTAAGAATACTTTCGTTCGCTACCTGGGCTTCAACTTCTGTAGCAGTCCTTGGATTGCCAGAAGGACCATTCATTTGAGTTCGATAAGACCCAGTATTACTTTGGCGGACCATCGCCATCTCATTAATCAAAGGTTGAACGTTAGCTGCAAGATTTGGGTACTGAGTTTGAACAACATTAAGTCCTGGAGGCAAGAAAGATAACGGTCCAGAATACGCCATCGACATTCTGGAAACATCTTCTCCACTCTGAGGCTGAAGAAGAACGGAAGTCTGTAACATGGCGCCGTCTGCCATGGCGCAACGCAAACGATTGGTCATCTGAATATGTGGGAAAATCTTATACCCTAACCCGCGGATAGAATGATACGTACCGTTACCAATACCGTATGTAAAAATATGAAAAGCTTCTTCGGCAGTTTTAAATTGATTGATCTTCTTAAATAAAAAATCACCACTTCCGTCTCTTCGCCCAATGGCGTGAGAATAAGATCCATCAAACTCGCGAACGTAGTAATGTACAACGTGAATTTCTTTTGCGCGAACATGGGCAAAATAAAGATCATTGTTCTTCATCTGCCTCTGGAGTTCTTCCCAGTTTAAGCCGTCGGTGGGGAAAGTCGTAGTAGCATCAATAATAGCTTGTCTGGTCGCCTCAACATTCCATCCGGCCTGGGCAGCAATTTTAGGATCCTTAATGTACTCGTATAATTCGTGAGTTAAATAAATCCTACGAACGCAAGCTATGTCAACTTTCCCTTCTGTAGCGGAAGTTCCGCGGGGAATAAAGAAATCGCCGATAGGGCAAACATTCCACTTCCAATTTCGATCGTCTTCAAAGAAAGCAACTCCTAAACCTTGCGAAACGAAATAATAGGAAAGCAGTTGTTGTTTAAAGTAAAAACTACTCCAGTCTTTTGTGATAAGACGGTTAAACTCTTCGGCAATAATTGCGCCGTATTCTTCTCTTTGGCTTTCATCGCCAAACTTAGTCCTAACGTTTACCAAGCGGTCTACGGAAGTTACAAGGTCATTATATGAAGTAAGGGCCTTCTCGAGATCCGCACCAGCTTCACCAAAGTTTAAATTAGCGCGATAGCTTTGACCTAGTCTGCGAAGTACAACTGGATCGTAGGGGGCAGCTCCGTCAAACATATCCATGATGCGGGCGCGGTCACGAGCGGATTGTTCGTCGGCCAAATACAACTGCTGGTACAATCCATACAAACCTGCTTGATCGGTAATGCGGGTTTTTGGCGGTTTACCATTGCTATTTAAATTTAACAAGGAATCGTCGTTAGGAGAGGAAACTGTATATTTGGGCTCCACAAGTTTGGTTAGTATGGAGGAATGGTATGTTCCTGTCAATCAGATTTGAATCAACCCAAGAACGAAGAATCTGCTACTACTCGATCTAATTTCCTTACTTGATTCTGCCAAGAATCTCTCATTTTACCGCCAACAAGCGAACCTGCTTGAATACCAAGCCTTTGCCTGGCTAAATCAAGTCCGAGGAAAAAAGCGTCAGCCAAATCGGGGGATCGACCAAGTCGCAGTTTATAGTCTCTTTTAGGTTCGATAGTCACTTTCCCTCCGGCAGTGGTGGTATACTTTCGACCAGTCATCTCTTTGGCTAGGTCGGGAAGTATTCCTTTAAGCTGACCCGATCTCATATACTCAACTCCCGAAAACCAAAGTTCGGTAACACGGTTAGTGTATTTGTCTAAGCCTCGAATAGGGTTAGTAATGCTGACTGGTAGAGTTGATGCCTTTTCTCCGAACTTGATTCGTACAATTCTTGGAGACCAGAGCTCGGCCAAGATGTCACAAAACGGATCACCCGCGCCAGTGGCGTCTATGGCCAGCCGTTCAGGTGGGACACCGGATTCATTGCACAGCCGAATAACTTCTCTAGCAATTTGAAAGTTTCTAGGCTCGGGCTTGGTGACATCTTCTCTTAGGTGATGAAACTTATGTAGAGCCACAGCGGGACCTGACTCCTCGCTCTGCCCGTATTTAACAATCGCCAGTACAGACCTATCTCCTCCGTTTGTAAACGCAGGATCGAATCCAGCCAAGAATAAAGGAGGATTTGACCATCTTGGTTCTTTAGTCACATCATACTTCCTGAAGTCAGCCTCAGAGTAAATCCCTTCCTCGGCTCCAACAGGAGCTGGAAAACTTCTTATGAATCTCCAGAATGACAAGGAGTTTTCTCCCTCGTTCTCAATTGCGTATTTTACTTGCTTGGAGGTTAACAAAAACGGCCATTTATCATTGTGCTCGATGTTGGGTGTTTTAAGGCCGTCTAAGTGAACGCATTTCCCAGTCTTGGTATCCCACTCATCGGCGTCTACCGTTATTGAGTTCCAGCCATCTTTCGGTGTGGAAAATACTCCGAATGGATCATACTGTGAATTAAAATTGCCTAAAGCAACGCATTGAAATTGAGGGTTAGCATTAAGATTATTAATGGCTTCAAATACGGAATTAGTGACGTCGGTGGCTTCGTCAATAATTAAAAATACTCTTTTATTCTTTAAACCAATTAGTTTCGCGGTCGCTTCTTTTTCCTTGTCAGGACTAGAGGGAACCAAGGTTATGGAGGATCGATCCGAAGCTTCTCCGGACTCAGATACGTCCAGCACAATCTTACCCATCGAGTCAATTAACTTTCCAGGAAGTCCTGGAACCTGCATATACCGCTCGCGTATTGAACCCCATAAACGCTTTCTAGCTTCGCGAACGCTGGTCGTAGTAACCAGCACAAGAGTTTCATGCGGGGCGCACAGCCAATTAACAAGACCCCACATGGCCATAGTAGAAGTTTTAGCTGAGGACTTTGGTCCGGAAATGGCTAGATAGTTATGTTCACAAGCTCGCTCAATCATCCAGTCAGCCCAAGGGTGCCAATGAAATCCGTTTTTGCTTTTAGTTTTGTGGTATGGCCATAAAATATCTACCACATTTTTAAAGTGCTGAGCCTTGCCCAAACCTCCATCTTCCGGGCGCAAACCCCATTTGAAGGCGAGCAATTCAATGTCGAGGTCGCCAGCACCATCGGGCCAGGACTTTCCATATTTCTCTATAGGCAAGGGACTACTCTGCATAATCACTTGACAGTTGTCAATTTGAGTTCACTCTACGTTCCACGATGAATACACACTTAAAAAATGAACAGTTGTACAAAAGGCAAAGTCGGAGAACGTGAGTGGCGCGACGTCCTCAAGGCGAAAGGTTTCGAGGCAAGGCGCGGTCGCCAGTTCTCGGGGAGCCCGGAATCGCCAGATGTTGTCAGCAACCTCCCTTTTCACTTTGAAGTCAAAAGGGTTGAGGCACTCAACATTAATAAAGCAATGGAGCAGGCCAAACGAGACAGTGGCAAGAGTGTGCCAGTTGTGGCCCATAGAAAAAACAAGTGCCCGTGGCTTGTTACGATGGCTGCGGAAGATTGGCTTGAACTAGTTCGTGAAAAGCACTCAGACGCTTGTTCAACTGCACCCGTGGCAGGAGAAATCAAAAAGTATTATACTTCAGGCAATTCGGAACCACTCGATCGCGCTGGATTGCTCTGATACTGGTACAGGAAAAACTGTTACGGCTTGTGCTGTAACGAAAGAATTGGGTTTTGAGTTTGCAATTATTGCTCCTAAAATTGTACTTCCTGCGTGGAAAAACTGGTGTAGCACTTTTGGGCTACAACCTAAATTTGTACTAAACTACGAAAAGCTACGAACTGGAAATACTGAATTTATAACTAAACTTGCAAATAAACAGTGGAGCTGGAAGCACAAAGGAAAAGACTTCCTTTACATATTTGACGAGGTTCATCGTTGCAAGAGTTACAAATCGCAGAACGGAGCAATGCTAGAAGCCGCGGCTGGATCGAACGTTCTCATGCTATCGGCTACGGCCGCGGGAAGTCCATTGGATATGCGTTTTACTGGGCGACTACTTGGTCTCCACAATGGGGTAGATTATTTTAGGTGGCTCCACAAAAATGGGGTTGTTAAAGCTCCATGGGGAGGGATGACATTCCGAGGGGGCAAACGAGTGCTGACCGATATACACTCGAAGATATTTCCAGCTAAGGGCGTTAGGATACGGATCAGCGAGCTTGGGGATGCTTTTCCGAGTAACCAGGTCAATGCCGAGGTTTTGGATATTTCGCCAAAGATTGGAGAGCTTTATCAGAAGGTTGAGGAGGAAATTCTCGAGCTGAAGGATCGGTCTCGTACCGATGTAGACCCGGAGAATCCATTGACAAAACGGTTACGGATGAGGCAGGAAATTGAATTACTTCGAGTTCCTGTAATTACAGAAATGGCGGAGGAGTTTATCGAGGAAGGTAAAAGCGTTGTGTGCTTTGTAAACTTTAGGCAAACACTCGACGCGATTGGGGAGAGAATGAAAAAACATAAACCGGTTTATATTCTTGGCGATCAAACAACTGACCAAAGAGAATCGGCGATTGCTTCTTTCCAAGCAAACAAGTCGCACTTAATCATCTGCCAAATCGCGGCTGGAGGTGTAGGAGTAAGTCTTCACGATTTGCACGGAAGGCCAAGAGTTTCACTAATTAGCCCAACGTATTCTGCTGTTGATCTCAAGCAAGCTCTCGGTCGTATTCACCGCACGGGAGCGAAAACTCCCGCGCTACAATACATCCTGTTCGCCGCTAACTCGGTTGAAGAGGAGGTCAGTAAATCAGTAAAAGCAAAGCTTCGGAATATTGATTTGCTGAACGACGGTGATTTGCTCACCCACAATTAGCGCTTGACGATTACGTTTTTGGGGTCACAATCCACGGCACGCTGATGGATACACAACACGCAAGATATAGTCCTAGTACTCTTAAAAGCCGGGAGCTATGCCCAGGCTACGAACCTAAACGGGATGGGGAAGTACATATAGTTACCCAACGTGGTACCGCTATGCATTATGCATGCGAAGTGTCTGACTTTTCAAAATTAAACGCTGATGAAACCAAGCTGGTTATGAAATGCTTGGATTACATTGAGCGTTTGCGAGCGGAGTTATCTACCGATGCTTGATCTAAAAGAAATCAAACTAGAGGTTTTTGATCAGTGGGGTTTTGTAGACCGATTAATGATTCGTGGAGATAAAGCTCATCTTATTGACTACAAATTTGGATTTAACCCCGTTGACGATGCAGAGCATAACGCTCAAATGTGGGCATACACTCTCGGTGTTTTTGATAAACATGACTACATCAAAGAAGTTACTGTACACATTTTACAACCCCGTCTAGACCTTATCTTCACTCACACATTTACCCGTGAGGGAGACTACGAAAGAATACACAAACGAATAAAAGGAATCATCGACAAATGCAAAAACCACACAGAAGCCGATTATACACCTGGGGATCAATGCGTTTATTGCCACAAGTTAGCAGACTGCCCAGCAGTCCACGGAGCCACAATGCAGATCGTTAAAGCTTACGACATGGCGCATGACGCTCAGTTGCCAGAACTATTTCAGCCAAGCCAGTTATCCACTCCAGAGCGTCGGGCTCAAGCCCAGCGCATCGCGATGGTCATGGAGGCTTGGTGTTCTAGCGTTCGTAAACACAATTTAGAATTTGCCAAAGAGGGTGGTGAAATTCCAGGGTATGGATTAAAAGAAATCCAAGGACGTCGGGAAATCAAAGACTCTCAGAAAGCTTGGGATTTGGTAAAGAATAAACTTACTCCCGAGGAGTTCAGCTCCGCGTGTGAGATTAAGTTCACAGATTTGGCCGATCTAGTTGCGGCCAAGGCGCCTCGCGGTCAGAAGACCGTGGCGAAAGAACAACTGGAAGATGACCTCATCGCTGCCGAAGCAATGACGCGCGGGGAGCCATCTTATCAACTAAGAAAAAATAAAGAAGTAAAAGAGCTAAAACAAATAAAATGAAAACATCATTCAGTAAGAAGGATAAAGAAGCAGTAGAGGCAAATGAGGACAAGGCATTGGCGGTTGCGGAGAACAAGTCTCCAACAATTACCAATCGCAACGCTGGAGTAGACGGAGAGTTTAAAGCTTCCGACTTTTTGATCCCTAGGATCAATCTTGTCGGTAAGACTGGAAATCTCAGTAATAACTTCCAACCCGGTTCTTTTGTATTTAACAAAGAACTTGTTGTTGGTAGTAAAGACTCAGCAATGGAAGCAATTATCACGCACATCCAAAAGAAATACATCCAGGAAATTCCTTACGGAACGGATGTGATTCCAAAGATCTTTGCTTCGCAGGCTGAAGTCGAAGCGGCAGGTGGAACTTTGGATATCTCCGAGTCCGACGATGTGGATCGGTATATTCCATTCTTGGTTCTGACCCTGTTGGTTGCAGAGCCTAAAGATAAGAATCCGATCTTTTCTCTTGAGGGACCGGATAAAAAGAACTACGCGCTGGCGCAATACAACCTCACCAAAAGTGCGTACCGCGGAGCTGGTCGTCAGTTGTTGACTGACAGTCAGACAGTATTGCGGGGTGGCCTAACAAAGGGTCGCTACCAGGTTAGCAGCAAGCTCAACACCAATACGATGGGCAGTTGGTTTACTCCCACGTTCAAATTGGCTGGAACAAACAATGACGAGTTCCAAGCTTGGGCTTCTAGCTTAATCTAAGCAGATGAAGAAGGGGAGACGTTCCGGCATGGTGCGGCGCGAGAAGCGTCGACAGGTTAAGTGTTCCTTGCCGCGTGAAACACCGGACGTCCTCCGTCGACTTGTATATCTCTTGAGGGACATATTTCATTTTCAAGTTCAAACACCGACGCAAGTGAAAGGTATATGGATCAAGACAAAATAGCGCCAACTGCGATTGAGGTCGCAAATGAGGCTTTTTCTGTAATCTGTAAGATTATGGATAAAGGCTCAGACAAAAGTGTGTTTGGACAATGGTTTCATACGGACAGCCGGAGATATAATGCCGATCGAATGATAGGGCATGTGTGTCAGGCTATGACACAAATTGACGGCAATAGACCTAATCCAGATACAAATGGGGAAGATGCTATTGCTCATTTAGAAAGGGCATTGGTACGAGCTGCGTTTCTTTTATATAAAACTAATAGAGGTAAAATACAATGATGGAACATTTTTGGTTATGGCTTTTTGTGTGGATCAGCAAGCGATGGTTCCCTACTGTCATCTTTTCTACTGATCCAAAAACTGAACGCACTACATCTATTTTCTTTTTTGACTGTGACGCTCACGCAAAAAAACTAATGGATATTATCCAAGAAAATAAACTAAACCACCAACTAGAAAAGGAGACAACTAATGATAATTGAATGGCTATGGGATCGGCGGGGATTTGCATTCCCCAAAACTGAAACAAAAAGCACCAAAGCAAATATAAAAAAGGTAAAAGCAAATGCAAAAAGAAAAACAAAAAAACGAAAATAAATTTACCTCGGAGGTATTAAAGGAGCTAGATTATCTTCTAGCAGAAGGCTTTATATGTTTAACCAACCCGAAGAATCCTACCATTGTTTTAAACCAGGAGGCCAACATATGAAAATTGAAGAAGTTATAGGCAAAGAAGAACTTGAAAAAGAAACCTTTGAATCTCAGAGAAATCTGAATAGGATACATCAGTTTTACCACCGGGTGGTGGATCTGGCGGAACAAAACCATAAAACGGCTGCTGTCCTTGTGGAGGAAAACGGCCGTCTACAAATAGAGAACGAGGGGCTAAAAGAGTTTACCCAGGAACTCTTAGGCTTCATGGCAGACCTTGAGCGGGAATGTTCAGATTGCCGCAGCAGGGCTAGGTCACTCGTCCTCAACCAACCACAAATGAAAGAAGATAAATAATATGATTGAGTTAGCAGTTCAGATTAAAAACGAAGAAGGAACAGATAAGATCAGCGTTGAGATGCTCCCTAGAGATGGGGAGGCAAACGCGGTTGAAAAAGATGTGTTGACCGGATTGTTCCCTCTTATGGTGGAACTTCTTAACGGAGTTCTTGGTGGAGAAGGTTTTCGAAAAATGGAAAAGATGGCGGAAGTTCCAGAACAAGAGTCACGTATTCTGGACAAGAATGGCGCTCCAACATCTATTCCCATGAATGAAGAATACCTTCTTAAAAAAGGTCTTATCGAGCCACTCGATGGGCCTCAAATCGTAGATAGAAAATCCTTAGAGGGTTAACTTGAAGCGAGCCAGTGAAGGGCTGGCCGAACAGTTTAACATAATACCGTATCCATTCGTGGGTAAGGATTATGATGAAATCGCGGCCGAGTTTGTATTGCTACGGGAGTCTGGAGTTCGTTCCGCAGAACTTGCTCAGATGCTTTTGGACGCAATAGAAATCCTTTTACGGGGACTGGCAAAACCAAAAATAACAAAACAAAGAGAAGAAAAACTTACCAGAGATCTGTCAGACATGCTTGGGAGACTGAGCATCCTTGAAGACCTCAACTTTAAAAAATGAAAAATACATACGCAATCGACTTTGAAACGTATTACGACAAAGAAATATCAATCACAACAATGGGGCAGTGGCATTACTTGCGAAACCCCGCATCGGACATTTATATGGTTTCGATTCACGGGCCCGATGTACAGTACGTCGGATCTCCAAAGAAAGCTCCGTGGGAAAAGATTGATGGTGGAAATTGGTTGGCACACAATTATTCATTCGACGGAGCTGTGCTGGAAAGATTGCGCGAGCTTGGAATAACTAAAGCAAATCCGTCTAGTTGGTTTTGTACAGCGAATCTGTCTGTCGCTGTCGGTGCTCCTAGAAATTTATTGGGCGCATCGCGGGAACTTCTTAATCGAAAGATTGACAAAGATCCGCGGGATAAAATGCATAGCAAAAAGTGGAGTGACGTCGAGGGAACAGAATTTGCCAACGAAGTCATTGAGTATGCGAAGAACGATGCTCAAGCATGCTACGAAATCTACGATAAGTTCCATAATCAGATGCTTCCAACAGAACGAGAACTGTCTAAACACACCATAGAAATGGGCTGGAGAGGGGTCCAAATCGACCAAAATGCGGTCGAAATGGGGGTAAAAAAGCTCGAAAAGGTGACTTGGGAGAGCGAAAATGCCCTGCCTTGGATTGAGGAAACCAATGGGGTTGTCCTTTCAACAAAGGCTTTTAGGCGTGAATGCGCCAAAGCTGGCATCCCTTGGCCAACTTCTTTGGCTGAAAACTCGGAAGAATGTGCTCTATGGGAGGAACAATACGGGAGTCAGGTTCCGTTTGTGGGCATCATGCGGGACTGGCGCAAGGCTAATTCCTTGTTGGCAAAGTTAAAGGTAATGAGAAACCGGATACGACCAGACGGAACGATGGCTTACGGACTTAAATATATGGGCGCACACACTGGTCGGTGGTCTGGTGACAGTAAGTGGAATTGCCAGAACCTTCCAAGGAATGAAATGTTCGGTGTGGACTTACGGGGTTGCATTGTACCCCGCCCAGGTAAGAAGTTTGTGATCTGTGATCTGGCACAAATCGAGCCAAGAGTGTTGGCTTGGTTGTCTGGAAACGAAGGACTCCTGGACGCAATCAGGAATGGGTATGGCATCTACGAGGCAGCCGCAAAAAATATGGGGCTGTGGAATGGTGACAAGGGAACGTTGAAGAAAACTGATCCTGATCTTTACCAGCTGGTGAAGTGTATGGTTCTTGGTTTGGGCTATGGGGCCGGATCAAAGAAGTTTGCCTTGATCGCTAAGATGCAATACGGAATTGATATGACCGAGTCCAAAGCTGGAACAGTCGTAAATGATTTCCGTTCGCGCAATCAGCCAATCATGGATCTATGGAGAAAGCTTGAAGGTGATTTCCAAAGAGCCAAGGTAGACAAGCAGTTCGAGGTTGGACTGCCTGGAGGAAGAATCCTTACATACCGCAATATCATGTCACAGTGGCCTGAGTCACAGAAGTTTGGAAAGAATGGAGTGGCTCGTAAGCCGGCATGGACTGCGTGTGTGGAGCGCGGGGGTCCACAGATTCCGTTCTACGGAGGAAAGCTTTGCGAGAATCTCGTGCAGGCTGTAGCGCGGGACGTTATGGGTGAGGCTATTCTACGTTTAGAAAAAGCTGGATGCTCGGTGGTAATGCACATCCATGACGAAGCTGTTTGCGAAGTTGACAATTCAGTTCAGGCTGGTGAGATTGAACACCTCATGAGTGTCTGTCCTGAATGGCTTGAGGGTTGTCCGATAGGGGCAGAAGCGGCAGATGCAATGAGG
>Ga0214919_10002666_pt1 | contig 27745 bp, 21 predicted proteins | sample LL1503_MetaG_FD_177994 | JGI IMG/M metagenome (GOLD analysis project Ga0214919, IMG submission 177994) | Freshwater microbial communities from Lake Lanier, Atlanta, Georgia, United States - LL-1503 | ecosystem: Environmental > Aquatic > Freshwater > Lake | place: USA: Georgia | collected...
TGACAATCATGACATTGACGATGGTATTCGGGCGGGGTTGCTCGACATTGACCAATTGCTTGAACTGCCTTTTGTGGCGGAGCGTTGGGAGGCGATATTGGCTCGCCATCCCGACGTGCGTCCGCGCCGGTTGATTGGCGAACTGACGCGCGAACAGATTGGTATCATGGTCAATGATGTGATTGAGTCTACGCGTGGCAGAATACAAGAACTAGGTATTACGACAGCCGATGACGTGCGCAAGGCGGGCGTCATGATCGGCGGGTTTTCGCCGGAAATGGCGGCGCGCGAACGCCGGCTCAAGACGTTTATGTATGAAAAGCTGTACCATCATCCCACGCAAAATGCAGCGGCGGTTGGTGCCTCGAAAATCGTGCGCGAATTGTTTGTGGCCTATCGCCATGACGTGCGCCTGCTGCCGCTTGAATGGCGCGAAAATTTGCCGGAACACGACCCACAGCGCAGCCGCCACATTGGCGATTTTCTGGCTGGTATGACCGATCGCTATGCCACTGACCGGCATCGTGAGATATATAGGGACACGGCATGAAGCGAAAAATCCTTATCGCCGGTGGTTCGGGGTTGGTTGGCAGACAAAGCGCGGATTTTTTGGCGGCCAGCGGATATGAGGTCCACTTGGTTTCGCGGCGGCCGTCGGCGCTGTCGATGCCTGTCATAAAAGAGCATGTCGCCTCATGCGAGGACTGGCCGGAGATTGTGGCGCGCATCAAGCCTGACTGTTCCATTTCCTGTTTGGGCACGACGATACGCGCAGCAGGATCGCAGGATGCTTTCAGGGCTGTCGACCATGATCTGGTGCTTGCCTTTGCACAGGCCAGCCTTGCAGCTGGAGCGCAGCATTTTATAACGGTTTCGTCCGTAGGTGCGATGCCCGCCAGCGGCAGTTTTTATCTAAGAACAAAGGCGGAGAGCGAGCAGGGTCTGCGCAATACAAGCTTCCAACGCCTTGATATCATGCGGCCCAGCCTGCTGACAGGTGGCCGTCGCGATGAATATCGTCCAGGGGAGGCCTTCGGTATTCTTGTGTCGCCGATTGCAGATATGTTGATGTTTGGACCGATGAAGAAATATGCCTCGACGCCGTCGGGCAAAGTGGCAAAGGCCATCTCCGCGCTGGCAAACAGAAATGAAGATGGTGTTTTTATCCACGAAAATGACGCGATAAACACGCTGGCTGGTTGACTCTCCAAGGCCGCAAGGCCAATGCCGAACCGTCGCTGACGAAGCGGGAGAGCGTCCCTTTTAGGGACCGCCGAAGGAGCAACCGCCCCGGAATCTCTCAGGCAAAAGGACCGCTTCGGCTTTTGCGACACTCTGGAAAGCGCATGTCTTTGCGATTTTGAAAGATATGCCACCGAAGGTGTAACCTGCTTTTTTGACCGTTTGCGGCGACAAAAGTGGATAAAGCTCTCAGGTACCCGTGACAGAGGGGGCAGCAGACTTTGCGCCAACCGGCGTCGGTCGCTGCGACTCTTGAACGGACTGATATGAGCGAAGAAGACGAATTCGAACTCGAACCCATAGAAATATTGGAACTGCCGCTCGACGCATGGCATCGCCACAAGGGCGCGCGCATGGTTGAGTTTGCGGGTTATCACATGCCCATCCAATATGAGGGCATCATGGCCGAACATATCTGGATGCGCGACAATGCCGGGCTTTTTGATGTCAGCCATATGGGGCAATTGATGCTGACCGGCGAGGGTGTATCCGAAGCGCTTGAGGCGATGGTCCCAGGCGATATCTCCGCGCTTAAAGAAGGCAAGATGCGTTATTCGCTCTTGCTCGCCGAAGACGGCGGCGTTCTTGATGACATGATGATCACGGCTGTGCCGATGGGGCTGTATGTTGTCGTCAACGGCGCGGTAAAATGGGACGATATGGGCTATTTGCGGGAGTATTTGCCCGACGAAATCACCATCAACAATATGGAAGACCGCGCCCTATTGGCGCTTCAAGGCCCCAAGGCCGTCGATGCACTCCTGCGTGTGGTTCCGGGCGTTGACGCTTTGTACTTCATGGAGGCAGGCTCTTTCTTCTGGGGACCAAAGACGGATCCGGAGCCGCTTTGGATCAGCCGTTCGGGCTATACCGGTGAGGATGGCTTTGAAATTTCGGTGCCTGCGGCCCATGCACAAAAGCTGGCTGACCAGCTGTGTGCGCAGCCCGAAGTTAGGCCGATCGGTCTTGGTGCAAGGGACTCGTTGCGGCTTGAGGCGGGACTTCCGCTTTATGGTCACGACATGAACCCAGATGTTGACCCCGTCGAAGGCAATGTCGCCTTCGCAATCTCCAAGCGCCGCCGCGCCGAAGGTGGGTTTGCGGGTGCGGAACGCATATTGAATGCACTTGCCAAAGGCCCCGCACGCAAGCTGGTTGGGCTGTCAGTCGACGGCAAAATGCCCGTGCGGGAAGGCGCGCCGATATTTGCAGGCGAGGCGCAAGTCGGCATTATAACCTCGGGTGGATTTGCCCCAAGCTTAGGCGCACCCATCGCCATGGGCTATGTCGATGCCGCCCATAATGCCGCCGGCACCGCGCTTGAGGCAGAGGTGCGCGGCAAGCGCGTTTCCGTCACCGTCGCAAGCCTCCCCTTCGTCCCACATCATTATCATCGCAAAGGAGCCAAAGCATGACCCGTTATTTCACCGAAGATCACGAGTGGATCGAAGTTGATGGCGACAGCGTTACGGTCGGCATCACACATTATGCGCAAAGCCAATTGGGCGACATCGTATTCGCGGAAGTTCCGGCGGCAGGCGCAACCTTGAAAAAAGGCGGTGATGCAGCGGTTGTAGAATCAGTGAAGGCCGCATCGGACGTTTACGCGCCGGTCAGCGGCACTGTCATTGAAGGCAATGACGCATTGGAAGGCGACCCTGCCTTGGTCAACAGCGATCCAGAAGGCGAGGGCTGGTTCTTCAAACTGACCTTAAGCGACAGCAGCGAACTCGATAGCCTCATGAATGCCGCTGCGTATCACGCATTTGTTGATGGACTTTAAGACAATCTGTTCCCCCGCCTGTGCGCCAAGGAGATTGACATGCGTTATTTACCGCTAACCCCATCCGACCGACAGGCGATGCTTGGCGCCATCGGGGCTAAAACGATTGATGATTTGTTCGTTGATGTGCCTGCCCAAGCGCGGTTGGACGGGCCAATTCGGGGCCTGCCAAACCATGCCAGTGAAATGGCGGTGGAGCGGCATTTCTCCTCGCTCGCGCGCAAAAACATGACGGCGTCGCAGCATCCGTTCTTTTTGGGCGCAGGCGCGTACAAGCATCACGTTCCGGCGAGTGTTGATCACATCATCCAGCGCGGCGAGTTCCTGACGGCCTACACGCCCTATCAGCCCGAAATAGCACAGGGCACGCTACAAATGCTGTTCGAATTCCAGACGCAGGTCGCGCGATTGTTCGGCTGCCATGTTGCCAATGCGTCGATGTATGACGGCTCTACGGCGTGCTGGGAGGCAATCGGCATGGCTGGCCGCATCACCAAGCGGACAAGGGCAGTGCTATCGTCGGGGCTGCACCCGCATTATGTCAGCGTCGCCAAGACAATGGCGCGATATACCGGCGACACACTCGATACCGCCTTGCCGGACCTGTCCGCCAAAGCCGATAGCGTGCGGTTGCTCGACGCCATTGATGGCGAGACCAGCTGTGTCGTTGTGCAATATCCAGACATCTTGGGGCGGATCGAAGACCTGTCGGCTATCGCTGCCAAAGCGCATGAACATGGCGCGTTGCTGATCGCGGTGGTGACGGAGCCGGTTGCTTTGGGTGCGATCAAGGCACCGGGCGACATGGGCGCGGACATCGTCGTGGGTGAGGGGCAGTCGCTTGGCGTTGGCCTGCAATTTGGTGGGCCATATGTTGGCCTGTTTGCCTGCAAGGAAAAATTCGTTCGCCAGATGCCTGGTCGCTTGTGCGGAGAGACTGTGGATGCGCAAGGCAAGCGCGGCTTTGTCCTGACCCTGTCTACGCGCGAGCAGCATATCCGCCGTGAAAAGGCGACATCAAATATCTGCACAAATTCAGGACTTTGTGCGCTGGCATTCAGTGTACACCTAACCTTATTGGGCGAGAAGGGGTTGCGCGGATTGGCGCAGCTCAACCACGCGCTTGCGGTGCAGGCGGCGGATCGGCTCACGCAGATTGCTGGCGTCGAATTGGTCAATGACAGCTTCTTCAACGAATTCACACTCAAGCTGCCCAAGGAAGCGCGGCCAGTGGTGCGCGCGCTTGCAGACCGCGAAATTCTAGGAGGCGTGTCGCTTGGACGGCTCTATCCCGGGACGGATGCACTTTCCAAGGGACTCGTTGTCGCCGTGACTGAGGTTGTAAACAGTGAGGATGTGGAAACATTCGCGGTTGCTTTGCAGGAGATTTTGGCATGAACGCAATCAATCAAAGCGGATGGAAGCCTGAAATGGGAAATGCGGACGAAACCGCGCCTGCTACTTACACAGGCAACAAGGCATTGATGCTTGAAGAAGCATTGATTTTCGAAATTGGCACCGCCGTTACAACGGGCGTTGATCTTGCCGACGCGCCGAAGGTTGCCGCGCGCTTAGGCAATTTGGAGCGGCATCGTGAAATTGGCCTTCCCGGCCTGTCGGAACCTGAGACGGTCCGCCATTACACCCGCCTTAGCCGTCAGAATTATGCAATTGATTTGGGCTTCTTCCCGCTGGGTAGCTGCACGATGAAGCACAATCCAAGGCTGAATGAAAAGGTCGCACGTATGGCAGGCTTTGCCGATGTGCATCCTTTGCAGCCTGTCGAGACCGTGCAAGGGGCATTGGCGGTGATTAATGAGTTGGCCATGTGGCTGATTCAACTCACGGGCATGCATGGAGTCGCTATGACTCCGAAGGCTGGCGCACATGGAGAGTTGTGCGGAATACTGTGCATCAAGGCCGCTCTTGCGGCACGTGGTGACCCGCGCAGCGTCATTCTCGTTCCCGAAAGCGCGCATGGGACCAACCCTGCCAGCGCCGCTTTCGCCGGTTTCTCGGTTGAGAATATCCCGGCAACCTCCGAAGGCCGTGTGGATCTTGCTGCACTTAAAGCACGACTTGGCCCTGATGTGGCAGGGGTGATGATCACCAACCCTAACACATGCGGCCTGTTTGAACGTGATATGAAGGCGATTTCCGATGCCGTCCACGCGGCTGGCGGTTATGTCTATTGCGATGGCGCGAATTTCAACGCGATTGTTGGTCGCGTCCGTCCCCGCGATCTTGGCATCGATGCAATGCACATCAACCTGCATAAGACCTTCTCCACCCCGCATGGCGGCGGTGGGCCTGGTTCCGGGCCGGTCGTGTTGTCTGAAGCGCTGTCGCCTTATAGCCCCTTGCCCTATACCGCACGCCATGCTGATGGCCATTACACGCTTATAGAAGAAGAAAGCGCTGAGGAATGCCATCCGCACAGCTTCGGACGGATGACCGCTTTCCACGGCCAGATGGGCATGTTTACCCGTGCGCTGTCTTACATCATGTCGCATGGTGCGGATGGGTTGCGCCAGGTCGCCGAAGATGCAGTCCTCAACGCCAACTATATCCTGCGCAGCCTCGAAGATGTGCTTGAGGCTCCATTTGCCCATAGCGGCCCGTGTATGCATGAGGCATTGTTCAGCGACGATGGAATGGCCGACGGCTTTTCCACGCTCGACATCGTTAAGGGCCTGATCGACGAAGGCTATCACCCGATGACGGTATACTTCCCGCTCGTTGTACATGGCGCTATGTTGGTTGAACCGACCGAAACCGAAAGCAAAGCAACGCTGGACCAGTTCATCGGCGCACTTCGTTCGGTGGCGGAGCGGGCAAAGGCGGGCGACCCCTCGTTGAAGTCCGCGCCGCATCATGCGCCGCGCCGTCGCCTTGATGAAACCCAGGCCGCGCGCAAGCCTGTGCTGGTATGGCGGGGTTCCGAACAAGCGGTTGCGGCCGAGTGAGCGGTCCACAGCCCTTTGTGTTTGAGGTCGGTGTCGAGGTCAAACGCTACGCGCCCGCGACCGAGCGAAACCGTGATGTGATTGCGGAAACCCTAGTGAATGTTCTTCCTGCGCAGGGATTGGTGTTGGAAATCGCAAGCGGCACCGGCGAACATGCTGTGCACTTTGCGCAGCTGTTCCAGGGAATAACGTGGCAGCCAAGCGACCCTGACCCGATTGCTATTGCATCCATCAATGCATGGCGTGCCGACTGTGCCGTGCCGAATCTGCAGCCTGCGATGTTGCTGGATGCGTCGGCAGAGTGGCCAATTGCGCACGCCGACGCGGTCGTTTGCATCAACATGGTGCATATTAGCCCATGGGCGGTCACAGTCGGGTTACTCCGAAACGCTGCGCACATTTTGCCGCAATCCGCGCCGCTTTTGATCTATGGGCCATTTCGCCAGCGCGATTTCCCCTTAGCCGAAGGTAACGCGACATTCGACACTGCGCTGCGACAACAGAACACGGAATGGGGCCTGCGTTATGTCGAGGACATTACCAAAGAAGCGAGTGACGTAGGCTTGACCTTGGATCAGATTATCCCGATGCCGTCGAACAACCTGTCGCTGATTTTCCGGTTTAGGTGAAAAGCAACCGTTGGCGATACCGGTCAAATAGCATCATTGACAGGTCGCTATAATCTCTCGACAAAACGCATCAGGCCTCTGTGAAATACATTCTTGGGAGATGACAACATGGCCGCTGCCGGTTACGACATACTCACGTTCGATGGCTTCTTGAAGCATTGGGCAACGGAACGACCCGATTGGGCTGCGCTCTCACAAGATGACGTGCATTTCACATATGCGCAGTTGGAAGAACGCACAGCAAAAATCGCAACTATGCTGCTTGGGTTGGGCTTGAAAAAGGATGACCGCGTTGCCTGGATTGGCAAGAACAGTGATCTGTATTTTGCGTTGTTTTTCGGCGCAGCACGTGCCGGTATCGTCATGGTCCCCGTTGGCTGGCGTCTTGCGCCCGTCGAATGGGCCTATATCGCCAAGGATACGGGCGCGCGCGTTCTCTTTGCAGGAAAAGGGTTTGAGGCTGGTGTGCAGGCGCTTGGCGATCAGACTGCGACTGTCGAGCGCGTAATCGGCGAGGACGAAGCGCGGCAGATGATCGACGCCGCGCTGCGCGCGCCGTTCGACGCTGCGGGCCCCGATGACGCCGCGTTGCAGCTCTACACGTCGGGTACCACAGGTAATCCCAAGGGTGCGGTGCTCTCCAACCGCAACCTTTTTGCCTTGCGCAAAAATGCGGCTGAAGAAGAACATGCCTATAGCAAGTGGGATGATGATGAGGTTGTCCTTATCGCCATGCCCTGCGCGCATATTGGCGGGACCGGGCTTGGTATTATGGCGCTGGCGTCTGGTCTGCCGGCGCTGGTGCAGGCGGAATTTACGCCAGATTCTGTGTTTGATGGCATCGAAAAGGGCGGAGCAACGCGATTATTCATTGTGCCCGCTGCCTTGCAGATGATGGTTAACCACCCCAGATGCCGTGATGTTGATTATAGCCGTCTCAAATACATCCTCTATGGCGCCGCGCCCATTCCGCTTGAACTATTGCGCCAATGCATGGACGTTTTCAGCGCCGAATTCATTCAAGTCTACGGCATGACGGAAACGACGGGCACCATTTGTATGTTGCCGCCTGAGGATCACGACCCCAATGGCAATAAACGGATGCGCTCGGCTGGCAAGCCACTGCCGGGTGTGGAATTACGCGTCGTCGATGGGGCGGGGAATGATGTTCCTGTGGGTGATGTCGGCGAGATATGGACGCGGTCATCTAACAACATGCTTGGCTATTGGAACTTGCCTGATGCCACGAAGGGTACTGTCGCCGAGGGTGGTTGGATAAAGACCGGAGATGCCGGATATCTTGATGAAGACGGATATATGTACATCCACGACCGCGTGAAGGACATGATCATAACCGGCGGCGAAAATGTGTATCCTGCGGAAGTGGAAAGCGCGATTTACGGCCATCCCGATATATTGGAGGTCGCGGTGATTGGTGTGCCTGATGAAAAATGGGGCGAGGCGGTGAAGGCGGTTTGCGTTCCCAAACCCGGTGCTCAGGTGGATCCCGAAAGCGTCATCGCTTGGGCCCGCGCTCGCATTGCCGGTTTCAAGGTGCCACGTTCCGTTGACATCATTGCGGCGTTGCCCCGCAATGCGTCAGGAAAGATACTCCGCAAGGATTTACGCGCGCCTTATTGGGCTAGTTACGACCGGCAGGTGAATTAAAGCTTATTGGAGGGTTGCGGCTGCAATCGGCCAACCTCCAATATTGCCTATGTTCCTCAGCGCCCGACGCTTACATAATTGAACCCAGCGGCCTGCGCCTCTTCGGTGCGGTAGATGTTACGCAAATCCACAAGAACATCGCCCGCCATCGCGGCGTGCAGTTTCTTGAGGTCAAGCGCACGATATGCGTCCCATTCGGTAATCAAGGCCACCGCATGTGCATCTTGCGCGGCATCATAGGCACTGCTGGCCATGATGACATCGGGAAGGATTTTTGCGGCCTCCTCCATGCCTTCGGGGTCATGCGCATGCACAATTGCGCCGGCATCGAGCAAAGTCTGAACAATCGCAATGGACGGCGCATCGCGCATATCATCTGTATTGGGTTTGAACGTCAGGCCAAGCAGACCAATTTTCAGGCCCCGCACATCACCGCCCAGTGCGGTGATGATCTTGCGGCCCATAGCGCGCTTTCTAAGGTCATTGGCCTGCACGACAGCCTCAACTATCCGAACGGGCGTTTCATGATCCTGAGCGGTTTTGAGAAGCGCTAGCGTGTCCTTTGGAAAGCAACTGCCGCCATAGCCAGGACCAGCGTGTAAGAACTTCGACCCGATGCGGTTATCAAGGCCGATGCCGCGCGATACGTCTTGCACATTGGCGCCCAGTTTCTCGCACAGATCTGCCATTTCGTTGATAAAGGTAATCTTCGTCGCCAAAAATGCGTTCGCGGCATATTTGATCAGCTCGGACGAACGACGGCTGGTGAACAATAAAGGCGATTCGTTGAGAAACAACGGACGATACACAGCGCGCATGACGTCGCGCGCCCACTCAACGTCGCTGCCTACGACGATGCGGTCCGGCCGTTTGAAATCACCAATGGCAGCGCCTTCGCGCAAGAATTCGGGGTTTGATACGACTGCAAACTCAAGCTGTGGGTTGGTTTCGCGAATGATGCGTTCAACTTCGTCGCCCGTGCCCACAGGAACGGTAGATTTGGTCACGACAACCGTGTGCGGATCAATGGCGCTGGCCAGTTCCTCGGCAGCGGCATAGACATAGCTTAGGTCTGCATGACCATCGCCACGGCGCGACGGCGTGCCAACGGCTATAAAAACAGCGTCGCATCCTTTGACCGACTGGAGAACATCCGATGAAAAGCTTAGCCGTCCAGCGTCTACGTTGGTTTTAACCAATGCGTCCAAGCCGGGCTCGTAAATCGGCATGATGTTCGCGTTCAACCGGTCGATCTTTGCCGCATCCTTGTCTACGCAGACAACTTCATGTCCGAAATCCGCAAAGCACGCCCCAGACACAAGGCCGACATAGCCCGAACCGATCATTGCAATCTTCATTGGATATCCCTCTTTCAGACGGCTGTCGAATAGCAGCGCCTTATGACGTTATTTGGTCAGGAACAAGTGTTGCAGCAGGGCTCTGCGATACTAAGCCGGTAATATATGACCTTGTCTACGCGCATTCCAGACAATCTAAGCTATGCGCTGGCTGGCGTACCCATCCCCAAACGGATTATGTGCCCGCGCCATGGCGAAATAAGCTGCATCATCGTCCAAAAGATTGAAAACCTCCCAAATAATCGCCTAAGCAGTTCAGGCTATCGACTATAATCTATTATGAAAATTTATAGGCGCTGATAAGAGTAGTATCCATTCATCTAGTTTGTAATGTTGTTTCGCAGACCAACCTAGACTTGCAACTGAAATTGAAGGAACTTGCCATGACCGCCGACACTACTTGCCCGATGGGCCATAGAGATGCCTCTGTCCGCACGCTGCTGGGGCGTCAGAACAAGGATTGGTGGCCAGATGCACTGGCGGTCGACGTGCTTACTCCTAACGGTGCGGCCAATCCGATGGGCGACGATTTCAGCTATGCCGAAGCGTTCAAGGCGCTCGATTACGCCGCGCTCAAGGCCGATCTCACTGCCTTGATGACCGACAGCCAGCCTTGGTGGCCGGCTGATTATGGCCACTACGGTCCGTTCTTCATCCGCATGTCCTGGCACGCGGCAGGCACCTATCGCACCGGTGACGGGCGGGGGGGCGCCAATTCCGGGCAGCAGCGCTTCGCTCCGCTCAATTCGTGGCCGGACAACGGCAATCTTGACAAGGCTCGGCGCTTATTGTGGCCGATCAAGCAGAAGCATGGTCAATCGATCAGCTGGGCTGACCTGTTCGTCCTCGCCGGCAATGTTGCAATCGAATCGATGGGCGGCCCGGTGTTCGGTTTCGGAGCCGGCCGCGCCGACGTCTACGAACCCGAAAAGGACATCTACTGGGGCCACGAGGACAAGTGGGTCAACGAAGGCGTGCAGACTCGGATCGACCCTGAGCGCGGCCTTGACGAACTCGACGGACCACTCGCAGCGATACAGATGGGTCTGATCTACGTCAATCCTGAAGGTCCCGGCGGCAATCCCGATCCGCTGCTTTCGGCGCGTGACATGAAGGCGACCTTCCTGCGCATGGCTATGGATTCGGAAGAAACCGTGGCGCTCACCGCTGGGGGGCACACCTTCGGCAAGGCGCACGGCAACGGCGATGCTTCGCTGCTTGGCAAGGCGCCAGCGGGCGGCGATCTTGGCTCGCTTGGCTTCGGTTGGGTCAGCAGCGCAGAACATGGCGGCATCGGCGAGCACACCGTCACTAGCGGCATCGAAGGATCTTGGGTCAACACGCCCACGACTTGGAGTGAGAACTACTTCCGCCTGCTGCTCGACTACGATTACGAGTTGGTTCACTCGCCAGCTGGCGCGCAGCAATGGCAGCCGATAAACCAGAAGCCCGAGGACATGGCCCCTGCGGCGTGGGACCCCGAGGTCAAAGTCCCGACGATGATGACCACCGCTGACATGGCACTCAAGCTGGATCCGGAATTTCGCGCGGTGAGCGAGAAGTTTCGCACCGATCATCAGGCCTTCAAGGATGCCTTCGCGCGCGCTTGGTTCAAGCTGACGCACCGCGATATGGGACCCAAAGTCCGCTACCTCGGCCCCGAAGTTCCGTCCGAAGTGCTGATCTGGCAGGACCCGGTTCCGGCTGGACAGGAACCGTCAGCCGCCGATGTCGCTGCGGTCAAAGCGAAGATCTCCAGTAGCACGTTGACCGTCAGAGATCTGGTCAAGACCGCCTGGGCCTCGGCCAGCACCTATCGCAAGTCGGACCATCGCGGCGGTGCCAACGGTGCGCGGATCGCGCTCGCTCCGCAGAAGGACTGGAACGTTAACGAACCGGCCATGCTGGCCAAGGTTCTCGAAACCTTGAACGGCCTGCGCGGCAGCATGAGTTTGGCCGATGCGATCGTGCTCGGCGGGGTGGTTGGTCTGGAAAAAGCGATTCTGGATGCCGGCTTCACCGTCGAAGTACCTTTCATCGGCGGGCGCGGCGATGCAACGCAGGACCAGACGGATGTCGAAAGCTTCCACTGGCTCGAACCGCAGGCCGACGGTTTTCGCAATTACCTGCCCAAGAAGCTACGCGTAAAGACCGAAGAAATGCTGCTCGATCGCGCGTCGCTGCTCGGTTTATCTGCACCGGAAATGACTGTGCTGGTCGGTGGCCTGCGCGTGCTCGGTGCCAACTTCGGCGGACGTGATCATGGCCACTTCACCAAGCGTTCGGGGCATCTGACGAACGACTTCTTCGTCAACTTGCTCGACATGACCAATGCGTGGAAAGCAAGCGACGAGAGCGAAGAAGAATACGTTGCCACCGACCGTTCCAGTGGCGGTGAGAAATGGCGCGCCAGCCGGGCCGATCTGGTGTTCGGTTCCAATTCCGAACTGCGCGCCATTGCCGAAGTCTACGCCGAGAAGGGCCATGAAATGAAGTTTGTGAAGGACTTCGTGGCGGCCTGGACGAAAGTGATGAACGCCGATCGCTTCGATCTAGCTTGAATGCACAGGTCCCATCCAGAAACATGCTGCCGGCGTACCTTTTGCCAAAGCGCGTAATGTGCGAGAGCCGTCCGCTCGGGACACGCAGTCCGTTGGACGCAAACTGATCAGAGGACATGAGATTGCTTGCTCTAGAGAGGAGTAGGAAACCTAGGGTCAGGTGTCGAACGTATTTCGGCAAGTGAATGTGGCTGAACAATTTACAAGCAAGGTCTGTTAAATTTTGGTTACGGATAGAAAAGTGACTTGTGGGCGCGAAGCATCCGGTGCACCTAGGCTTAGTCGGGATGATGCAAGCCAAGGAGGAATTGGCATGACAAAGCAATCGTTGAAAAGCATCGTACTCATTCTGGCAGCAGGCGTATCGGCATGCGGTGGTGGAAGTGGTTCCGGAGGCGGAACGGTTGTCGTGCCACCAACAAGTTCAACGCCGCCGCCTTCACCGCCATCATCGACCGGCTGCAGCTTGGTCAATCGGCAGAATTTTGCTGCATCCGTTCTGAATGAATGGTATCTTTTCCTGAAACTCTGCCGTCGGCTTTAAGCCCCGCAGCCCTACACTTCGGTACAGGCCTATATCGACGCGTTGACCGCTACAGCTCGCGGGCAGGGTCGCGACCGGTACTTCACCTATGCCACTTCAATTCAGGAAGAAAACGCCTATTATGCCTCGGGTGCCACGGCAGGCTTTGGAGTACGATTTGCTTATCAAGGCAGCCGCATTTTCGTAATTGAGGCGTTTGAAGGGGCGCCTGCGCTTGCAGCAGGTATCGACCGTGGAACAGAAATTCTGGCGATTGGAACGAATGCGTCAAACCTGGTTCCCGTGGCGGACATATTGGCGGCACAAGGTACCGCGGGCATCTCAAGCGCCTTGGGTCCAAACACGGCTGGCACAAGCCGAGTTTTGCGTATCAGCGACGCATCGGGTGCACGCAACGTCACCGTTGCCAAGGCAGATTATAACATTGACCCGCTATCATCGCGTTATGGGGTGAAAGTGATTGATAATGGCGGCGGACAGAGCGTCGGGTACATTAATATGCGCACATTCATTTCGACCGCTGACAATCAGTTGCGCACCGCTTTTGCGGAATTCCGCGCGCAGGGCATTACGAACTTTGTCATCGACTTTCGCTACAATGGCGGCGGATTGGTCTCTACGGCTGAGGTCATGGGTGACTTGCTTGCTGGCAACCGCTTTAGCAGCGATATATTCTCTGTGACCCGCTTCCGCGCCTCAAAGGCGGCAAATAATGAAACCAAGAGATTTGCGCCACAAATACAATCGGTCTCGCCGGTTAAGATTGCCTTCATAGCTACCGGCGCGACTGCCTCTGCCAGCGAGTTGGTGATGGCCAGCTTTGTTCCATATCTTGGTGTCAATGCGGCGCTGATCGGCAGTAACAGCTTCGGCAAGCCCGTTGGTCAGGTTGCTATAGATCAGACCGCGTGCGATGATCGCATTCGGGTAATTGCTTTTGCCAAAGAAAATGCGGCGGAGCAGGGCGACTATTATTCTGGGCTCGCCGGCACAATGCGGACCACATGCGCCGCGGCAGACGACATCACCCGTCCGCTGGGTGACCCGCAGGAGGCATCGCTGCGCACTGCGTTGGACTTCATTGCCGGTCGCGGCTGTACGGTCATTGGTGTCGGCCAGAGCGCGCAAAGCACCTCCACGCGCACCGAAAGACGCGTCCTGCCCGTGCCCGAAAATGCCAACACAGCGCAGCGCGAATTGCCTGGATCATTTTAGCAGGAGATCATCCTAAAGCAGGCAGATGGGTGCAGGCAGAAACCTTTTAACTTGATGAATGGCGAAGCTTTCCCATCGACAAGTGTCGCGTGCAATGTCACGGCTTTATTTTGGAATGAAGGTGTGACAACACCCAAAGCCAAGCAAAGGCCGAAACGATATTGTTCGGATCGCAGGGAAGAGATGATTATGGATACCGATGTTTTCGAGCAGTTCATTGAGCAGCTCCAGCGTTATGTGCGCGAGCGCCTGATTCCGGCCGAAAAAGAAATTCTCGAAACGGAAACTATCCCTGAAGCCATCGTGTCGGAAATGCGCGACATGGGTCTGTTTGGCTTAACTATGCCTGAGGAATATGGCGGTGCGGGGATGAATATCCAGCAGTATATCCGGACCATTCGTGAACTTAGCTACGCCATGCCTTGCTATCGGTCTATCACGTCGATCAATATCGGCATGGTGAGTTCGGCATTCAAGAACGGCGCGACAGACGCGCAAAAGGCTGAATGGTTACCACGACTTGCAGCAGGTGAGATTGCTTCGTTCGGGCTTACCGAGCCAGGTTCAGGGTCCGATTCTGCCGCCATGCAAACAATCGCCATCAAATCGGGTAACGGTTGGGTTCTTAACGGCACAAAGCGTTATATCACCAATGCGCCTTTTGCGAATGTTGCGTTGATTATGGCGCGCACCAGTAAGGAGGCGTTGCCTAAAAACGCCCATGTTTCCGCTTTCATTGTGCCTATGGACACACCCGGTATTAGCGTGGGCAAGTCCGACAAGAAAATGGGGCAGGCGGGCAGCCATATCGCCGATATCATTATGGATGATGTGAAACTGCCTGCGGACGCAATTTTGGGGGATGAAGAGGGCAAGGGCTTCGCATTTGCGATGAAAAGCCTCGATAATGGGCGTTTGTCCATTGGAGCGGCTGCGACAGGCTATGCACGTCGCGCCCTCGATAGCGCGTTACGCTATGCCAATGAACGTAAAGCGTTTGGTGAGCCAATTGCCAATTTCCAACTTATTCAGCAAATGCTGGCTGACAGCGACATCGAAATCTATGCGGCGGAAGCCATGTTGGAAGACGCCGCGCGCCGAGCAGACGCTGGAGAAAATGTGCTGCGCAAGGCCGCAGCGGTTAAGGTCTTCGCCAGCGAAATGTGCGGGCGCGTGGTTGACCGCGTTGTCCAAATTTATGGTGGCGCGGGATATCTGGCGGAATATGATGCCGAGCGTTTTTATCGCGATGCGCGGATCTACAGGATTTATGAAGGTACAACGCAAATCCTTCAGCTTCAGATTGCCAAACATATGCTGCGCGATTGGGCTGCCCAATCCTGATGTCGGGAGCCTGATGCGTGTATAACCTGCTGGATGGTTTGAAGATTATCGAGGTGTCGTCCTTTGTGGCGTCGCCGACCGCTGGTCTGTATTGTGCGCAGTTCGGCGCAGAGGTCATCCGCGTCGACCAAATTGGCGGCGGTCCCGATTATCATCGTTGGCCAGTTACGGAAGCTAATGGATCGCTGTACTGGGAAAATCTAAATCGTGCCAAAAAGTCGCTGGCACTTGATTTGGCCAGCCCGCAGGGGCGTGAAATTCTGCAGGAATTGGTGCAGGTAACGGGGCAGTTCATCACCAACTTTCCCGCCGAGGGTTTTCTATCGCATGCGAAACTATCGGAAAAGCGACATGACTTGGTCACCGTCCGCGTGATGGGCTGGGCTGATGGCGCGCCTGCACTGGATTATACCGTGAACAATGCAGTGGGTTATCCGATGATGACCGGCGTGGGTCCCGAGCCAGTTAATCATGTCTTGCCTGCATGGGATTTGCTTAGCGGCGCGTATGCTGCCTTTGCCATGCTCGCGGCCATCCGGCGGCGCGAACAGACAGGTGAGGGCAGCGAGGTACGTGTACCCCTGTCTGACGTTGCCATCGGCACTGTCGCCAATTTGGGCGGCATAGCTGAAGTGCTGCACGTCAATGCCAATCGTCCTCGGCTCGGCAATGCGGTCTATGGTTTGTTCGGGCGTGATTTTGTCACCAAAGACAATATACGCACGATGATTGTTGTTGTCACACACCGCCAATGGGCAAATCTAATCGGCGCGCTTGATTTGAAGGCGCAAGTGGAGGCAATCGAAGCGGAGCGTGGCGTTAGTTTTGCCAAAGACGATGGGCTTCGCTTTGAGCATCGTGATGCCCTCTATCCAGTGTTTGAAAGGGCGATTGGTTCGCTCGACCAGGCGGTGATGGCTGCGACGCTTGATGAGGCCGGAATTGTTCATTCGGCTTATCGAACCATGTTGGATGCCACGCATGATCCACGCTTGGTCGGCAACAACCCGATTTTTAGCGACTTTGACGCAAACCCATCAGGCTTCAACTATCCTGCTGCTGGTGCTTTTGGCAGTATTCCACAATTGCAGCGTGGTGACGCACAGGCGGCCCCGCGCAATGGGGAGCATAGTGAGGAAATATTGAGCACTTCGCTCGGCCTGTCCTCGGGCGAAATCGCCCGTCTCATCGACTCTGGAATATTAGGAATTGCCAAATGAATAAGCTTCGCCGTGCCGCTATTGTCGCCCCCATCCGCACGCCCGTCGGCAAATTTGGCGGTGCGCTTGCGTCGTTAAATGCCGCGGAATTGGGCGGCATCATCCTGAAGGCACTGATGGAACGGACGAAGATTGATCCCACACGGGTCGATGATGTTGTCTTCGCCCAAGGCTATGGCAGTGGCGAAGCGCCCTGTATCGGCCATTGGTCTTGGTTGGCGGCGGGGCTACCGATTGAAGTGCCTGGCTATCAGATTGACCGACGTTGTGGCTCCGGTCTGCAAGCAATCGCGAATGCTGCAATGATGGTTCAGACCGGTGTTAGCGATATTGTCGTGGCCGGTGGATGTGAAAGCATGTCTAATGTGGAACATTATACCACCGATATTCGCAAGGGCGTGCGCGCAGGCAATTTGACGCTACATGACCGGTTGACGCGCGGCCGGTTGATGAGCCAGCCCGTCGAGCGCTTTGGCGTGATCAGTGGTATGATTGAGACCGCTGAAAATTTGGCAAAAGATCATGATATCAGTCGTGAAGCCTGCGATGCATATGCAGCGCGGTCGCATCAGCGCGCTGCGGCAGCATGGGCAAATGGCCTGTTTGACGATGAATTGGTGCCCATCAGCATCGCCCAAAGAAAGGGCGACCCGATCATCTTCGATCATGACGAAGGATATCGTGAAGATGCGACGGCCGAGACCATGGCAGCCTTGCGTCCCTTGGAAGGTGGGGTCGTCACCGCTGGCAATGCAAGCCAGCAGAATGACGCTGCTGCGGCCTGCTTGGTTGTGGCAGAGGACAAGCTTGAAGAACTGGGGCTGGAACCCATCGCCTATTTCCATAGCTGGGCAGCGGCAGGCTGCGAACCGTCACGCATGGGTTATGGCCCAGTGCCCGCTACAGAGCGTCTGTTCGCGCGTAATGGCCTTAGCTGGAGCGACATCGGCCTGATTGAACTTAACGAGGCCTTTGCCCCGCAAGTTCTGGCTTGTCTCAAAGGCTGGGGCTGGTCCGATGATGACAGCCGTCATAACATGCTCAACGTGAATGGTTCGGGGATTTCGCTGGGCCATCCTATTGGTGCAACGGGAGGTCGTATATTGGCCAACCTCACCCGAGAAATGCATAGGCGGGACGTCCGTTTCGGGCTTGAAACCATGTGCATTGGCGGCGGTCAGGGAATTGCGGCGGTGTTCGAGCGCGCATGAGATTTGCCGCCGCTCTGGAAGCCGCTGAAGCTTACCGCGATGCGGCGAAGGCTGCTTTGGCCGCGCGGCTATCGGAGCGATCTATTGAAGCGGATCAGCGCGCAGCGCATGGCTTTGCATGGGTGGCAGCCAGCGTTGCTGCGTTGGATGCCGTTCACCTTTGGCTCGATAGCAATGGCGGCGGGACACAGTTGGACCGTCACATTGCCTCTATTATTTTTACGGAAACCTTGGGCCAACTGACGGGCGGCTTGCCAATGGGGCAGAACGAGATATTTCGGCCTGTCGACCTTGGGATAAACAACGCGGCGCAGTCACTGGAACAAAATTGCACATCATGGTTGCACATGGATCAAGCCGATACACGCGCGGCAGTAGCGCAGGCGTTGGCAGAGGGCCAGATGCCAAGCGAAAGCCTGCATGACGCCGAACTCGACGCTATCCGTGACCAATATTGGCGGTTTACGACAAGCGAGATATTGCCGCATGCCCATAAACGGCATCTCGCGAATGACCTTATTCCAGATGCAACCATCGCCGACATGGCCGCGCTTGGCACTTTCGGCGTGTGCATCCCCACCGAATATGGCGGTTTGGGATTATCCAAGCTGGTCATGTGCGTTGTTACAGAAGAGCTGTCACGCGGCTGGATTGGCGCAGGGTCGCTTAGCACGCGATCAGAAATCGCGGGCGAATTGATTTCAATGGGCGGCACGGAAGCGCAAAGGACGTTCTGGTTGCCCAAGATTGCAAGCGGGGAAATACTGCCAACTGCCGTATTTACTGAGCCAGATACCGGCTCTGACCTTGGCGCGCTTCAGACGCGGGCGCGGCGCGATAATGGCAATTGGGTCATCAACGGAGCCAAGACATGGATTACCCATGCAAGCCGTTCCGACCTCATGACCATGCTTGTGCGCACTGCCCCCGAGGAAAAGGGCTATGCCGGACTGTCCATGCTGTTGGTGCCAAAACTACGGGGGACGCAGGCTGACCTCTTTCCGGCAGCCGGCATGTCGGGTAGTGAAATTGAAGTACTCGGTTATCGCGGCATGCGGGAATATGCGCTGCAATTTGACGGTATGATTGCCCCTGATGACGCTCTGTTGGGTGGTGAAGAAGGGCAGGGTTTCAAGCAGTTGATGCGCACATTCGAAGGCGCGCGTATTCAGACAGCGGCGCGGGCAGTCGGTGTTGCGAAACGCGCGCTGGAGCTTGGTTTGGATTATGCCACCAACCGCAAGCAATTCGGCAAAGCTATCATCGGGTTCCCGCGCGTGGCCGATAAGCTTGCCATGAGCTTGGCGGATTTCGTTATGACACGCGAAATGACTTATGCCGCGGCCCGTGCCAAGGACTCCGGCAAAAGATGCGATATTGAGTCTGGTATGGCGAAACTGCTGGCTGCGCGTGCGGCATGGAGCAACGCAGATGCTGCGCTCCAAATTCATGGCGGCAATGGCTATGCGCTTGAATATGAAATCAGCCGCGTTTTGTGTGATGCGCGGATCTTGAGCATTTTCGAAGGGGCCGCGGAAATTCAGGCGCAGGTCATTGCCAAGGGCCTTATCGGAGGACGGAGTTCATGAGCGCATGGGATGCATGGATCGGACGCGAAGAGGTGCGGACAGATCGTATCGACGGCGGTTTGGCGTCGCGCTGGCTTGCGACATTGGACCGCGCTGCGCCGGCTGACAACTCCGTGGCACAGGGTCTTCATTGGTGTCTGTGCGTGCCAGACGCTCCGACGGCTCGGCTTGGCCCTGATGGTCATCCTGCGCGTCATGATAGTCCGGATAGTTTCCTTCCCCCCGTGCCGCTGCTCCGCCGGATGTGGGCATCAAGCAAAGTAGAATTTTTCGCGCCCTTGATTGTGGGAGAGGCAGTTTCGCGGACGTCGCGGATTATATCCATTACCGAAAAATCTGGTGGATCGGGGCAATTGGTCTTTGTTGATGTGGCGCATGAAACTTTTGGCGAAGCCGGCCTTACGGTTCGCGAGGTGCAGAGCATCGTCTATCGCGACGCTGCGGCATCAGATGCACCTTTGTCCCCACCTGTTGTCGGTGATGAGGCATTTGATGCAAGTGGTTGGGGCAGCCACCGCATGCTTGTCCCCAGCGCACCATTGTTGTTCCGCTTCTCTGCGCTGACCTTTAACAGCCACCGCATCCATTATGACTTTCCCTATGCGCAAGACGCGGAACGCTATCGCGGACTCGTCGTCCATGGTCCGTTGACCGCCACATTGTTGCTGGATTTGGCACGTCGCGAGCTTGGCGACAACGCGCTGGCAAATTATGCATTTAGAGGTCTTTCGCCCGCGATCTGTGGCGAGGTTTTACATCTGGTGATGCAGGCGCAGGACGATATAATTGAACTCGGCGCTTTTGCAGCCGATGGGCGGCACGTCATGGCGGCTTCGGCCATCAAGAAAGTTTGAAATGACCGACAATGACAACATCTCTGAAATCCGGCGTTCGGTTCAGGCATTATGCGCCGAATTCCCTGGCGCATACTGGCGCGAAAAAGACAGCGCGCGCGCCTATCCCGCAGAGTTTGTAGATGCGCTGACTAAAGCAGGGTTTCTCGCTGCATTGATCCCTGAAAGCTACGGCGGGTCAGGGCTAAAGCTGGATGCGGCAGCGGTGATTATGGAGGAAATCCAAGCATCAGGATGCAACGGCGCATCGGCCCATGCGCAGATGTATATTATGAATACGCTGCTGAAATATGGCAGTGAAGAACAGAAACAGGAATATCTGCCGCGTATTGCCACCGGCGAATTGCGCTTGCAGGCTTTTGGCGTTTCCGAGCCCACCAGTGGCACAGATACGCTCTCGTTGCGGACCGTTGCCGTGCGTGATGGTGACGAATATGTCATAAATGGCCAGAAAATCTGGACAAGCCGCGCGGAATATTCCGACCTGATGATGCTGCTTGCGCGCACAACGCCGCGTGAAAATGTGGCCAGCAAAACCGAAGGGCTTTCCACTTTTTTGGTCGATATGCGCAAAGTCGTTGGAAACGGTATGACGATCAAGCCGATCCGTACGATGATGAACCATTCAACGACGGAGGTTTTCTTCGACGATATGCGCATCCCCGCTTCCGCGCTGATCGGCGAAGAGGGTAAGGGGTTTCGCTACATACTTTCCGGTATGAATGCCGAACGGATACTGATTGCCGCCGAATGCATCGGCGACGCCAAATGGTTTATCAGAAAAGCGACCGATTACGCGAGCGAACGTAATGTTTTTGGGCGCGCCATTGGTCAGAACCAAGGTGTCCAATTCCCCATCGCACGTTGCTACGCGCAGATGTGTGCGGCCGAACTGATGGTGCATCATGCAGCGCAGGTGTTTGACGCAGGCGGCAATCCTGGCGCAGAGGCCAATATGGCCAAACTGTTGGCTTCCGAGGCAAGCTGGGCGGCTGCCGACATGTGCGTGCAGACGCATGGTGGTTTTGGATTTGCTGAAGAATATGATGTCGAACGCAAATTCCGTGAAGCACGCCTGTACACCGTTGCCCCGATCAGTACGAACCTGATCCTCAGCTATCTTGCGGAACATGTGCTCGGCCTGCCGCGCAGCTATTGAGAAGGAATTAGTCCTTGAATTTCGAACTCGCTGAAGAGCACCGGATGCTGAAAGACCTCGTCCGCAAATTTGTGGACGCGCAACTCATGCCGCTAGAAAGCGACGTGTTGGCGCGCGAGACAGCGGGCCAAGGCAGCTACCTGACTAAGGATGAGCAGGCACAGGTCGATATCGTTTCCAAAGACCTTGGACTTTGGGGGCTTGAAGCACCCGAAGAAGTTGGCGGGATGAACCTTCCGATGGTCGCGATGGTGGGCGTGGGCGAGGAACTCGGGCGGACGGTAACACCCTACACGATTCCTCCAGATTCGCCCAATCTACGCATGATGATGGCTGCCGCTGACGCAAAGCAACGCGAACATTATCTTGCCCCTTATGTGCGCGGGGAGACGATTTCGGCTATCGGCATTTCAGAGCCGGGTGCTGGCGCCGATCCGCAGTTGATGAAAACCACTGCAGTTCAAGATGGCGACGATTGGATTATCAACGGCCGCAAAATCTGGATTACCAAAGCGGATGAGGCCCATTTCACCATATTGATGGCGGTAACCGACAAAAATGCGGAAGGCCGCAACGGCATGTCTGCATTTCTAGTGGACCGCGACACGCCCGGGTTCAACGTCCTGCGCAAAATCCCAATGATCGACGGCACCGCGACCTATGAGATTGCGCTCGATGATTGCCGTGTTCCGGGGTGGAAGTTGCTTGGAAAACGTGGGCAAGGATTTCTGCCGATGCAGGTGCGTCTTGGCACAAGGCGGATTGAAATGGCGTCATGGTCGATTGGCATGGCGCAACGTGCGCTCGATATGATGATAGAATATGCGCCGCAGCGGGTCACATTTGGAAAGCCGCTTTCGTCACGTCAGACAGTGCAAAACTGGGTATCTGATGCCGCAACACGCATTCATGCGATGCGGTTGATGACGTATGAGTGCGCGTGGAAAATGGATGAAGGCCGAGATACAAGGCAGGAAATCTCGATGATCAAATCCTATTGCACCGAAACCGCATATGACGTTGTCGACCATGCGATGCAGATGTTTGGTGGCATGGGTATGACCCGCGAAATGCCGCTCTACCTGCTGTCGAACAAGCTACGCACGATGCGCATTTACGATGGACCAACCGAAATTCACAACTGGGTGGTGGCGCGCGACTTGCTTGGAACGCGGGACTGATCTAGCCAAAATGAGCACATAACGCCGGAGGAGGGCGCGAAACGATGACCTATGAAACGATTACTTTGAATGTTGCGGACAATATCGCGACAATCACGCTCAACCGTCCCGAACGTATGAATGCGTGCTCGCTTGAGATGGCGGGCGAGATAAATGACGCGGTTTCCAATGGCCTTGTCGACGCACGCTGCCTCGTTATCACAGGCGCAGGCAGGGGCTTTTGTTCTGGTGCAGATCTGTCCGCGCGCGGCACACGTTCAATTTCAGGCGGTGAGGGTAGTTATATTGCGCTTACTCGACATTATAACCCGCTGATGATGAATCTTGCGCGCCTGAATATGCCTATCATCACTGCCATAAATGGCGCGGCTGCTGGGGTAGGCTGCTCAATCGGGCTGTGTGGCGATTTTGTCATAGCTGGTAAATCAGGCTATTTTCTTCAGGCTTTCGTCAACATCGGCCTTGTGCCGGATGGCGGAGCATCTTGGATGCTTCCACGCTTGGTTGGCAAAGCCCGTGCGACCGAAATGATGATGCTCGGCGAGAAGATCAGCGGAGAAAAGGCCGTGGATTGGGGTATGATCTACAAATGCGTTGAGGATGAAGCGCTTCAGGCCGAAGCCCGCGCTCTTGCAACCCGCCTCGCCAATGGTCCAACAGTGGCTTATGCGGTGACACGCAAAAATATACTGACCGCGCTGGAAAACTCCTATGCTGAACAATTGCTTGCCGAAGCCGAAGGACAGCGCATCGCCGGCAGATCACTAGACGCGGCAGAAGGCTCGAAAGCCTTTGTTGAAAAGCGCAAAGCAGCGTTTACGGGGCGGTAATAGGCGGACGTGTCGAGAGTTGTTCGTCATTGCGGTTGACCATTGCAAGATTGTGCGCCCTAATGGGTTCGAACCAGCGACCTGATGATTAACTGATGCAGGGTCGCCTCGAATGCAGAGAACCCCAGCGCTGCGTGAAGAGCATACGCGGGCAGGGCGCATCATTCCCTTGCTCCTGTGGCAGGCGCAGGCATAGAAGCAGGTACAAGCGTAAGTGCGTGGAACGATAGGGGAGCGAATTTGGGCATGGTCGAACAAACTGCCGATGGCCAACTTCACGGTCACCCCAAAGGCCTGTACTATCTGTCCTTTACCGAAATGTGGGAGCGCTTTTCCTTTTACGGAATGTCTGCGCTGCTGACGCTTTACATGGTGAAAGAGCTACTGCTGCCTGAAAATGCGGCGCAGGTCATTGGGCTAGCCGCACTCCGAAATATGTTCGAATTCCGTGGGCCGATGAGCGATGTGGCTTTTTCGGCGATCATCTATGGCTGGTACGCGGGTCTTGTCTATTTCACTCCTATCGTTGGGGGTTGGGTTGCCGACCGGATACTGGGTGCAAAGCGCACGGTGATGTTCGGCGTAGTGTTGATGAGCGCAGGGCATGTGGCCATGTCCTTTTATGCAAGCTTCCTATTTGCGCTGTTGCTGCTGATCCTCGGATCTGGGTTTCTCAAGGGGAATATCTCCGCGCAGGTCGGCGCGCTCTATCCTCGGTCTGATGAGTCCATGCGCTCGCGCGGATTCACCATTTTCTCGACAGGCATTTGCATTGGTGCTGCGAGTGGGCCGCTCGTGACTGGGCTGGTTGCCGCTATTTATGGCTGGCACGCCGGGTTTGCGGTTGCGGCAGCGCTTATGTTGATCGCGCTCGTTGCATATGTTTTGGGCCAGCGGCATTTGCCTGATGATCGCCCAGTGGCACGCAAACGGGAAAAGGCGCCCGTCATGACCGCTGCCGAACGGAAACGTGTGGCGGTGCTTTTGCTCGTCATTGCGCTGACCATACCCGCTGAAATTGCCTATCCGATGGTATGGAGCATCGGCATATTGTGGGTCGATCAATATGTGAACTTGGCCACGTCGTTTGGCGCGGTGCCATCGAGTTGGTTTGCATCAATGGACTCGATTGGCGCCATTCTTGCCGCGCCCGCGTTGATTGCATTCTGGGCATGGCAGGCCAAGCGCGGCAGCGAGCCAAGTAGCGTTACGAAAGTAGGTATTGGAACATCCATTATTGCCATTGCCGCACTTCTTTTTGCTTATGGCAATTTAGGACTGAGTGAACCGGACAGTGTGGGCGCGGGGTGGGCAATCGCCGGCTGGCTAATTATGGGGCTCGCCTGGATGTATTATTGGCCAACAACGCTGGCCATTGTCAGCAGGGCGGCGCCTGCGGGGATGGGCTCTTTCCTGATGGGGGTCGCGTTTCTATCTCCCTTTGTCGCACACGTGCTCGCTGGATGGGTTGGTAGCTATTTTGACCAAATGAACCCGTCAGTTTTCTGGGCTATGGATGCCGGCATCGCTATTGTAGGCGGTGTAGTCATCTTGCTGTTCCGCAAGTTCCTTCAAGCTGCGCTGGACCCTGACGTTGCGGCGTAACGGCGCGGCTGAGCCTGCTTTTTGCGCTGCGCCGAAAGCGTGCCAGCCTTAGGAAATGCGCGCGCCTTGGCGGATCAGTTCCTTTTGCACGGCGCTGATATCAACGTCGCAAAAATCTCGGTCCGACTTGACCGCCAACGCTGCTGCAACGCCGGCGCCTTGCCCCGCAACAGCGCAGCACATCATGTTACGGACCGCTGCATGGCTGACCTTGTCGCCACCAATCACACGGCCGGCGGTAATCAAATGCTTCACATTCTTGGGCAGCATTGACCGGTAAGGCAGATGGAAATAGCGGCCTGTGGTCGGTAAAATAAGATAGCCGTAGCCGTCGATAAATTCCGGAAAGATGCCAATGCTATCGTCAAACCGGCCTTGCTCCATCACGTCGTCTGCCGTCATGTTGTATACCGCTTCAATCTTGCGCGTATCGCGAATGCCGAGCGTCATACCGAAGTTGCGCAGCTTCGCATCCTCGCAACCAGGCATGAACGCCTGCAACGCCGCAATGGCATGCATCGCCTGTTTACGTCCTGCCATCTCGCCATGCGTCAGCGCATCGGGCTTGGTACCATCAAGATAGAGGTGGCACATGTTAAGATAGGTCAGATCCCCTTGATCCGATACTGTACCCCAAGTGCCTGCCATTGTTTTAACGCTGTCTGGGATAAGGCCTGCTTCCAGCGCTTTTTGAAACGGCTTGCGCAAAAAGGGCGAAAACATCTGGTCTTCTTTGCCGCTGGTGATCACTTCCCACTCACCACCCACAGCCCAGTCACCATAGGTCTGCGGGTCGGCCTTTACGGCGTCAATAAACCGCGTCTTATTGACGCCGCACATCGAAAACATGACTGAGACCGACATCATCTCGTCGACCGGATGCATATGCGTTGGGGCCCCAGCGCGGTGGGCGATGTCGGCATCTCCTGTTGCGTCAATGACCCGCTTGGCGAGGATAGCTTCACGTCCCGCCTTGCTCTCCACAATCACGCCGCGGATCGTGTTGCCCTCCATAATGGGGGCAACACATAATCTGTGGAGCATCGGGATGATGCCTGCTTCTTCCACCAGCGTGTCTGCTACAAATTTGAAGGCTTCGGCATCCAGACTGTGGCTGATGGATTGGGGCTCAGGCATGGCTGCGCCCATCAACTTGGCGCGGTCTTCGAACTCACGTCCGATGCCTTCACTGTCGATGGTTGCCGGATGCCGATACCAAGCAAAACCCTCGACCCCAACTTGGGTGATATTGCCGCCGAAGCAGCCATAGCGTTCAAGCAAAGTCGTTTCGACGCCCGCCCGCGCCGATGCTAACGCGGCGGCAAGGCCACCGGGGCCAGAGCCAACGACAAGGACATCCGTCTGGCGGATTATATCAATTTTGCGGGCAGGTTCGAGGATAGCATTCATCATCTCTGGGTAATTTCCCAATCTGGCGCGACATAAAAAGGTGCGTTGGACGGGGCAAGCATTGGCTTTCCAAGGATGTGATCGGCGCCCTTTTCGCCAATCATGATCGTCGGTGCGTTTAGATTGCCTGTGGTGATGGTCGGCATAACGCCGCTATCGACAACGCGAAGTCCTTGGACACCGATGACGCGCAATTCAGGGTCTACGACCGCCATTGGATCACGCGGGCTGCCCATCTTGCATGTGCAACTGGGATGCAATGCGCTTTCAACATGTTCGGCAATAAAGGCGTCAATCTGCGCATCGGTGACTATGTCCGCGCCGGGTTGCATTTCACGTCCACGGAATGGCGCAAAGGCCGGTTGTTGAAAAATCTCACGGGTCAGTCGCACACAGGCCCGCATCTCCGCCCAATCGTCGGGATGGCTCATATAATTGAACAGGATTTTGGGCTTGTCGTGCGGGTCTGCGCTTTTGAGCGTCACTGTGCCCCGGCTTTTGGAGCGCATGGGACCGACATGTGCTTGAAAGCCATGCTCGGTTGCCAGCGACGATCCGTCATAATTGATCGCCATCGGAAAGAAATGATATTGGATATCGGGATATTTGATTCCGGCGCGGCTGCGGATGAAGCCACAGCTTTCAAACTGGTTTGACGCCCCCAATCCCGATCGACCAAATAGCCATTGCGCGCCAACCATCGCTTTGCCGAGAAGATTTGCCTTGCCGTAAAGAGTGATGGGTTGGGTGCAGGCCATTTGAAAATAGAATTCCAGATGATCTTGCAAGTTTGCGCCGACACCAGGGCGGTCAGCGCGCACTTCTATGCCATTCGCTTTTAACTCGTCTGCGGGGCCAATGCCGGAAAGCTTGAGCAGCTGCACGGAATTGATAGGGCCGCCCGACAAGATGACTTCGCGCGCAGTGCGCAGTTGATGAATCTGGCCCGCTTGTTCATATTCCACGCCAACCGCGCGCGTGCCTTCAAATAGGATGCGCGTCACAAGTGCCTTTTCAATGACTTTCAGATTAGTTCGTTTCCGGGCTTCGTAAAGATAGGCCTTAGCCGCAGAACAGCGCGTGCCGTCACGCACCGTCATATCCATTCGGCCAAAGCCTTCTTGGGCATAGCCATTATAGTCTTCGGTCAGGGCATAGCCCGCCTGTTGCGCGGCATCGAGCCACGCCTGATGCAGCGGGTTGTCGAGCGGGCCATAGCTGGTCGACAGCGGACCATCGCCGCCCCGATACTCGTTACCACCTTCGGCGCGGCCTTCTGCGCGTTTGAAATAAGGGAGTACGTCGGCATAGCCCCAACCGGTTGCGCCCTCATCCTCTTTCCAGCGCTCAAAATCGAGCCCGTTGCCGCGGACGTA
>Ga0214919_10002667_pt1 | contig 27737 bp, 21 predicted proteins | sample LL1503_MetaG_FD_177994 | JGI IMG/M metagenome (GOLD analysis project Ga0214919, IMG submission 177994) | Freshwater microbial communities from Lake Lanier, Atlanta, Georgia, United States - LL-1503 | ecosystem: Environmental > Aquatic > Freshwater > Lake | place: USA: Georgia | collected...
GATTTTTGAAGGGCGCGATTTTAGCAAAATGCCGGGGGACATCTAGAGGCAGAGCAGCAGAATGGGATGTTTTTTATTTTTCAAATAAATTATTTTTCTTGAAATCATTGTGGCTGTAAGTAAAAGCAATTTTATTTGATCTGTAAAATAGCTTTTTTTGATTTTTTTAAAAAGCTTATTTCTCTTAAAACCATTGTGGCTGTAAGTTAAAACGAATTATTTTTGCTGATTGATAGCAAATTTTTTTAATTTTTTAAAAAGTATTTTTTATCTTAAAACCATTGTGGCTGTAAGTTAAAACCATTTCGTTGGATCCAACGAAATGGTCTGGGTTTTGCAGTGCAGACAATCAAAAATTATTTTTAAAAAAAGAGCCCTGTGCGCAGTTTTAAAAATATGTTTTTTATGGGATAAAGCCAACTTTATTAAAGATAAAAATAATAAAAATAAATTTTAAAAAATAGTTTCTGAGTGTTTCATGGAGGATTTAATGGGTGATTTGAAATTAACAGGGAACCAAGATTTTGAGCGTATTAAGCAGCTGGATGCTTGTGGTAATGAATTTTGGCTGGCACGAGAGTTAAGTAAAGTGCTTGAATATTCGGATTATAGAAATTTTGTCTCTGTGATTGATCGAGCAAAAGAGGCTTGTATTAATAGCGCTCAGAGACTTCAAGATCATTTTGAAGATCTTGTAGACGTAGCAGCTATTGGCTCTGGTGCAAAAAGAGATATTAGAGACTGTCGTTTGTCTCGATACGCCTGTTATTTGATTGTTCAGAATGGGGATCCGTCTAAACCCGTGATTGCGAATGGGCAGACTTATTTTGCGATTCAAACAAGGCGCCAGGAGCTCCAAGACAAAGAAGTTTTTAAAGATTTATCAGAAGCTGATAAGCGTTTAGCGATTCGTAATGAAATCACGGAGCATAATAAATTATTGGCTCTGGCGGCTAAAAACGCAGGTGTTGAGAGTCCTTTGGATTATGCGGTGTTTCAAGATTATGGTTATAAAGGCTTGTATGGCGGCTTGGGTGTAAAAGATATTCATAAAAAGAAAAAGTTAAAAAAGACCCATAAAATTTTGGATCACATGGGCAGTACTGAGTTGGCTGCTAATTTATTTCGGACGACGCAAACAGAAGAAAAACTTCGTCGGGATAGGGTGATTAATAAAATCAATGCCAATAAAACACACCGACAAGTCGGTGCGAAAGTGAGAAGGACTATTTTAGATTTAGGCGGAACCATGCCCGAAGATTTACCCACGCCAGAGAGCAGTATTCAACAGATCGAAAATCAAAAGAAAAAAGAGCAAAAAAATAAAATAGAAATCCAATAGAAATTTAAGCCTTGATTTGAATTTGCCAAAGCCAGTAATCTTGCCTGTTTTTTAAACTTAATTTTTTAAATCTTGGGGGTGGGATCATGAAGTTCATATTGAATTCGTATTTGGACGTTGTTGCTCGAGCAAAGACTGGGGGAGTTCTATCTGATGATCTGTCTGCTCGTGGTTATTTAGTTTTGCCATCTTCAGGAAGACTTGATTTAAAAAGAGCTTCTGAAAACAAGTCTAGAAAAATTGAAGTTTATTTTTCAATCACTCAAAGCAAGGCGAATTTAGAAAAAGCTGCTGAAGTTTTATTGCCATTTTTTTATGGCTTAGATCTTGCTGCTCAATTTTTATTAAACCCGCCCTTGCGATCGATGCCCTTAGAAAAAATTAAATCCAGATCAGGATCTAGATCCGCTTCTCGATCTTCATCTCCAGCGCCTGCTTTATCCAGTGCTGCCGGGGCAGGAGCTTGTGCTGGATCTTCTACTGGATCTCTTGGGCCTATACCGGCCTTGCCTGATTTATGTGGCCAAGAAATTTATGTGGAGATTGATCTAGACAAAATTAATTTAGAAAAATTAAAAGATATTTTATTAGCTGCCTGGGGGCTTTTAGTCGTGCATGGCTTGAGTGCTTCGATAGGTTATTGCGCAACGCCTAAAGAGCATCAAGAAATTGATGTATTAATTTCAGGGGTCACAATACCGGCTCCTTTTTCTTATATTTTATTAGGCGAAGGGGATCCTGCGGAACTCTCCCGAGGATTAAAAATTACTCCAGAAGATTTAAAAGATTATGGCCTGGATCTTGCCCTGGATGTTCAACGGATGCAGGTATGGCGCGTGGAGTTTTTAAAATCTCATAGAGATGGCAATTTAGAACGCTATGAAAAAATGGTCTTTCCATTTAACCCTGAGGTCGAGGTGAATCCATTGACTCGTGCTGATTTACTGACAGATAGTGCGCCTTTGAGCTTGGAGACTTTGGAGCTTAATTTTAAAAATCATGGATTAATCTCAGTGCTTAAATATCTGGATCAGGCTTTCACTTTAATTATTAATAACCATGGTCGGGCTCGTTATCTGACGCAGAATCGCCATGGGCCTTTTTTTGCGAGTCATAATATTCAATATAGCGACCGCCAGTTAGATGATATTAAAATATTGAAAGATTTTTATTTGAAATTAATTAAGTTGTATTTATTAAGTTCAGAGAGAGAAATAAGACCAGGGTTTTTAAGTTTAATTAAAGCGAAAATAGCCTCGAGTGACTTGGTTAATTTTAATCGCACGAGATATCGCCTGGCTGTGAAAAACCCGACTGGAACCAGAAAAGAATTAGAAGAATCGGTGAAGAAAGCAGAAGTTGCCTTGTTATTTTCTAAGACGAAAAGTCAGGTTAATCCCTTGGTCACAGCCGGTGTTTCGGCAGGTGCTGTCAGTTAAAAATTAAACTTAAAAATTAAACTGCTGCCTTCTGGAGCATCTTAGGTAAAGTCACCCCCGTCTGGCCCTGATATTTACCACCGCGGTCTTTATAGCTCACATCGCAAATTTGATCAGACTGAATAAATAGCATTTGGGCGACGCCTTCGTTGGCATAAATTTTAGCGGGCAGTGGCGTGGTATTAGAAAACTCGAGGGTCACATGACCTTCCCATTCGGGCTCTAAGGGTGTGACGTTGACGATAATGCCGCATCGCGCATAAGTAGATTTGCCTAAGCAAATCACTAGGACATCTCTGGGGATTTTGAAATATTCGACGGTGCGAGCTAAAGCAAAAGAATTAGGCGGGATAATACAAACATCGCTTTTAATATCCACGAAGCTTTGTTCTGAGAAATTTTTTGGGTCAATAATTGCCGAATTAATATTGGTAAAGATTTTAAATTCATTGGAACATCGAACGTCATAACCATAACTAGAGGTCCCATAAGACACTATTTTTTGGCCCTCTCTATGGCTGACTTGGCCAGGCTCAAAAGGGCTGATCATATTATTTTTTAAAGACTGTTCGCGAATCCAAAGATCTGATTTGATACCGGGCATGTGTTTAATCCTGTTTTATTTATATTTTTATTAATTATTTTGAACAATAATTTTCGGGAATTTTATCGAATAATCTCTAGGCCGCAATGCGAGTCCTTCGTGAATTTTTAAAGCAAGATTTAAATAAGTTTTTGAAATCGCATGATCTGGATTCTCACTATTTTTAATCACAGTCGGTATTCCATGATCTAAGTCTTCACGAATTTGAATATCTAAAGGCAGTTGGCCTAATAATTTAATATGTAATTCTTGGGCGATTTTTTCTCCGCCATCTGAGCCAAAAATTTTCTCGATATGGCCGCATTGAGAACATTGGTGAGTCGCCATGTTTTCTATCACGCCCAAAATATGAATATTGACCTTCTCGAACATCTTGATAGCTCGACGAACATCCATTAAGGCTAAGTCTTGAGGCGTTGTAATGATTACGGCGCCAGTGACCGGAATTTTTTGAGCCAGGGTGAGTTGTATATCGCCAGTGCCAGGAGGTAAATCTATTAATAAATAATCTAAGTCGCCCCAATTGCAGTCATTTAATAATTGTTTGAGCGCTGTAGACACCATGGGGCCACGCCAGATCATGGCCGTCTCTGTATCCACTAGATAACCAATCGACATGGTCTTAATCCCATATTTAATAATAGGGTCAATGCTTTTTTGATCTTGGCTAGTGGGTGAGTCAGAACATCCCATCATGGTAGGCACTGAAGGGCCGTAAATATCAGCGTCTAATAGACCCACTTTGGCGCCTAATTGAGAGAGGGCCAGAGCAAGATTAATGGCGGTTGTAGATTTGCCAACGCCGCCTTTACCAGACGCAATCGCAATAATATTTTTAATATTGGGGAGTGGCTTTAAGCCGCCTTGTACTTGGTGAGATTTAATCTCTTGGGAATTAATTTTAATTTTAAAGATCCTTTTTAGAATCCGTGGGTTTATATAAAAAGGGACGCACTATAACATAGGAGTTTTGGTCTGCGTGATATGGTTTTTGCATATAATTTTTTTAGGGTGAGGGGAAAATATTTTGAGTAAAATTTTAAATAAAAAAATTCATATCCTAGGCATCTCAGGGACTTTTATGGCTGGGATTGCGACTATTGCGAGAGAAATGGGCTATGAGGTCACTGGGTCTGATCAGCATTGTTACCCACCCATGAGTACGTATTTAGAAAGTTTAGGGATTGGGATTTCAGAGGGTTTTGAAGAGCTAGCGATCAATTATTTAGATCAAAAAGAGCAAGATCCAGACAATACAGAAATTATTATTGGTAATGTCATGCGTCGTGGGATGCCCGTGATTGAAGAAATGTTAAATAGACGCATGGATTTAATCTCTGGGCCTGAATGGTTAGAAAATAAAATTTTAAAAAATCGCTGGGTCTTGTGTGTGGCAGGGACTCATGGGAAAACAACAACGGCGTCGATGCTGGCTTGGATTTTAGAATTCGCAGGATTTAATCCAGGGTTTTTAATTGGCGGTTTACCAGAAAATTTTGGAGTCTCGGCAAGATATACCGACAGTGATTTCTTTGTGATTGAGGGCGATGAATATGACACCAGCTTTTTTGATAAAAGATCTAAGTTTATTCACTACAAGCCGAGTACTTTAATTATTAATAATCTGGAATTGGACCATATCGATATCTTCGATGATTTAAAAATGATTCAAAGGCAGTTTCATCACTTATTAAAAATTATTCCCGAGCATGGTCGTATTATTTTTCCAGAGAATATAAACACAGAGGCGATTTCTGAAGTTTTAAGCTGGGGCTGTTATAGCGAGCAGGAAAAAATAGGAAATAAAAATAGCTTCTGGGCTGAGGTTAATAATTTAAATAATTTAAATATTTTTTATAAAAATAATTTTATAGGCGAGCTGATGTGGGATCTATTAGGTCAGCACAATATTAATAATGCGTTGGCAGCCATTGCCGCAGCGTATCATGTGGGCGTTCAGCCAGAAATTGCTGTCAAAGCCTTGTGTGAATTTAAGGGTGTTAAACGTCGCATGGAATTAAAAGGCGAAGTTAATCATATTTTTATCTTTGATGACTTTGCGCATCACCCAACTGCTATTCAGACGACTCTCGAGGGTCTAAAAAATAAGTTAAATAAAAATAAAGATTATAAAAATGGCAGGTTAATTGCCGTCTTCGAGCCGAGATCGAATACTTTAAAAGCAGGGCATGGTAAAGAATTGCTGGCGAGATCTTTCGGTCTGGCTGATCAGGTATTTTTATTTCAGGGGCCTGGGGTGAAGTGGGATATAGAAAAAGTTTTTAAAGCAGAAAATATTGAAGCAAGTGTTTATTTGGACATAGAAAATTTGATTTTAAATTTAAAAAATAATTTAAAACCAGGCGATCATGTTTTAATCATGAGTAATGGCGGTTTTGAGAATATTCATGAAAGATTGTTGGTGGCGTTAAAGCCTCCTCTCTGTCCCTCAGATGAATCTGAGGTCCTGTCTCTCCCACTAGGGGAGAGACGATAATCGTGGATGCTTATTTATGGATTGGTCTGCCGGGTTATAAAGATTTAGAAAAAAAAGATCTAGAAAAATTAAGCTCAGAGAAGATTGCCGGGGTAATTTTATTTAAAAGAAATTTTGAGAATAAAAATCAAATTAAAAATTTATGCGTTGATATTAAAAAAATAAATAAAAATATTTTAATCGGCGTGGATCAAGAAGGTGGGCCAGTCCAGAGATTAAAGGGCGAGGGTTTTACTGAATTAAAATCTAGTTTTGAGATTGGTGAAGAATATAAAAAAAATAAAGCTTTAGGTTTGAATCTTGCCCGTGAGCGAGGCTTAACCATGGCCAAAGAATTACTAGAAGTTGGGATTGATTTAAGTTTTGCGCCAGTTGTAGACCTAGGTAATCAAGAATCTAAAGTTTTAAAAAATAGAACTTATAGTGAAGATGTTAATACCGTGATTGAGTTAGCCTGCGCTGAGATTCAAGCGATGAATTCTTTAGGCTTAATGGCAGTGATAAAACATTTTCCAGGTCATGGGGGTGTGAGTTTTGATACGCATTTAGAAAAAGCGATTGATTTAAGAAGTTTAAAAGAAATAGAAAATAAAGATTTGAAAGTGTTCCAAGATTGCGTGAATTCCCATTTTGATTTCGTCTCTCCCCTTTCTTTGCCCTCTCCCCCATCCCCTCTCCCACGTGTGGGAGAGGGGCGATGCTTGTTAAATATCATGGCCTCTTGGGTGATCTATCCAGAGATAGATAAATTCCCGGCCTGTTTTTCAGAAATTTTATTAAAAAAAATATTGAGAGAAAAATTAAAATTTTCTGGGAAAATCTTCAGTGATGATATGGGCATGGAAGCGGCAAAATTTTTTAAAAATCCTAAAGACTGTGTTGAAAGAGCGTTAAAAGCGGGATGCGACTATGTTTTGCTCTGTAATGATTTTGAAGTAATAAATAATATTTTATTTGAATAATTTAAGAATTTGGAAAAATAAAAAACATGGCCGTACTAATAGAATTAAATAATATTCACAAGACTTACCATATTGGCGATCAAAGACAGCATGTCTTGCGCGGGGTGGATTTGAAAATTAATCAGGGCGATTTGGTTTCTATTATGGGACAATCCGGCTCTGGGAAATCAACATTGATGAATATCATGGGTTTGTTAGATCAGCCGACTTTGGGTCATTATTTTTTTGCTGGGGAAGATGTGACTAGTTTAAATAATGATCAACTGGCAGAAATTAGAAATCGAAAAGTGGGTTTTGTTTTTCAGTCGTTTTTTTTATTACCTAGAATGACTGCTTTACAGAATGTCGGCTTGCCTTTGATTTATCGGGGCTTAAAAGAAGAAGAAATAGAAGCTAAATCCATGGAGATGTTGCGAAAAGTTGGGATGGCCGATTGGGCAAAACATAAGCCTAATGAGCTATCAGGGGGTCAGCAGCAGCGGGTAGCCATTGCGAGAGCTTTAGTCGGTGAGCCAGATTTAATCCTGGCTGATGAGCCGACAGGGGCCTTGGATCCAAGAATTGGGAGTGATGTTTTAAAATTATTTATTGATTTAAATAAAGAGTCTCACACAACCTTGGTGATCATTACTCATGATCCCAAAGTCGCTGGCTTTTGCCGTCGGCAATTAAGAATGGATAAAGGGCATATTGAAGAATTAGAAGTGAGAGTCTTGGATGAGTAGTGATTTGAGTAGTGATTTGAGTAGTGAGTTAGATTTTGTGGATTTTGTGCATCTAAGAACCCATACGGATTACTCAATCGTCGATGGCTTAATTCGCGTGGATGAATTATTTCCCGCTGTAAAAAATCTAGGCATGAAGGCCTGTGCTGTCACTGATCTCATGAATTTCTATGCCGTGATTAAATTATACAAAGCGGCTAAAAGTTCTGGGGTAAAGCCACTTTTTGGCGCCGATATTTGGATTAAAAATAGAGAGCTAGATCTGAATCAGGCAGGTTTAAATAACTCAAATAATGCCAGTGCTGTGCATGCGCCTATTTTATTAACCTTGCTTTGCCAAAATAATGTGGGTTATCAATCACTGACAGAGTTAATTTCGAGGGCCTATTTAGAAGGCGAGCGAATTAATGGAATTCCCCAGATAGAACAATCTTGGTTGGATCAAAAATCCTGCGAGGGTCTGATTGCTTTATCGGGCGGATTAGAGGGCGATATTGGGCGGATGATTACCCAGGGGCATTTAGATAAGGCGAAAATTTGTATTCAAGATTGGTTGGAAATTTTTGGTGATAATCGATTTTATCTAGAGCTTCAGAGATTGGGCGTTGAGGGCGAGCAGGATTATATCGACCAAATGATAAAACTAGCCTGTGAATATGATCTCCCTGTAGTCGCCACTCAGAATGCGAGATTTTTAAATCCGGATGATTTCGAAGCGCATGAAGTTCGACACTGTGTTCATGAAGGGGTTGTTTTAGAAGACCCGAGAAGAGAGAAAAAATATAAGCCGACCCAGTATTTAGCTTCGCCTAGTTATATGGCGGAGTTATTTTCAGATATTCCAGAGGCTTTAGAAAATAGTGTGGAGATCGCTAAGCGTTGCTCTGTAAGCTTTAAATTAGGTAAGGCCTATTTGCCTGATTTTCCCGTCCCAGCAGGAGAGACTATAGAGACTTATTTAACGCACTGTGCAGAGCAGGGCTTAGCAAAAAGATTAGAAGTCTGTCTTAAAAATAATCCGAAAGATTCCCGAAAAGTTTATGAAGAAAGATTGGCCTTAGAACTCTCCGTGATTATTAAAATGGGCTTTGCGGGTTACTTTATGATCGTCGCGGATTTTATTCAGTGGTCCAAAGATCATGATATTCCAGTGGGCCCTGGTCGGGGTTCAGGCGCAGGATCTCTCGTTGCTTATTCTTTAGGAATTACGGACATAGACCCGCTGCCTTATGATTTGTTATTTGAGCGATTTTTAAATCCTGAACGGGTATCGATGCCTGACTTTGATGTGGACTTCTGCATGGATGGTCGGGATAAAGTGATTGAATATGTGATGAATAAATATGGGGCATTGGCTGTCTCTCAGATTATTACGTTTGGATCCATGGCGGCCAAAGCCGTGGTTCGAGATGTCGGGCGCGTGATGGGGCATCCCTATGGTTTTGTAGACTCGATTGCAAAATTAATACCCCTAGATATTGGCATGACTTTAAGTAAGGCCCTTGAGAGTGAAGAATTATTAAAGCAAAGATATGACCAGGAAGAAGAAGTTAAAAATCTTTTAGACATGGGTTTGAAACTAGAGGGGACTGTCAGAAACGTCGGAAAACACGCGGGGGGTGTTGTTATTTCGCCCTCTAAGCTCACAGACTTTTGTGCAGTCTATTGCGAAGAGGGCTCGAAAGCCCTGGTGTCTCAATTTGATAAAGATGATGTAGAGGCCGCAGGCTTAGTAAAATTTGACTTTTTAGGCTTAAGAAACTTAACCATTATTAATCACGCTCTGAAAAATATTAATAAAAATTTAGAACGAAAATCAGAGAAAAAATTAGATATTAATTTAATTCCCTTAGATGACTTAAAAACCTTTGAGTTATTAAAACGCTGTGAGACGACGGCTGTATTTCAGCTGGAGTCTCGCGGGATGAAAGATTTAATTCGCAGATTAAAGCCAGACTGCTTTGAAGATATCGTCGCGCTAGTGGCGCTGTTTAGACCGGGGCCGCTGCAGTCAGGCATGGTGGATGATTTTATAAATCGTAAACATGGACTAGCCAGCACGGCGTATCCACATCCCGATACTGAGAATATTTTAAAGCCGACCTATGGGGTGATCTTGTATCAAGAGCAAGTCATGTTAATTCCCCAGGTTCTGTCAGGGTATACCTTGGGTGGCGCTGACATTTTGCGTCGTGCGATGGGTAAGAAAAAGCCAGAAGAAATGGCAGAGCAGCGCTCTGTGTTTGTCGATGGCGCAAAAGCCAATGGTATTGCGGAAGATATTTCTTCAGGGATATTTGACCTGATGGAAAAGTTTTCAGGCTATGGTTTTAATAAATCTCACTCCGCGGCTTATGCGCTAGTTGCTTATCAGACGGCTTATTTGAAAGCGCATTATCCTGCTGAATTTATGGCGGCTGTCTTGTCTTCTGATATGGATAACACAGACAAGATGATTGTTTTTATAGAAGACGCTAAGAACATGGGTTTAAAAATTAAGAACCCCAGTGTGAATCATTCTTTTTATAGATTTACAGTGTCAGATAGTTCTGGAGAAATAATTTTTGGTCTGGGCGCTGTCAAAGGCTTAGGCGAAGCGGCAGTGAATTTAATTGTCGAAGAACGAGAAGCGCGGGGGAACTTTAAAGACCTATTTGATTTCTGTGCGCGCATGGATCATCGAAAGATTAATAAAAGAGCTTTAGAAGCTTTGGTGAATTCAGGGTCCATGGATGATCTAGGGCCTTCTCGAGAAATTATTTTTGAATCCATTGATCAGGCCGTGAAATGGGCGGATCAAAAAAATAAAAATACTGAACGTGGTCAAAATGATTTGTTTGGAGAGGTGAGCTCAGAAGAAAGCATCTCTCCTGAATTTAAAAAATTAAATACAAACACCCAGGCTCAATCCCAGGCTCAATTATTAATTTCTAGATATTTGAAAGAGCGTGAAACTTTGGGCGTATTTTTAACAGGCCATCCGCATGAGATTTATCAAAAAGAATTAAGTGTTTTAAATATACAAAGTTTAAGTTCTATTAAGCCTTCGGGTAAAAAAGAAATTTTACAAAAAATAGCTGGAGTCATTACAGACACGCGAAAAATTAAAACTAAACGCGGGTCGATCATGATGATTATGGTCTTGGAAGATGGAAAATCTAAACAAGAAGTGACGGTCTTTTCAGATGTCCTGGAAAATTTTGAAAATTTAATCAAGCCAGATAATTGTGTCGTGATTGAAGCCCAGATTTCTCATGATGATTACTCTGGTAATACGAGGGTACTTGCTAAAAATATCATGCGCCTAGAAGAGGCGAGGATCAGATATGCCAAGTCTTTAACTTTATATTTAAATCACGAGATGGATTTAGAAAAATTAGAAAAATTAAAAATAAGTTTAAATCAATCTCAAGCTGAAAATAGGGCCAATACGGCTGGCGCAGCGAAATTAAAAATCCAGTATCAGAATAAATTAGCTGAAGCTGTATTTGAGCGTGATGCTGGAATGAATATTTCGTTGACAGATGTTTTTTTAAATGATCTCGAAAAAATACTGGGTCCTGACTGTTTTAAAATTAGCTGCGCGGTTTAATTATTTTATTTTTTATTATTTATTTTTCTCAGCAAAGCCTTGTGGTACCTTGCGGCGCCTTAAATTTAAAAAATTTAAAATTTAAAATAAAATTTAAAACGTAGGAGTGTTCGTTCATGTCAAGTTTCACCTCTCATTCACTGAATCCTGTCTCTGCTTCTATCTCTTGGGCTTTGCGTGGTAATGGCACATCTTATGGAAGCCCTGACAGTAATGATTCAGGTGGTGTTGCTTTTTCGGGCGGGCTCGTGAATACGCTTGTGAGCGTTTCTGTCGCCGTTGTTTCAATTGGGATTCTTGCGTTGATTATTTGCTGTGGTTGCAAGCAGGAGCGGGCGCGACGGGCTGCAGCTCGAGCTGCTGCTGGAGGCGCTACTATGGAATTATTAGGTTCTGAGGTGCCAAGTGCAGCCAACACTGCTGTGGCTATTGGGCCACATGGTGTTCAAACATCGCAGGAATTAGAAGCGGCTAGAAAATTAGCAGATGCTAAGTTGCTAGCACCTGGGGAGATTTCTTATTAATTACTATTTTTAATTTGTTCATTGAAATTAATTTAAATTTTTTTAACATTTTCAGGAGTGTGTTTTTATGACGGATTTTCCTTATTTATGGCCCCAATCTTTTCAATATTTCTCACAGTCTGTGGCTCAAAACATCACGGGAATCACGGGAAATTTAAGAAGACAATTAGAAGACCCTGCGCCGTCTTATCCGAATTACCCAACAGATAGTTCTAGTTCTGCAGGTCTTGCTTTTGGTTTGGGTTGCATGGGGCTGACTGTGCTGATTGTCATGGCGCTCTGCTTGCGTTGTTATTGCAAGAATCGTGCAGAGGTAGATACGCAGCCTGGATTGGCTTTAGTTACGAACCTTTTGACAAAAGAAGAAAAAGAAAAAGAAAAAAAAGCAGCGCGCGAAGCGTCGCTAAGAGATATACAAGAGAATCCTGGCAATACAGATAATCCATTTTACACCGCCTGCGGTTAATTCCTGTGCCATGGTATTGGAATTTTCTTTCTAGATTTTTTTTCTAAACTTGCGGCTCTATTTTTTTAATTAAAATTTAAAGAGCCCCATGAATCAAAAATCCAATCTTATTTCCCAGCTGCCTCAAGATTTACTTCAGGCCTGGGAAACCCATATGCAGTGTGAATTTGAAACTAAAGATGTCGATGGCACCATGGCGACTATGGTTGATCCTGTTAATCAGCCTGAGATTTGTGAAGACGCGCATATTAATAATGCCGCAACCATGATGGGTGGCGTAGGTTTATCGGCTATTAGAAATTTTTATACAAATTATTTTATTCATCAGTTGCCCAAAGATACTCAGACAGATTTGATTTCAAGAACCATTGGGTCAGATCAGATTGTCGATGAGTTAATTTTTAAATTTACCCATAGCCAAACTATGGATTGGATCTTGCCAGGTGTTTCACCTACTTATAAATATGTTGAAGTGGCTTTAGTCGTCATTATTAAATTTCATGAAGGCAAAGTCTTACATGAGCATATTTACTGGGATCAAGCGTCTGTTTTAGTTCAAATTGGTTTAATTAATCCCAAAAATCTTCCCGTTGTGGGCATAGAAGGCGCACAAAAGATGCGAGATCCTAAGGCACATGCGTCTAATTTATTAGTGTTAAAAAATTAGTTTAATTAATTTTTTTCTTCGGCCACAGCTCAGAGCATAAGATACTGAACATAATAATCCCGCCGCCAGCGAGAGTCCGCCAAGTGATTTCTGCGCCATTAATAAAATAAGAAAAGAAAGTCGCAAAGACAGGTTCTAGAGCAAATATCAAAGCCGCGCGTGAGGGGCTTGTTAATCTTTGATATCGAGTTTGAGCTAGTAAGGCAAAACTGGTTGCAAATAAAGCGCAGAAAATAATAGATAAAAGCGGCGTGAGTTTAAACGCCTGATGGTAACTGGTGCTTCCTAGGGTTAAGGGCGCAATGATCATTACGGTTCCAATGACTTGGAAAAAGGCCATGGCGTCTAGATTTTTATTATGAGCTGAACACTGTTGTAAAACTAAAATAGCCAGCGCTGAAATAATGGCGCCCGTAAAGACCCAGTAGACACCGACTTCTAGTTTTGCAAATCCAGCATTGGTTAAAACAAAGATGCCTATTAAGCATACTAAGCTGCATGCAAAATCTTTTAGTCCTGGTTTTCCCATTTTAAAAAAAGGTAATAACAAGGGGACCATGATGACATTCAAGCCTGTAATAAACGCGCCTTCTGAGGCTGAGATAGACTCCATGCCTTTGGCTTGAGTGAAGTAAACCCCGGAGTTTAAAAAGCCAATGATCAAACCAAAAATTAAAGTTTTAAGATCACATCGAATAATAGAGCGAAATAGAAAAGGCAATAAAATCAGCGCGCCCAGAGAAAATCTCAAAGTCACAAACGTACTCGGGTCAATATAAGCCACCGCGTTTTTGATTAAGGGAAAAGTAATGCCCCAAGCGACGGTCGCTAAAAATAAGAGGCCATCCGCGTGGAGGCTTGAGCGATTTCCTAGAGCCATATTATGAGCTAATCCGTTTTTTAAATTTTATAAATATTTTTATTTTCGATTTAAATTTTCTAAATAATATTTTTGAGCATTATTGGATAGATCAGATAATTGCATCGCGCTATAAGAATCAGCTAAAAGTTTCATGGCTGATAAAGAAGCAGGGGTCGTTGGATATTGAATAATGACATTCTCAGCTCTTGTCGCGCTGGCTAGATAAGCCTTCTGGGTAAAATAATATTGGGCGATATCCAGATCATGATCGGCCATGGCATTATTTAAATACATCATGCGACGTCGGCAATCTTGGGCGTAGATACTTTGAGGAAATAAAGTAATGACCTGGTTAAAATTATTAAACGCGGACTGATAATTATCGCTTTGATGTTGGTCCATCTGATAGGGCAAGTATTTTTCTAAGAAGCCCCGGCCGTTATTAAACTCAATGACGCCTGCCATGTAATACGCATAATCCGCGTTCTGGTCAGTCGGATAAAGTTTTAAGTAACGAGAAGAAGCGGCGAGGGCTAAAGCTGAATCTCCAGAAAGATAATAGGCATAGATTAATTCTAGATCGCCGTTTTTACTGGGCGCGCTGAAAGGATATTGAGAATTCAAAGATTCATAGGCGGTAATCGCATCGTTGTAATCATTCTTTTTAAGATAGGCATGGCCTTTGTTATAAATTTTATCAGCGGGCCAATTTAAATACGGGTCGGCTTTGTCTTTCGTTGAGCAGCTAACAAGACTGAGCGTGAGGAGCCCTGTGAGTAATCCTGCTAGTAGGGAAACTGTAAAATTTGTTTTGAAATTAAGCATGCGAATTCACCAAAATTTATAAAAAATTAATAGAAATTAAAAAAGCCCGAAAGTGTAACAGATCTGCTGTAGCCCTTGCTAATGATTCTTGCTTCGAGCTAGATTACAGGCCTTTGAAAATTTGGCTTTTTACTTAATTCATCTGGAGTTTTAACTCATGTCCCAGCACACACCGCAATACAGTCTTTTGGAAACACATACCTTAGGTCAGGGGGTGCCTTTTTATCATCCTGAGCGTTGGCGTGAGTTAGTCACTCAAGATTCACCGGCGTTTCATGTCTTTACTGATTTCAAAGAAAAAAGCCCTGTCACGGTTTTTCCAGAAGTGACGGTGGATAAAGCGCTAGAAGAAATGAAACTCACCCAAGTCAAATCTTTATTGGTCGTCGAAGAGCATTCAGATCAAATCTTAGGCTTAGTTTCTTCAAGAGAGCTGCAATCTATTTTGACGGGGATTACCGCGCACCAGCAGGGCGTAAGTCCGAAAGACCTAACGGTCGGTATGATGATGCGAGCAGCAGAAGACTTGCCAGCCATTGATTATAAAGACTTAAGTAATGCTCGCGTGGGTCATATCGTTAGATTAATTCACGAGCTGGGTGTGATGCATTTATTAGTCACAGAAACCCATGAAAATACTGAAATTTCTGAGAGTTCCGAGAATTTGAATCATTTAGAAGATATCCATAGCGCACCAAAAATAACAGTCCGAGGGATATTTTCAGCGACCAGAATAAGTCGCCAATTAGGTGAAAATATTGCTGGGGATTTAAGTGCGCATTCTGTCGCTGAGATTAATCGGCGGCTGTTGTAAAAACATGTTGTCGTCATACCGGCGAAGGCGGGTATCCATTGCCAAATCTGGAACCCGGCCTCCGCCGGGGCGACGCGAGATTGCCAAAACTAATAAAGAATTTAAACAGTGCCATTCATATAAATATTTAACAGATCATTTTTATTTTTATTAATTCTTGTTGCGACGCGGCAGTCTTTTTGTTCCAATCTTTTTTCTAATTTTAATTCGATATAAAAATAATTTTTTAAATTTTAAAATAGATAAGAGATAAAGGGAGTGTGTTCATGTCAGCATGTTTTAATCAGACCTTAGGGTTTATTTTTTCGCGTACTAATTTTTTTCTATTGGTCGGCGTTGGGGCAACCGTTGCTTTAGGTCTCACGGGTGTTGAAGCGCCTGAGCAGACGACCATTACTAATGATGTCGTGACTACTGTCGCGGCTATTGCAACCGCAGTAGGTACCGCATTAATTTGGAATCGTTATGGACGCAGGGATCAAAGTAGCAATCCTGGTTGTTATAACTTTCTGATGAATAAATATTCAGATCTTTGTTTAAATAAATATTTTTTATTGATGCTTAGTGCAAGTGCTACGGCTTCTTTGGTTTTATATAACTTTGTTTTTGATGTTTATAAAGAAGTCGCAAGTTCAGATTCTGGGTCTGGAGCAGGCGTTTTTACTGAAGAACCCAAGTATGCCAAGGGTGGTAGTGCGGCAGCGATTGCGATTGGTCTCACTTTTGGGTTCTTGCTGACTGGCGCTGTTTATGCCAATAAAAATAGAATTGCTGCGTGTTTTTCCTGTCCTGCTCTTTCTAGTTCTTCTCGAGGATCAAGCAAGAAAAAACAGCGGGCGGTGATTGTTCCATCAGGTGATTTTGGCGGGAGTTACTATGATATTGAAGGGCAGTACTCACCAAAACACTAAAATTTTTCTATAGATTTATATTTTCTGAATTTTAAATTCATGTCATCCTCCTCGGTTTTTTAAATATTAATTTTAAAATTTTCCCAGGGGGATTTTTTTTGTGAAATTAAGTGATTATTTAGCTGAATTTTTAGCCAGTAAAAATATTAAAGATGTCTTTATGGTCACTGGCGGTGGCGCCATGCATTTGAATAATTCTTTAGGCAAGCATCCAAAATTACATACTACTTATTTGCATCATGAGCAAAGCTGTGCGATGGCCGCTGAAAGCTATGCGAGATTAAGTTTGAAGCTCGCGGTCGTGAATGTGACGACCGGACCTGGCGGGTTAAATAGCTTAAACGGCGTGTTTGGCGCTTATACAGATTCAATACCCATGCTGATTATTTCCGGCCAAGTTAAAACAGAGACTATGGTCAGATATTCTGGATTACAGCTAAGACAGCTGGGTGATCAAGAGTGGGATATTGTCTCGACGGTTAAGACCATGACTAAGTACGCCGAAGTAGTGAATGACAAAAATAAAATTAAATTTTATTTAGAAAAGGCTTTGTATCTAGCTAATTCTGGAAGGCCGGGGCCTGTTTGGTTAGACATACCATTAGATATTCAAGGGGCGGACATAGATCCAGAAGAGTTAATAGGATTTGATGCATTGCCCCCTCTCTGTCCTGAAGACGTTTCGTCTTCAGTCCTGTCTCTCCCACGAGGGGAGAGACGAAATCAATTTTATGACATGATTTTGAAAAAATTATCCGAAGCCCAGCGCCCCGTTATTTTAATTGGGACGGGGGTGAGAATTTCTGGACAAGCTGAGAATTTTTTAACGCTTTGTAAGTATTTAAAAATCCCAGTGGTTACGGCGTTTAATGCTCATGACTTAATCCCAGATGATCATGAATTATATGCAGGCCGACCGGGGACGGTGGGTGATAGAGCCGGGAATTTTGCAGTTCAAAACTCAGATTGCTTATTAGTCTTGGGCTGTCGATTAAATATTAGGCAAATAGGTTATTTTTTCGAAAGCTTTGCGAGAGCGGCTTATAAAATCATGGTGGACATAGATAGCGCAGAGCTAGATAAGAAAAATTTGAATATAGATTTAAAGATTAATTTAGATTTGAAAATTTTGATTCCAGAATTAATTAATCTCGTCTCTCCCCTTGTGGGAGAGACAGGACTGAAGACGGAACGTCTTCAGGACAGAGAGAGGGCGCTTAATAAATCCGACTGGCTTGCCTGGTGTAAAGCCCGAGTTAAAAAATATCAAACCGTCTTGCCAGAATATTTTGAAATTAGCTCGCCCATTCACCCTTATGTTTTTATGCGAAAATTATCTGAAAGCTTGCCTGAAGAAAGCATCACTGTGACAGGGAACGCCACGGCTTGTGTGGTCGCTTTCCAAACTTATTTAATAAAATCTAAAACCCGATTGTTTTCGAATTCAGGCTCAGCCTCGATGGGGTATGATCTGCCTGCGGCCATTGGCGCCTATGTTTCTTCTGGGCAAAAAGTAATTTGCTTAGCGGGGGACGGCAGCATCATGATGAATTTACAAGAGCTCGCCCAAGTGAGGTTTAAAAAAATGAATATCAAAATATTTTTAATTAATAACGGCGGGTATTTGTCTATTAGACAGACCCAGAAAGGCTATTTTGGCTTGCCCTATTTGGGCTGCGGTGAAGATAGTGAATTAGGCTTTCCTGATTTTAAAAAATTAGCCGATGCTTTTAATTTAAATTATACGAAATTAGAAAATCTAAAGGATTTAGAAAATTTAGAAGATTTAGAGTGTTTTAAAAATTCTGAACCAGTGCTATTTGAAGTGATGTGTCAGGCCGTTCCATTTTCGCCCAAAGCCGCTTCAAGAAAATTAGCCAGTGGAAAAATGGTGTCTAAACCTTTGGAAGATTTGGCTCCCTTCTTGCCATTTGAAGAGCTGATGGATAACTTGCTGATCCCGCCGATTTTGGACCCTGAATGAATGAATAAAAATAAGAATATTTTTGAAGATCTGTTTGTTTTAGAGCTCGCTAATAATCATTGGGGCTGTCTTGATCGTGGGATAAAAATTATTGATGCCTACGCTGAGATTATTAAAAAGCAGGGGATCAACGCGGCGATTAAATTACAGTTTCGAGATGTTGAGCACTTTATTCATCCAGATTTTTTAAACAGACAAGATCTTCGCTATGTGAGCAAGACCCAGAAGACGGCTTTAGGATTTAAAGATTTTAAAATTTTAATTAACCATATTAAGTCTCATGGGATTATTCCGATGGCGACGCCTTTTGATGAAGAGTCTGTCCGCTGGTGTGATTTATTAGACCTACCCATTATTAAAATTTCGAGTGCAGATTTAAACGACTGGCCTTTGTTACTAGCCATTGCTGAGCTGGAGCGCCCGGTGATTTGTTCGACGGGTGGTGGAACCTTCGAAAAAATAGATTTGATGGTGAGTTTTTTCGAGGCTCGAAATATCCCGCTGGCTATTAATCATTGTGTGGCTTTGTATCCGACTGAAGATCAAGATTTAAATTTGAATCAAATAGATTTATTAAAATGTAGATATTCAAAGCATACTATTGGCTTTTCGACTCATGAGTATCATGACTGGGAGAGTTCTGTGTTAATGGCTTATGCCAAAGGCGCGAGAACTTTCGAGCGGCATGTGGATATTGATCTTGGGGATTATCCAGTGTCTCCGTATTGTTCTTTGCCAGATCAGATCGACCGATGGTTCCAGGCTTTTAAGAAAGCAAAATTAATGTGCGGAGAATTTGGCGAGGGTGTGGGTGAGCGAAAGATTTCTGAGCAGGAAAAAAATTATTTAAATCATTTACTCAGAGGCGTCTATGCCAAAAGAGATTTACCAGACAATTATTTTCTAGATTTTGGGGATTTAAAAAAATTATTTGAAGATGTTTATCTTGCGATTCCATTACAAGCTGGCCAATTATCTTGTCAGGATATTGATCTTGGAAAGAAGGCTGGGATTGTTTTAAATCAGCAAGTTTTAAAAGATCAGGGTGTTTTTAATCCAGCAATAGTAGCCATTAAAATCTAAGTGATTTATTTTTTATTTTTATTTTCACATCGCATTTCTGCCCAAGGTTTCTATAATCGCCCCCTTGAAAAAAATACTAAAAAATAGCGGGGGTGAAAATCAATGGCATTAGAAAAATCGACAGAAAGAGCAGGAGAGTTTCGTATAGCAATTGCTCAGATCAATGTGACTGTGGGAGCCATTGAAGAAAATGCAGCTCGAATTATCGAAGTGATTGAGCAGGCTCGAGATGATCTAGGCGCTGATTTAGTGGTTTTCCCGGAACTAGTGGTCACTGGGTATCCGCCGGAAGATCTTTTATTACGTGAAGAGCTTTATCAAAGACTAGAAGTAGTCCTAGAAAAAATAGTCCAGTCTTGTGTCGGCATCGAGGCTTTGGTTTCTCATCCCATACTCAGCGAAGATAATTTAATTTATAACGCCGTGACCCATATTAATGACGGCACGCCTATCAAATCTTATTGCAAAAGAATTCTGCCGAATTATGGGGTGTTTGACGAAGCAAGATATTTTACCCCCATGGTGAATTCGCCGATGTTTGAAATAGCTGGGGTGCGTTGTGGCGTCATGATTTGTGAAGATGGCTGGAGCCCTGAAGTGGCCCAAGAAGCCATGGAAGACTCCGCGCAAATTTTAATTCAGATCAATGCCTCGCCTTATAGAGCTGGAAAGTTTGAAGAGCGATTAGAAGTTGCCCGAATGCGCGTTGCTGAGACCCAGCTGCCTTTAGTTAATGTCTATCTAGTCGGCGGCCAAGATAGTTTGTTATTTGATGGTCATTCGTTTGTCATGGATTCTGAGGGTGTGATTACCCATGAGTTGCCCAGTTTTACAGAGCAGCTCGCTTTGATTTCTTTTGAAGGGACATCGAGAGGCTGGGCGCCTGCGTCTCCAGAGCGGAGTCTTCCCAGATTGCGAGAAGCGGAAATGTATGGAGCCTTAGTGTTAGGCCTGACTGACTATGTTGAAAAAAATGGCTTTGAAAAAGTTTTAATTGGTTTGTCGGGCGGCATTGATTCAGCCTTGGTTTTAGCTCTTGCAGTCGATGCTTTAGGCCCTGAGCGTGTCACTGCTGTTTTAATGCCTTCAAGATATACGTCTGAAATCAGTAACACAGATGCTATGGAGATGGTTGTTAATTTGGGTGTTGCTCATAAAAATATTTCTATTGAGCCTTTATTTCAAACGGCTTTGAAAACCTTGGCCGAAAGTTTTGCCGGCACTGACAGTGATGTTACGGAAGAAAATTTGCAGGCCCGTTGTCGCGGTTTAATCATGATGGGTTTGTCTAATAAATTTGGAGATTTGGTATTAACCACCGGGAATAAAAGTGAGATGGCTGTGGGCTATGCGACGCTCTATGGCGATATGGCTGGTGGCTTTGCGCCCATTAAAGATATTTATAAGACGGATGTTTATGCCCTGGCGAATTATAGAAATTCGATGTCTGAAGTTATCCCAGAAAGAATCATTATGAGACCGCCATCGGCTGAATTAAGAGAAAATCAGACGGATCAAGATTCGCTGCCAGATTATGAAGTCCTAGATGCGATTTTAAAATTATATATAGAAGAAGACATGGATGCGTTGTCTATCGCGGCCAAAGGCTTTGATGTGAAACTGGTCAGTAAAATTATTGGCCTAATTAAACGCAGTGAATATAAGCGACGTCAGTCGGCCATTGGGATCAAAATGTCCAGCCGGGCTTTTGATAAAGACTGGCGATATCCTATTACCTCGGGGTTTTAATTTTTTGATTTCGTCTCCGCCCCTTGTGGGAGAGACGATGTTCCAGCAATTAAGATATCCCAATGAATCAGTCCACATCTTCGAGACTTAAAAAGCCTGTTTTTGCATCATAATTAAATAATTCGGCGTACCGCGCCCAGTCAATCATAGTGTTTAACACCCGCTCAGCTTCGGACTGGGTAAAATGGCTTTCTAGTTCTTCTAAGAAATAATCATAGTGCTCGCGCTTATGATGCTCTTGATTTAAATGCTCTGAGATATGTTTAGCTAATGGAATATGCTGAATTAATAATTGGGAAAACAAAATTTTCTTGTCCGTAATATCTGAATCAATCCAGTCTTTACCCATCTTAGTCATGGAAATATCGCCTTTAGAAATTCGAGCTAAGCCTAATAAATTTAAAGACTCTAAGACGGGGAATAAATCATCAATGTCTAGTCTCACCACGTCCGCTAATTCTGGAAGATCCACGGGGCCTTTTTGCTGGAGCTCATCGAGCTCTTCTAATAGACCAATTAATTCAGCAATGCCGGTGTCTGGGAGTCTGTATTCAATGCCAATTTGTTGATTTTTAAATTCAGAATTTTCTAAAGCATTCGAAGAGGTTGGTGCCAATGCTGATTTTTGAGAAGGCTTCGACGTCGTCATCATCATGTAGACATCATCGATTAGTTTTAAAACTTCAGGGTCTTGGGCTTTCCTGGGGTGCGCTAATGGGACTTTTAATTCACCGCGGATATGGCCGGGATTCGCGCCGAAAATTAAAATTCTGTCTGCTGTTAAGACTGCCTCTTCGATATTATGCGTGACATAAAATATTCCCTTCATGGGGCTGTCTGGATCTTGCCAGAGTTCTAGTAGATCTGACCTTAAGCTTTCAGAGGTTAAAACATCTAGGGCTGAGAAGGGCTCATCCATCAGTAATAAATCTGGCTGAATAACTAAGGCTCTGGCAAAGCCGACTCTTTGCTTCATGCCTCCTGATAATTCTTTGGGATAGGCCGATTCGAAACCATCCATGCCGATAATATCAATGGCATGAAGCGCTCGTTCGCGGCGTTCTTTACTGGATATTTTTAAAGCTTCTAAGCCCAGCTCTACATTTTCTAGAACAGTCAGCCAGGGCATGAGTGCAAAATTTTGAAAGACCATGGCAATCCCGCGCATGGGTTTTTTGATGGGGGTGTTTCTGTATAAAATTTCCCCAGACGTGGGGCTGGTTAAACCGCCCATCATTCTTAATAAAGTTGATTTTCCAGAGCCTGAACGGCCCAGTAGTGCAACAATTTCACCTTCATGCATGGTGAGATTCACATGGTCGATGACTAGTAATTCTTTGCCGTCGGGCTTAGGGAAAGACTTAGTGACTTGTTTAATTTCTAATAAGATTTTTCGTGCATCTTTCATGTTTTTCCAGACCCTAATATTTTAATTTTTTAATTTAAGTTGTAACGCTGATGGGCGTATTGATAGAGCTTTCTCCAGAGGGTGATATTAATTAACACAACCCAAGTACACATAAAGACAATGCCCAAAGTTAATTCTGCGAATTTGCCATGTTGGGTGGAGAGGGTAATAAAAGACCCGAGTCCAGAGGCTATAAATTTTACATGACCCCACTGGATAATTTCAGCGACGATGCTGGCATTCCAGCTACCCCCTGCGGCCGTAATAGCGCCTGTAATGTAGTAAGGAAAAACAGCGGGGAGTAAAAACCGTCGCCATTTAGTCAAGCCAGATAATTGCATGCTCTGAGAGACTAAAATTAATTCTTTAGGAATGGCGCGGGCTCCGGCGACAATGTTAAATAAGATATACCACTGAGTGCCCAGGATCATGAGAATTGCCGCTGAAATTTCTATATTTAAGTGCCAATAAATAATGCCAAAAAAAGCAATTGGATAAAATAAATTAACGGGGAAAGCCGCGAAGAATTGCGCCAGTGGCATGACCCAGCTTGCCACTTTGGGTCTTAGGCCGATCCAGATACCAATGGGGACCCAGAGTAAAGATGCCAGGGCAATCATAATAAATACGCGCAATCCAGTGTAAAAACCCAAGAGGGCAATATGCAAAGTCTGAGCGAGGGTTACATTGTGATAAATATATTGCGAGAGAATAAAAACGAAGCCAAAAAATAAAATTAATAAAAATCCGTACCAGAGAAAGTTATTCAATTTGGCCGAAGGGTTTTTAAATTTTTTAAAGGGATTTAAATGATTTAAGTGATTTAAATGCTGGGAAGTTTGGGTGGGTTTATAAAATTTAAAAATATTAAAAATATTAAAAATATTAAAAAAAGAAAAGTGAATAAAACAATGCGAGAGCTTTCTAAAGACGTCGCCGAGTCTTTTCACCCAGCGGGTTCTTTGCATTAAGTCTAAGACCCAGGAGTACGCACCCTCACTTTGGGAGTCATCTAATTTAAATTTTTCAGACCAGGCGACGAGCGGCCTAAAGATAATCTGGTCATAGACGCCAATAATTATAAACATGGCAAAGATGGCCCAGGCAATGCAGTGAATATCTTTCGCGGAAATCGCCAGGGCAATGTAAGAACCAATGCCGGGGAGATACATATTTTGATTGGCGACTGAAATAGCTTCTGAAGCCACAATAAAAAACCAACCGCCGGACATGGAAATCATGGCGTTCCACAGTAAGCCAGGTAAGGCAAAGGGCACTTCAAGTTTCCAGAATCTCTGCCAGCTGGATAAGTGATAACAGCGGGCGGCTTCTATTAAATCGGGTGGGGTTGTTTTTAAAGACTGGTAAAAACTTAAAGTCATATTCCAGACCTGGGAAGTAAAAACGGCGAAGATCGCTGCGCATTCAGGGCCCATCATGGAGTTGGGAAACAGCGCAATGAAACCCACAACAGCAATGGATAAATAACCCAGGATGGGAACGGATTGTAAAATATCTATTAAGGGAATTAACACTTGGCCGGCGCGATGGCTTTTAGCCGCAAGCGTTGCGACGATGAAGCTAAAAATAAAGCTAAAAAATAAGGCAATGAACATTCTGACGACAGTTTCTAAGCCATAAGGAACCAGCATCCAGGGTGAAAGAGAAATCGGTGTTGGATGACCAATATGAAAAGGCTGGATCATATGAGCGAAGACAAAGCCCAGGGATAAAATAATCAAACTGATTAGAAATAAGGCGAAAAAATCCCAAAAATTAGGTAAGAGCGTGGAGCTCGGTTGGTCAAAGACTTGATTAAATAGGGGGCGGGTTTTTATCATGATTTTTTACAAGCTCCCTATTTTTATAATGTTGTTATCATGTCGTACTAGGTTTTAAGGCGCGCGATTATAAGCCCGTGGCCTGCTTAAAGGCGAGCAGATTTTTTTTGGATTTTTTATCCTAGCGCGAGCCCTTCCAATTAGCCTTAAGTTTCATAAGCCCCGGTCGAGGCTACACAACTACAAAGAACTAAATTTATGTAAAATCGTCAACGATATGTTCTGTAGGTGCAAAGGCTGACACAATACTAGATCTCCAGACTAGATCTCCAGGTCTTGTAACCGCTATCCTCAGCGCCCTTAAAAATTTTTATAAGCCATTAGGATAAATCATGACACAAGACCACCTGATACAAGATCACCTCTCTCCTCGGGCGTCCAGGGGCGCAAAATTATCTATTTTTTTTGGCACAGAGATGTGGGAACGCTATGGTTTCTATATCGTCCAGTCTTTATTGGCTTTGTATTTATCTTTGCAATTACATCTTTCAGATTCTTATATTTATACCCTGGTCGGGAGCTTTACCGCGCTGACTTATATTTCGCCGATTATTGGCGGTTGGATTGCGGATTATTTTATCGGCCAAAAGAAAGCCGTTTTATTGGGCGGTGTTTTATTACTAGGCAGTTATATTTTATTAGCCTTTGCGCTGTCTCTTCCTGACTTGCTCTTAGCCTTTGCCAGTATTGCGATGGGAACTGGTTTATTAAAGCCCAGTATTTCTTCTTTATTAGGCCGACAATATGAGCTCTCAGATCCCAGACGAGATAGTGCGTTTACTATTTTTTATTTAGGCATCACCTGCGGGATTATCTTAGGAACCACCTTGCCTTATAAATTACAAGAATGGTTCGGCTGGCAGGCCTGTTTTTTCAGTGCAGCCATTGGAATGGTTCTGGCTTTATTTATTTTTTCTCTAGGGATAAAAGTATTAAATATTCAGGAATATGCGGTTTTAAAATTCTCTAGGGTAATAAGCTGGCTGAGCGCTCTGGGGATTATTATTTTTTCTTATTGTATTTTTTATCTGCTCTTATCAATCCCGTATTTAGCCCATGTGTTTTTTATTTTTATTATGTTTTTTGCCCTGGGTCTGGTGTTAAAAATTGCCATCAAAGAACAGGGTGATCAAAGAAAAAAGACTTTATGTTTGTTTTTTTTATTTATTATCTCGGGGCTTTTTTGGGCATTTTATTTCGAAATGTTCATGCTCTTAACTTTATTTATTACCAGAACTGTCCAGCCAGAAATTTTTAATATTAATTTTCCTGCGCCTTACTATGTCGCGGTTGAAAGTATTGGGATGTTAATTTTTGGATTGGGGCTTTCTAAACTCTGGTTAAAATTAGGTCAAAAAAATAATCCAAATTATCAAAAAAATAATAAAAAATTTAATCCAGCGGTGAGTATTAGTTTAAAATTTTTCTTCTCCATAATTTTTATATTTGCGGCGTATTGCGTCATTTTGCTTTGTGCCCACAGCGCATCTCAAAATTTGATTTCACCCTGGCCAATTTTATTGGCTTATTTATTGATCTCGGTCGCTGAGTTGTTGCTCTCTCCCATTGGTCTCGCAGCCGTCACAAGATTGGCTCGACCCAAAGTGGTTAGTACGTTGATGGGGGTCTTTTTTGTGTCTTTAGGCGTGGGTGGGTTTCTCTCAGGTCAGCTGGCTAAATTAGCCGTGATTCATCGGGATTTAAAAAATTTGAGTGAGATTAAACAGGTTTATTTTCAGGGTTTTTTACACATGGTGGCTTTATTACTGGGTTTAATAATTTTGGCTGGTATCGCCAGTTTATTAATTAGAGCTTTAAGTAAAAATATTGATTGGAATGTGTGATTAAATTTTTTATTTTTTCCCCTTTCTGTCCTCAGGCAAGCCCTCGGCCTGTCTCTCCCGCAAGGGGAGAGACAATGCCATTTCGGTGTCAGGCCGTTAATTAAGGGTGTGCCACCGCATGAGACGAACCATGAGACGAACCATGAGACGAGGTAAGAATCAGTGGAACCCTGATCTCTTTCGTGCCCACGGCTGGCGCGGTGAAATCAATCACCCCAGCTGCTGCTAATACTTTAAGAGTTAAGTGAGAGCCTGACTTAGCTGCATTGAAAACTTGATTGAAATCCAAGTCTGGCTTATCGATCAAATCTTTCATGGTGCTAAATGGATTAGAGAATCTTTGAGCGCGTCTTGCTGCTCTGTAACCCGTTTTGAAGTCTTCAAGCGTATAGTTTCTTGAAGAAGCAGGGGCTTTAGATAAAACAGCAGAAACAGAAGATGAGAAGACCCCTGCAGCTCTTCCCAAACTTGCTGCACCAGAACCTCCAGCAGACACTCCAGCAGACCTTGCGCTTGCTGACGACGTACTCACTGGCGTTGAAGCAACTGATGCGCGCATAACCATTGAAGTCATGGGGGCCGCTGACATTAAAGCCACTGCGCTGGGTTCTCTGTGAACCAGTGTCGAGAGTGTCGTAGAAGAGGTGCCTTCTAGTCGATTATCCCAACGAAATGCTGCGTGTGAGTTTGATCCCTCGAAAGCAAAAGTACAGTTTCTGCCATAGCCTAATTCAGCAAGGCTTCGATCAAGATCCAATTCAAGTCCGAGCCCTATGGTACGCAAGGCGTCATCCAGTCCAGTCGTTGTTCCAAACATCGCTGATAAGAGTTCTCGTAAAGGTCTGGTTCTGTCAAAAGTATGTGTTTCTTGTCCTCTTCCTGCCGTCAAAATAGTGACTGTCGAGTCATTTGTACTTGTACTTGCAAAAGTCTCTGCACTCGCCGCTTGCATAACACCTGCTGCTTCTACGCGCACGTCTCTTCTGCGGATGACCACATTCACTCTTGAAGCTTGAGACCATTGGATATCCTGCAATTTTTGACGTGAATTAGTGATGACCTGTCCATTCACAATAATCCCAAGATCATTGAGATTTCTGAGGGTGCTTCCACATAATTGCGCGTTAATGGCTCTTTTTAAGTCTTCAACGGTTAATACGCTTAAATCTCCTGAAATAGAGACTTGGCCACTTTGTCCGCCACTCACACTGCAATGGATCATGACTTGATTCACGGTGAGAGAGCGTGGGGTGATTTGGCATAAAAATTCCTGGGTTAAATCCAAGGTGTCTAATCTGCAATCGGATGCCAGTGGCACGCCACCAGAGCGAGGCGCATAGAGTGACACACGCATTGAAGCGGCATCGATGCGAGATTCTATGGTCAATTTTTCGATGGCCTGTTCTACTGTCGAATTCGAAGGCAGGGTCATTGGGCTCACGCGGCCATTGAAATTAAGATTAATGGTCAGGTCACGAACTGCTTCTACTGCCACGCTGCTAGCAGCTCCAGCTCCAGCAATAGCCTCAGGCGCTACTGGAGGCGTCGCGCCTAAAAAAGGCTTGGTGTTGACAAGGCGTACGACGGTTCCACTGGCC
>Ga0214919_10002668_pt1 | contig 27734 bp, 23 predicted proteins | sample LL1503_MetaG_FD_177994 | JGI IMG/M metagenome (GOLD analysis project Ga0214919, IMG submission 177994) | Freshwater microbial communities from Lake Lanier, Atlanta, Georgia, United States - LL-1503 | ecosystem: Environmental > Aquatic > Freshwater > Lake | place: USA: Georgia | collected...
CAAGTACAGCTCTTGCGGGCGCAGCCAGACGGTGTAGCCAAAAGAACGCGCATATTGCAAGGCGCGCTGCATCACCTGGGTGTTGGCCAGCGCCACCTCGGCCTGGCCAAAGCCGATACAACCGGCCTCGGTGAGTTGCAGCATCTCGGTCAGCACCTCGCCTTGCAGGCCACGCGTCAAAGCGCCCAGCGGCAGCACGCGCGCCTGGTGCAGTTTTTCCGCCCGAAAGCGCAGCATTTCCACCAAGCCCGGCTCGTCGAGCACCGGGTCGGTGTCGGGCGGGCAGACCAGGCTGGTCACGCCACCGGCCACGGCTGCGGCCAGCTCGGACGCCAGCATGCCCTCATGCTCATGACCCGGCTCGCGCAGGCGCGCAGCCAAGTCCACCAGGCCGGGCAGGACCAGGCAAGCGGTGGCGTCAATCGTCTGCGCGGCGGCAAAGTCAGCGGGCGCTGCGCCTATGGATACCACCCGCCCGGCCGCAATGGCCACGTCGGCCAGCGCGTCAAAGCCACTGGCAGGGTCGATCACGCGGCCGTTTTGAATCAGGATTTTCATGCTGCGGGTCCTTTAGGCTTCATTACCCGCCACGATGCCCATCACCGCCATGCGCACCGCGATGCCAAAAGTCACCTGCGGCAAGATCACGCTTTGGCGCCCGTCCACCACGGCCGAATCAATCTCCACCCCCCGGTTGATCGGACCCGGATGCATGACGATGGCGTCGCTCTTGGCCAGGGTGAGTTTTTCGGGCGTGAGGCCAAAGCTCTTGAAGTATTCCTGGCTGGACGGCAGCAAGGCGCCGTTCATGCGTTCGTTTTGCAGGCGCAGCATGATGACCACGTCGCAGCCTTTGATGCCTTCTTCCAGCGTATTGCACACCCGCACGCCCATGGCCGCCATGTCTGAGGGCACCAGCGTGCGCGGCCCCACGACCCGCACTTCGGCGCAGCCCAGGGTGGTCAAAGCATGAATGTCTGAGCGCGCCACGCGCGAATGCAGCACGTCGCCAACGATGGCCACGGTCAGGTTGGCAAAGTCTTTCTTGTAGTGGCGAATGGTGTACATGTCGAGCAAACCCTGGGTCGGGTGCGCGTGGCGGCCGTCACCTGCGTTGACCACGTGCACATGCGGCGCGACGTGTTGGGCGATCAGGTAGGGCGCGCCGGATTCGCTGTGGCGCACCACAAAAATATCAGCCGCCATGGCGCTCAGGTTGGCAATGGTGTCAAGCAGCGACTCGCCCTTGGACGCGCTGGAGCGCGCAATGTCCAGGTTAATCACGTCGGCTGAGAGGCGCGTGGCGGCAATGTCGAAGGTGGTGCGGGTGCGCGTGCTGTTCTCAAAAAACAGGTTGAACACGCTTTTGCCGCGCAGGAGTGGCACTTTTTTGACCTCACGGTCGCTCACCGAGACAAACTGCGCTGCCGTGTCCAGAATGTGCGTGAGGATGTCCTTGGACAGCCCCTCGGTGGACAAGAGGTGAATGAGCTCACCGTTTTTGTTGAGCTGCGGGTTGCGTCGACCCAACATGTTCAGGCACCTTTCACGTCAAAGCTAAAGCGCCCGTCGGCGCCCTGCGCCAGCGCCAGCGACTGCGCCGCCCCCAGAGTGACGCGCGCGGCGGCAAAGTCGGCCTGGATGGGCAGCTCGCGGCCACCCCGGTCCACCAGCACCGCCAACTTCACGCTGGCCGGGCGGCCGTAGTCGAACAACTCGTTGGTCACGGCGCGGATGGTGCGCCCAGTGAACAGTACGTCGTCGAGCACCAAAATATGCGCCCCTTGAACCGCAAACGGCAGCTTGGTCTGCCCGCCCGATGCCAGCCCACGCTGGGCAAAGTCGTCCCGGTGCATGGCCGAAGAAATGGTGCCATGGCTGCCCGCGAGCCCCAGGTCCTTTTGCAAACGCTCAGCCAACCAGGCGCCGCCCGAAGTGATGCCCACCAGCCGCGTGTCCGGGCCACACAGGCCACGCACGCCGCGCAGCAGCTCAAGGTACAGGCTTTCCGCGTCAATGGCTAAATTCATGTCGGCAGGTTTCTCAAAAATTGTTCCAGGATGATGCAGGCAGACGCTGCATCGGCGTCTTTGGCGCCCGAGGCCAGGGCTTCGGTGGTGCTGTAGCGCTCGTCCACCTCAAACACCGGCAGGCCAAAGCGGCCCCGCAGTTGGCGGCCAAATTTTTGCGCGCGGGCGGTGTTTTCGTGGGCGGCACCGTCGGGGTGATAGGGCACGCCGATGACGATGGCGTCGGGCTGCCATTCTTTGAGGCGCAGGGCAATCTGGGCAAAGCGCGCGTCACCGCTGGCGGCAATCGTGTCCTGCGGCTGCGCGGTGCCCAGCAGGCGGTTGCCCACGGCCACGCCGGTGCGCTGGGTGCCAAAATCAAAAGACATAAAGGTCGAAAGTTGCGCTGCCACGGCGGGCAAGGCCTCCGAAGCTAACGGTGCGCCACCCCCAAAAGGCGCGCCACTTGCGACAGGCGATGCCGGGGCCGCGCTCATGCGCTGCCCGCGTGCGGGGAAATCATCCAGGCTTGCACACCCAGCAGCGCCAGCGCCTGGTCGTAGCGCTCGGCTACCGGAGCGTCAAAAATAATGCTGTTTTGCGCGTCGACGGTGAGCCAGCTGTTTTCTTTGATTTCGCTCTCCAACTGGCCCTCGCCCCAGGACGAATAACCCAGCGACACCAGCACCTTGCGCGGCCCGGCGCCCGAGGCGATGGCTTCGAGCACGTCGCGCGAGGTGGTCATCTCCAAGCCGCCGGGTATCACCATGGTGGATGCGTACAACGACTCCTCGGGCCGGTCGGCGTTGGCAAATACAGGCTCGTGCAGCACAAAACCACGTTCCTCGTGCAGCGGCCCGCCCTGAAACACCGCCTGCTTGGCCAAATCCTGGCGCTGCAAGGGCAAGTCCACTTTGCCAAACAAAGCGGTCATATCGATGTCGGCCGGCTTGTTGATGATCAGACCCAGCGCGCCGCGCGGGCTGTGCTCGCACAGATAGACCACGCTCTTGGAGAACAGCCCGTCTTCCAGCCCCGGCATCGCAATCAAAAAATGGTGCGTGAGGTTGGTGGGTGCAGAATCGCCGGTCATTTTTTGATTTTAACGGCAGGCATGCAAACTTCTTATTCCACCGGACTGGTCTGGTTTCGGCGCGACTTGCGCACTTCCGACAACGCCGCGCTGGCGCTCGCCTTGCAACGCTGCTCGCAGGTGCACTGCGTCTTTGTGTTCGACCGCAGCATTTTGGACGCCCTGCCCCGCGCAGACCGGCGGGTGGAATTTATCCAGGCCAGCCTGGTTGAGCTGGATGCCGAACTGCGGGCGCTCTCTGGCAAACCCGCTGGCGGCCTGATCGTTCGCCACGCCTTGGCAGCGGACGAAATCCCGCGCCTGGCCGCCAGTCTGAGGGCCAATGCGGTGTTTGCCGCACACGACTACGAGCCCTCCGCACTGGAGCGCGACGCCCAGGTGCAAGCTGCGCTAAACCTCCAGGGTGTGGCCTGGGTGGGCGTCAAAGACCATGTAATTTTTGAGCGGCGCGAGGTGCTCACCCAAACTGGCAAGCCCTATGGCGTTTTCACGCCCTACCTGCGCGCCTGGCTGGCCGCCATAGGCACGCAAGGCCCGGTGCGCCACGACAGCCAGAACCACGGCGAGCGCCTGGCAGCGCGCCCGGCCGGCCTTGACGCGCCTGTTCCTAGCCTGGCCGACATCGGCTTTGAGGCCACCAATTTACGCACCTTGGGCATCCAACCAGGCGCTTCGGGCGCGCAAGCCATGCTGGAAGACTTTTTGCCGCGCATGGACGCCTACGATGAGACGCGCAACTTCCCCGCAGTTAAAGGCCCGAGCTACCTGGGCGTGCACCTGCGCTTTGGCACGCTGTCGGTGCGCCAGTTGGTGGCGCTGGCGCTGCCGCGCCACCAGGATGGCAACAGAGGTGCCAGCGTCTGGCTGGCAGAGTTGGGTTGGCGCGACTTTTACTTTCAGATTTTGGCTAACTTTCCACAGGTGGCCACTGGCGGCTTCAAGCCCGAATACGACGCCATTGCGTGGGAGCATGGCGCGCACGCGCAAGCCTTATTTGACGCCTGGTGCCAAGGCCGCACCGGCTACCCGCTGGTGGACGCGGCCATGGCGCAGCTCAACCAGAGCGGCTATATGCACAACCGCCTGCGGATGGTGGCAGGGAGTTTTTTGGTCAAACACCTGGGGCTGGACTGGCGTTGGGGCGAGGCCTACTTTGCGCGCCACCTCAACGACTTTGACCTCTCAGCCAACAACGGCGGATGGCAGTGGGTGGCGTCCAGCGGCTGCGACGCACAACCCTACTTTCGCATCTTCAACCCCATTACCCAAAGCGAAAAGTTTGACGCATCGGGCAAATTTATCCGCCGCTATCTGCCCGCGCTGGCCAGTTTGGACGCCAAGAGCATCCACGCGCCTTGGTTGACCAAGCCGCTGGTCTTACAAGCCGCAGGCGTGGTGCTGGGACGCGACTATCCGGCTCCGGTGGTAGACCATGCGAGGGCCCGGGCGCGCACCTTGGAGCGCTATGCGGTGGTAAAGAAAGTGCAGAGTTTTAGCGCGAAGGACGAATAGCCTGCGGCTCGCGCCCCAGCGCCACCAGGCGCAAGGTTTTGCGAGCGGTCTTAAATTTGCACCAATTCAAAGTCTTCCTTGCGCGCGCCGCACTCGGGGCAGACCCAGTTCATGGGCACGTCGGCCCACAAGGTGCCAGGGGGGATACCGTCATCGGGTGCGCCCAATGCTTCGTCATAAATCCAACCGCAAATCAGGCACATCCATGTTTTGGTATCAGTCACAGCGTCATAAACCTTGAGAATAGAATGCCCGAATTGTAATAAGCGCCCCGCGCGCACTTGTGGGGCCTGCCATGGGGTGAACCTGGCTTGCTACCGTGCTTTGCGTCTATCTGATTTCAGCGTCCATGAACAAACCTAGAAATCTGGCTCCTGCCTCGGAACGCATTACCGTGTTGGACGACGGCGACGATTTGCCCGACGGCCCAATTGCCAGCGTGATGACCTTTAACGCCAACGACCCCAGCGGAGCTGGCGGCCTGGTAGCCGACAGCGTTGCCATGGCGGCGGTGGGCGTGCACACGATGCCGGTCATGACCGGCGCCTACGCGCGCGACACCAGCGAAATCGTGGACCACTTTGCACTCGATGACGAGGCTGTGACCAGCCAGGCGCGCACCATCCTGGAGGACGTGCCGCCCGACGTTTTCAAGGTCGGCTTTGTGGGCAGCCCAGAAAACCTCAGCGCCATTGCCGCTCTGGTGTCGGACTATGCAGACGTGCCGGTGGTGACCTATATGCCCGACCTGTCGTGGTGGCAAGAGGACCTGATGGACCAGTACTGGGACGCCTGCGCTGAACTCTTGCTGCCCCAGACCACCGTACTGGTGGGTAACCACGGCACCTTGTGCCGCTGGCTGCTGCCCGACTGGAGCGCAAGCCGCAGCCCCAGCGCCCGCGATATCGCCCGGGCCGCCCAGGAGCATGGCGTGCCCTATACGCTGGTGACCGGTATGGCGCTGCCAGAGCACTTTATTGATAACTCCTTGTGTACGGCCACGGCGGTGCTGTGCACCGAGAAGTTTGAGCGCTTGGAGGCGGTTTTTGTGGGTGCAGGCGACACGCTGTCTGCGGCCTTGGCAGCCCTGATTGCCGCGGGCACCGAGCTCAGCGAAGCTGTCACCGAGGCGCTCAGTTACTTGGACCGCTGCTTGGAGGGCGGCTTTCGCCCGGGCATGGGCCATGTGCAGCCGGACCGCTTGTTTTGGGCCCACGAAGTGGACGAAGACGACGACACCCCCGGTTTTGACGAACCCGACGACTCCTTTTCTTTTGAAATCACTCCCAATGAAACCCGACACTGACCACAACCTCGCCCTGTTCCAACGCGCCGCCCGTGTTATCCCTGGCGGAGTCAACTCGCCGGTGCGCGCCTTCAAGGCCGTGGGCGGCACGCCACGTTTTGTGTCGCGTGCGCAGGGCGCGTACTTTTGGGACGCCAATGGCCAGCGCTACATCGACTACATCGGCTCCTGGGGGCCCATGATCTTGGGCCACGGCCATCCGGCGGTGGTAGAGGCAGTGCAAAAGGCGCTGCTGGACGGCTTTTCCTTTGGCGCGCCCACCGAACGCGAAGTCGAACTGGCCGAAGAAATTTTGAAACACGTGCCCAGCATGGACATGGTGCGCCTGGTGAGCTCGGGCACCGAAGCGGCGATGAGCGCCATTCGCCTGGCGCGCGGCGCCACCGGGCGCAACAAACTTATTAAGTTCGAAGGCTGTTACCACGGCCACGCCGATGCGCTCTTGGTCAAAGCGGGCTCCGGCCTGGCTACGTTTGGCAACCCGACCAGCGCCGGTGTGCCGCCCGAGGTGGTGCAGCACACGCTGGTGCTCGAGTACAACAACCTGGCGCAGCTCGAAGAAGCCTTTGTGCAGCACGGCCCCGACCTGGCCTGTCTGATGATCGAGCCTATTGCGGGCAATATGAATTTTGTGCGCGCATCGCTGCCCTTTATGCGGCGCTGCCGCGAGCTGTGCACGCAGTACGGCGCTTTGCTGGTGTTTGACGAGGTGATGACCGGCTTTCGAGTGGCCCTAGGCGGCGCACAAAGCGTGTACGCGCGGGAAATCCCCGGCTTTGCGCCGGACATGACGGTGATGGGCAAGGTCATTGGCGGGGGCATGCCGCTAGCGGCCTTTGGCGCCAAGCGCGCGGTCATGGAGCACCTCGCACCGCTGGGCACGGTCTACCAGGCCGGTACTTTGTCGGGCAACCCGGTGGCCACTGCCTGCGGGCTGGCGACCCTGCGCGAAATCAGCAAAACCGGCTTTTACGACGATCTTGCGCGCAAAACTCGCGCCCTGGTGAGCGGCCTGAAAGGCGCTGCCGACGCCGCAGGTGTGCCATTTAGTGGCGACAGCGAGGGCGGCATGTTCGGATTTTTCTTGTTCCCCGATCTGCCGCAAAGCTACGCCAAAGTGATGACCACGGACAACGCCCGCTTCAACACCCTGTTCCACGGCATGCTCGAGCGTGGGGTGTACTTCGCCCCGGCTCTGTACGAAGCCGGTTTCATGAGCGCCGCGCACAGCGAGGCCGACATTGCCCAAACCGTGGCCCATGCGGCCGACATCTTTGCCCAGTTGTGACAGCAGGCCCCGGACCTCGCCGCCTCTGAGGTGCTGATGTGAGCCGACTGGCCCTGACCCGCGACAAGATCTACAAAACCGTTGCCCGCCAACTGCATGGCGTGGTGCCTTGCTGGGTGTGCGCTGAGCACGTGGCGCGCGAGGACGCAACGCTAGAGCACATACAAGCCTTGAGCCAGGGCGGCAGCAGCCACCTAGACAATCTGGCCATCAGCCACGCCCGGTGCAACCAGCAGCGCCACGGCAGCAGCACACCACCTTGAGCGCAACTACAAGCCCCAAAACCTTCGCCCCACAACTGCACTATGCGGCGCTGGCATTGGCCTTGGCCGTGGGCCTACCTTGGGCATGGAGCCTGACCGGCGCGTTGCTGGCAGCGGGCAGCGCCACGGCCTGGTCGGGTCTGGCCACGGACGTGCAAACACCCCCTGCGCTTTGGATGGCCGTTTGGACCGGTATGGCCGCAACCGCTTTGGCATGGGTTGGCGCGGCCTGGCTGCTGGCGGCCCACTTTGGCAGCCGACGCTGGACGAGCCTGTTGCAGCGCCTGCCGGCCATGCTGGCGGTGCCGCACGCGGCCTTTGCCATCGGTGCGGTGGTCTTGCTCGCGCCCAGCGGGGTGCTGGTGCGCTGGGGCGCTGCCGCCCTGGCGCCATTAGCTGGCCCCCTGGGGTTGGTGCTGGACACACCACCGGCCTGGCGCAGCACCCAAGACCCCTGGGGCCTGGGGCTGATCGCGGTGCTGGTGCTCAAGGAAGTGGTGTTTTTGCTTTGGGCCGGTGCGGCCCACCTGCAGCGCCCCGACGTAGCACACCGCCTGGGCTTAGAACTGCGCTTGGCCCAGACCCTGGGCTACAACGCGGCCGACGCCTGGTGGCGTGTGGCCTGGCCGCAACTGCAACCCCGGATGCTGGCGCCCTTGGTGGCGGTGCTGGCCTACAGCATCGGGGTGGTGGACGTGGCCCTGGTGATTGGACCCACCACGCCAGCGCCACTGGCGGTGCTGGCCTGGCAATGGCTGCAAGACGCTGACCCTGCCATAAACGCCCAAGGCGCCGCCGCGGCCTGGCTGCTGGCGGCAGTACTGGCCGTAGTGGTGGCGCTGGGCGCGGGGGCGCAAAGGCTTCTGACGGCACTCTGGTCGCGCCCGCGCTGGAGCCGGGGTCCCCGCCCTGGCCCCGTTGCCAACCAGCATGCGGCCGTCCACCAGACCAAAATCCGCCAACTCGGCGCCTACACAGCCCGGGCGGGGTGGCACGGCGCCTATTTCGCCGTGTTAGCGGCACTGGCCTGGGCCAGCGTGGCCAGTCTATGGCCTTTCCCCGATCTGTGGCCGCAAGCCTGGAGCCTGGACGCCTGGGACCAGGTGGCCCGCAGCAGCGGCACGCTGGGCACCACCGTGTGGCTGGGCCTGGCCAGCGCGTCTGCGGCAGTGCTGTGGTGCGTGGCCTGGTTTGAATGCGCACCCACACGCTGGCAGCAGCGGGCCTGGGGGTTGGTGTACCTGCCCCTGGCCTTGCCTGCGGTGCTGTGGACGCTGGGTTTGCACCGCCTGGCGCTGGACTGGGGCATAGACGCCAGCGCCTGGGGCCTGTGGCTGGCGCACAGCCTGTGCGCACTGCCCTATGTGGCTTTGGTGCTGCACGGGCCTTACAGCGGTTTCGACCCGCGCTTGCGCACGCTGGCCGCTACCTTGAGCTGCGGCCCCTGGCCGTTTGTCTGGCGCGTGAAATGGCCGCTATTGCGGGGCGCGCTGGCAGCCGCCTTTGCCGTGGGTTTTGCTGTCAGCGTGGCGCAGTACCTGCCCACGCTCTATGTGGGTGCCGGGCGCTACAGCACGGTTGGCACCGAAGCCCTTGCGCTGTCGGGTGGCGGCCAGAGGTCCTTGATGGCCGCATACGCCGCACTGCTTTGGCTGCTGCCTGCGGCCGTGTTTGGGCTGGCAACCTGGGTGGCACGGCCGCGCCAGTGGGCGACCCCAAGGCACAACATCGACGGGTTAGCCGCGCAAGGCCATTAGCATGGACCACAGCGCCACGCCGTTCCTGGGTCTGCAGTTGTCGCTGCAGCGTCTCCAAACACCGGCGTCCACCTTGCTCAGCGACCTGCACCTGTCGGTGCCCGCGGGCTGCGTGCACACCATCATGGGCTCCAGCGGCTCAGGCAAGTCGAGCCTGCTGGCGGCCATCTGCGGCACGCTGGAGCCGGGCATGCGATGCGAGGCCACGGTGCACGTCAATGGCCGACGCCTGGACACGCTCCCCACGCACCAGCGCGCAGTGGGCTTGCTGCTGCAAGACGACCTGCTATTCGCCCACCTGAGCGTGCTGGAAAACCTGCTGTTTGCCGTGCGCCCCGGCCCCATGGCGCAGCGCCGCCAGCAAGCCTTGGAGGCGCTTGCGGACGTGGAGCTGGCGGCTTATGCGCAGGCCAACCCCGCCACCCTTTCGGGCGGCCAGCGCGCGCGGGTGGCGCTGGCACGTGCGCTGTTGGCGCGCCCGGTGGCGATTCTGCTTGACGAGCCCTTCTCCAAGCTCGACACAGCGCTGCGCCAGCGTATGCGTGAGCAGGTGTTTGGCGCCATTGCACAGCGCCGCATCGCTGCCATCTTGGTCACCCACGACCCAGCAGACATCGCCGACCCGGCGCGCCTGACGGTGCTGGGCCGACAATCCGACCATGCTTGACCGCTTTACAACCCGCCTGATCGCGCCCCTGGTTGACGCCCTGGCCCGGCCACTGGCACGCGCGGGGGTGGGCGCCAATACTTTGACCTGGCTGGGTTTGGCCTTGGGCCTGTGCGCCAGCGCCTGCATGGCCAGCGGGCAGTACCACTTGGGCCTGGCGTTGATGGCGCTGTCGCGCAGCTGCGATGCACTCGACGGCGCGGTGGCGCGGCAAACCCAGGCCACCGACCTGGGGGCTTTTTTGGACATCACCCTAGACTTTGTTTTTTACGCCAGCGTGCCGCTGGCTTTCGCGCTGGCCGATCCGCAGGCCAACGCCTTGCCCGCTGCCGTATTGCTAGCCGCGTTTGTGGGCACGGGCAGTAGCTTTCTGGCCTTTGCAATACTGGCGGCCAAGCGCGGGCTGGCCCCCGCCCCCGCCAGCCAAAAATCGATTTACTTTCTCGGCGGCCTGACCGAGGGCACCGAGACCCTGGCCGTGTTTTGCGCCATGGCGCTGTGGCCGACGCACTTTCCCGCATTGGCCTATGGCTTTGCAGCGCTATGTGCGGTCACGGTGGCAACGCGGGTCGCCTGGGGCATTCGCACTTTCTCTGAATCGCCTTTGCGCCCGCCCACAGGCCCAGCCCATGGCTAAAGCACAGTGGGCCTGGAAGCTGGCGCTGCTGTGCCTATTGGCCCTGTTGGCTTGGCTGTGGGTCAGTGACAGCACGCCAGTGCTGAACCTATCGACGCTGCAGCAACAGCGCGCGGAGCTGCTGGACTGGCATGCCCAGTCGCCTTGGGCAGTGCGGGCCAGCTTTTTTGCGCTCTACCTGGTGTGCGCGGCCCTGTCCCTGCCCGGCGTTGCGGTGCTCACGCTAGCCGCAGGGGCGCTGCTGGGTTTTGGCTGGGGCTTGGTGCTGGTGTCTTTTGCCTCCAGCCTGGGCGCGACCTTGTCGTTTTTGCTGGCACGCTACGCGCTGCGCGACCTGTTACAAGCCCGCATGGGGCCGCGCGTGGTGGCTATGCAAGCGCGCCTTACACGGGAAGGGGCCATCTATTTGCTCAGCCTGCGCCTGATTCCGCTGGTGCCCTTTGGGCTGATCAACCTGGCGATGGGCCTAACAAGTATGCGCACGCGCACCTTTTATGTGGTCAGCCAAGTCGGCATGCTGGCCAGCACCGCCTTGTTCGTCCAGGCGGGTACGCAACTGGCGGCCATCCAGTCAAGCGCCGACGTTCTTACGCCACGGGTGGGGGCGGCTCTGGCAGCGCTCGGAGTCGTGTTTGCGCTGCTGCCGTGGACCAGCGGCCAGGTGCTGCAGTGGTGGCGCAAGCGCCGCGTGCTGGCGCCTTGGCGCAGCCAACGCCCCCGGCGCTTTGACCGCAACCTGGTGGTCATTGGCGCGGGTGCTGGCGGCTTGGTGTCGGCCTATATCGCCGCTGCCGCGCAAGCCCAGGTGACTTTGGTAGAAGCCCGCACGCTGGGTGGCGACTGCCTCAACCTGGGCTGCGTGCCCAGCAAGGCCTTGATACAAAGCGCCCAGGTGGCACACCAGGTACGCAATGCGGCGCAGTTTGGCGTGCTGAGCGACCCGCCGCAAATCGACTTTGTGGCGGTTATGCGCCGCGTGAACGAGGTCATTGCGCGCATCGCCCCGCACGACAGCGTGCAGCGCTACACCAACTTGGGCGTGCAGGTGCTTCAAGGCCACGCCACCCTGGTCAACCCCTGGACCGTGGAGGTGCGCGGCGCCGATGGTGCCTTGCAACGCATCACCACCCGCAGCGTGGTGATTGCCGCAGGCGCCCAACCCATCGTGCCCGATCTGCCGGGGCTGCAAGACGTGGGCTTTGTCACCAGCGACACGCTGTGGGAGCAGCTCGCGCAGTGCAGCACGCTGCCCCGGCGCATCGTGGTGTTGGGTGGCGGTCCGGTGGGCTGTGAGCTGGCCCAGGCCTTTGCGCGCCTGGGTGCTGCCGTCACCCTGGTCGAGAGCGCCCCGCAGGTGCTCGAGCGCGAAGACGACGCGGTCTGCGCCCTGGTGCAGCAGGCGCTTACGGCCGACGGCGTGGTGGTGAAAACGGCGCACCGGGCGCTGCGCTGCGCCTGGGAGGGCGCCGACCCTGCGCGGGAAAAAACCGTGCTGCTGGAGCACGCCGGGCAGGAGCACACGCTGGCGTTTGACCTCTTGGTCTGCGCCGTAGGTCGCAAAGCGCGCCTGAGCGGCTATGGCCTTGAAGCCCTGGGCCTGGCCGTGGACCACACGGTGCAAACCAACGACTACTTGCAGACCGTTTTCCCCAACATTTACGCAGCGGGCGACGTGGCCGGGCCCTACCAGTTCACCCACACTGCGGCGCACCAGGCCTGGTACGCCACGGTGAACGCCCTGTTTGGCGACATACGGCGCACGCGGGTGGACTACCGGGCCATCCCCAGCGCCACCTTTGTCGAGCCCCAGGTGGCGCGCGTGGGACTGAATGAAAAACAGGCGCTGCGCCAGGGTGTTGCCTATGAGACCAGCCGCTACGACCTGGCCGACCTGGACCGCGCGCTGTGCAACGGCGGCGCGGGCGCGGCGCCACCCACGGGCTTTGTGCAGGTGCTCACGGTGCCGGGCAAAGACCGCATTTTGGGTGTGACCATCGTTGCGCCCCAGGGCGCGGAGCTGCTGGCTGAGTGGGTGTTGGCCATGGGCAAGGGCCTGGGCGTATCAGCCATCTTGGGCGCGGTGCACAGCTACCCCACCTTGTCGGAGGCCAATAAGTATGCCGCTGGTGTCTGGCGGCGCCAGCACACGCCGGCAGTCTTGCTGCGCTGGGCGCGGCGTTTTCACAGTTGGCGCCGGGGCTGAGGTGCCGCCCGGCGCCACAATCAAGCCCATGCAAGCAGCCGCCCCTCCCATCCTGCGCGACCTGGTCCTGGTGGGCGGCGGCCACAGCCATGTGGGCGTGCTCAAGGCTTTTGGCATGCAGCCCCTGGCCGGGCTGCGCATCACCTTGGTTTGCACCGATGCGCACACACCGTACTCGGGCATGTTGCCCGGCTATGTGGCCGGGCACTACGACTTTGATGCGGTGCACCTGGACCTGGTGCGCCTGTGCGTATTTGCCGGGGCACGCTTTGTGCGCGCCCAAGTCACCGGTCTGGACCGCGAGCGGCGCCAGGTGTTGCTGGCAGACCGACCACCACTGGACTATGACCTGGTGTCTATCAACACCGGCTCCACACCCCACACCACGCACATCACGGGTGCCGACGCGCACGCGGTCAGCGTCAAGCCCATTGCCGCGTTCAACCAGCGCTGGCTTACCTTATTGGCAGCGGTGCGCGCCGGACAAGGCCCTCGCCATATCGCGGTAGTGGGCGCCGGGGCGGGGGGCGTGGAGTTGCTGCTGGCCATGCAATACCGCTTGCGCGCTGAAGCCCAGGCGCTCGGTGGCGCAGTGCCCGCGCCGCAGTTTTCGCTTTTTTCGGCCACGGCGTCGGTATTGCCCACGCACAACACCGGCGTGCAGCGCCGGTTTGCCGCCGTGCTGCGTCAGCGGGCGGTGCAAGTGCACCTAAACACGCGCGTGGAATGCGTCAACGCCCAGGGTCTGCGCAGCGCGGACGGCACATGGCACGCGGCGGACACGGTTTTTTGGGTCACGCAGGCCGCTGGCGGCGCATGGCTTGAGGGCACCGGACTAGAACTGGACGCGGCCGGCTGCGTGCGGGTAAATGCAAAACTGCAGTCGATCAGCGACGCGCGCATATTTGCCGCCGGTGATGTGGCCAGCCTGGACAACCGTAGCCTGGAAAAAGCCGGCGTTTTTGCCGTGCGCATGGGCATGCCGCTGGCGCGCAATCTGCGCCGAGCGCTCACGGGCCAGGCCCTGCAACCCTACCGCGCGCAAGCCCGCTGGCTGGCACTGATCAGCACCGGTGACCGCTACGCCGTGGCATCGCGCGGGGCACTGGGCTTTGCCGGGGCCTGGGTCTGGCGCTGGAAGGACCACATCGACCGACGTTTCATGCACCGTTTTACCGATCTGGGCGCCCCGGGCATGGGCAGCAGGGCCCTTGGCAGCGTGCAAGCTGCCAGCGTAGCGGGGCTCAGCGTGCAAGCTACCAGCGTGACGGGGCTCAGTGCGCAAGAGGCGCTGCAAGCGCAGGCTGCCCAGGCCATGCGATGCGGCGGATGCGGCGCCAAGGTCGGCGCCAGCGTCTTGTCCCAGGCCCTAGCGGGCTTGCAGCCGCTGGCCAACGCCGATGTACTCATTGGCCTGCATGCGCCCGACGACGCGGCCGTGGTGCGTGTGCCGGCGGGCAAGGCAGTGGTGCAAACCGTAGATTTTTTCCGCGCCTTTGTAGACGACCCCTACCTCTTTGGCCGCATCGCCGCCAACCACGCTTTGGGTGATATTTTTGCCATGGGCGCCCAAGCCCACACCGCAACAGCCATTGCCACGGTGCCCCCCGGCATAGACCGCCAAACCCAGGCGCTACTCTCGCAAATGATGACCGGCGCAGTCGAAGTGCTCAACGCCGCAGGCTGCACCTTGGTGGGCGGCCACACCGGGGAGGGCCAGGAACTGGCCTTGGGTTTTGCCATCAACGGCCTCATCGATGTGGACGCCCGTGGCGAGCCGCGCGCCCTGCTGCGCAAAGCCGGCCTGCAATCGGGTGATGTGCTGGTGTTGACCAAACCCCTGGGGACCGGCACCGTGTTTGCAGCCCATGGCTTGGGCCGGGCGCGCGGGCGCTGGGTGCAGGCGGCGCTGCACAGCATGGGGCAGTCCAGCCAAGCCGCTGCCGCCACCTTGGCCGCACACGGCGCGCGTTGCTGCACCGATGTAACTGGGTTTGGTTTGCTTGGCCACCTGGCCGAAATGGTGCTGGCCTCAGTCGTGCGTGCAGAGATTGACCTGAAAGCCGTGCCTGCACTTGACGGCGCGCTGGAATGCCTTGCTGCGGGCCAGACCAGCTCCTTGCACAGCGCCAACGCCCAGTCGGCTCAGCGCTGGCTCGGGCCTGACGCGACGCGGCACTCGCCGCAACAGCGCACCCATTCCGCCCTGCTGCTGGACCCCCAAACGGCCGGTGGCCTGCTCGCTGGCGTGCCCGCAGACCAAGCCCCGGCCTGCATTGATGCGCTGCGCGCCCAGGGCTACGCGCAGGCCTGCGTGATTGGGCGCGTGCGGCCCTACGCGCCAGGTGCGGCGCCGATTGCGATCGTGGAACCGATCGTGGAACAATAGGGCCATGACTGTTGAACCCGAGCTGCAGCCCAGCCCCCAGACGCAGGCCGCCGATTCTTCCAGGGCCCACGCTTCTGCTGAGCCCCATTCCTACCGCAGGCCTGTGCGCTTGCTGCTTTGGGGTGCCGGGTCTGCACACCTGCGGTTTTTAAAGTCCCTGCAAAAAAAGAAGCTCCCCCACGCCCACATCACGCTGCTGACCCAGCACGCACAGGTGTTTCAGACGCGCAAGCTGGCGCCGTTCGTAGCCAATGGTTTGGCCTTTGAAGACTGCTTGACCGACCTAGAGGTGCTGCTGCAGACCGCGGACGTGCATTGGACCGGCCGCCAAGGTCGCGCCATGGATGCCGACTCGCGCACCGTGCTATTGGACGACGGAACGGTACTCGACTATGACGTGCTGTCCGTCAATATCGGTCCTCAGCCCCGGCGTGAAGCGATTGAAGAAGCGATGCCCGGGGCGCGCGCGCACGGGCTGTTTGTGCCGCCGCTAGAAGGCTTTGTCGGTCTGTGGCCCAAGGTCTGCGAGCTTGGGCGCCAGCGCGCACTGCGCATTGCGGTGATCGGCGACGGCCTCGAGGGCTTTGAGCTGGCACTGGCGGTGCGCCAGCGTATGCCCACGGCTGCCGTAACCTGGATTGCCTGGCCGCACGCGAATCAACGCGCTTACCCCGAGGCCATGCACCAGCACATGCTTGCCTTTTTGCGGACCCAACGCGTGACCGTGCTGTATGAGCCCGTGGCCAGCCTCACGCGCGACGACGTGGTGCTGGCCAACGGCGCGCGTCTAGCCTGCGATGTGCCACTGCTGCGACTCTCCCACGCCACGTCGGCCTGGGTGCAAAACAGCGGTCTGGACATGCAGCCATCGCACGAAATTGGCAACGCCCCGGGCGTGCTGACCGACCTGTATGAGCGCAGCACCAGCCACCCCGAGGTGTTTTTTGTGCAGCAGGACAGCCGCACCCTAGCGCGCAACCTGCACGCGGTGATGCAGGCCGAGCCCCAGCGCCTGCGGCCCAAAACGCCGCCCACGAGCCACTGGGTGTACGCCGGTCCGGGACAGGCCCTTGCCCATTGGCACGGCTACTGCGCACAAGGGCGCTGGGTCGGCTCATTGCAGCGATTTTTTGGCGCCTGAACCGGCCCCTCTCCAGCGCGCCCCAACTGTTCATGCCTGCAACCCACGCCCCTGCGGTGGCAAATTCTTGGATACGTCGCGCGCGCGGTGGCTGCGTTGGATCCCTGCTGCGCCAAATCCGTTTGCTGGCCCGCTTGGAGGCGCGATTTTTTCGCGGCAGTTCGAAGCCGACACTGGCGGCCCTGGCAGTAGCCCTGATTCCGGCCCTTTACATGGTGATTTACCTGGCCAGCGTCTGGGACCCTGGTGCCAACAGTTCTGCCTTGCAGGTGGGGCTTGTGAACCTCGACAGCGGCTTGGTCTACCGGGATCAAAACGTCAACATGGGAAGTGAATTGGTCGACAACCTGGAGCTGTCTGGGCGCTTTGGCTACCGCCGCATGGATTCAGCAGATCTTGCGCGCAAATTGGTGCGCGAGGGCACGCTGGAGTTTGCACTGATCATTCCGCCGGACTTCAGCTCCAACGCGCTGCCCGGCGCCAAACCGGGCGCAGGCAAGCTGGTGGTGGTTGCCTCCCAGGGCAACAACTACGAAGCCGCGCACATCGCGCAGCTGTTTGCGGTTGAGCTCGGGCACAAGGTCAACGAGAGCCTCAACGAACAGCGCTGGGCCTTGGTGCTGCTCAACGCGGCAGGCTCCAAAAACAGTGTGGAGCGCCTGCGCGAAGGTGCCATCCATCTTCACGAAGCGGCCTCCGAGCTCACTGGTGGCACCTCCAAAGCAGCCATAGGCGCCAAGTTGCTAAGCGGTGAATCCGCCCGGCTGGCAGACGGCGTCAGCCAACTCAATACCGGCGTCAAGCAATTAGGCGCTGGCTTGCGCACCCTAGACGCACGCCGACCCCGCAACTCCGAACTCACGGCACTCAACGCGGGCGCGGAAGCGCTGGTGGCCGCTCACCTTGAAATGGACAAAGCCTTGCAAACCCTGCAAAACGGCAGCCATGAGCTGTCGGTCGGCATTACGGCCTTCAAGGACGAGGCCGACAACAGCATCCTGGTGCGCCCGGCCATGCGCGACGCAATCAACCAAACGGCGCTGGGCATGGACCAGCTCGACAAGGGCTTACAAACCGCCGTTGGTGGGCACCAAAAACTCAGCGAGGGCGCGGGCCAGTTGGGCGGCGGCGTCACGGCACTATCCACCGGCGTGCGCAGCATGAACCAAACCCTGCGCACCATGGTCAACAAGCTGCCCGAAGATGCCCAACTTGACACCCTGAGCGATAGCGCCGCCGAACTAACGCATGCCAACAACGCGCTGGCACAAGCCACCGAGAAGATCAGCAGCGCCAGCGGGGCGCTGCGCGCGGGCACCGAGCTGCTGACCAGCGCGCTGCCCGGCGCCGTCGACTCGCCCGAAGGCAGCGCCCAAGGGCTGGCCAACTCGGTCCAACCGGTGATGGAGATGGCTTCGGTGGTGGAGAACAGTGGCAGCGCATTTGCCGCCAACGTCATTCCAGCGGCGCTGTGGTTGGGCGCTGGCATTGCCGCTTTTTTCATTAACCTACGGGTCTTGCCCGCATCGGCCTCGCGCTACCACCCGGTGGCGCGCCTGTTGGGAAAAATTGCTTTGCCATTGTTCCTGGTGCTAGTGCAAAGCCTGCTGGTATTACTGTGTATTTTTTACGTTCTCGCTATCCGTGTTTCCAACCCGGCGGCACTGGCGTGCACCGTGGTTACCGCAAGTGTGACTTTTTTGCTCGTGGTGTGCGCCCTCACGCGGGTACTGGGAGACGCTGGCAAGGCGCTGGCCATGATTTTTCTGGCGGTTCAGCTGTCGTCTTCGGGCGGCGTGCTACCGGTGGAACTCAGCGGGAGCTTCTTTGCCAACATGAGCCCCTGGCTGCCCATCACCTGGGTGGTCCAAGGCCTCAAGGCCAGCATGTTTGGCGCCTACGACGGCGCGTGGCAAACGCCTTGGCACATGGTGTTGGCAGCCGGCGGGGTCGCCGCGCTGTCGGCGGTGGCGCTGGGCCGTTGGCGTTATCTGCCCAGGCACAAGCTGCGCCCGGCACTCGATTTGTGACGGGGAGTAAGCGCCGTTCAGCGTGAGGTCTGCACCAGGCCCACGATGGCGTGGGCGATTTCATCCAGGGAGCGACTGTGACGATTTTCTGTGAGCCGGCGCTATAAGATTGAACGCGTTACTGGCCGCGGGATGGCAGCCGCCAGTGCGGAGTCAGTCAACAGCCTTCGCCCGGGTCAAATCTGCGTCGGCGCCCACACCAAAGAACCGGCTGATGTCATCCACATACAGATAAACCGCCGGTATCACCAACAAGCTGAGAAAGGTGGAGGTGATCAACCCGCCAATGACCGACACGGCCATGGGCGATCGAAAACTGCCGTCTGAAGCACCCCAACCGGCAGCGATGGGCAACATGCCTGCGCCCATGGCAATGGTGGTCATGATGATCGGGCGGGCCCGCTTTTGGCAGGCATCCAACAAGGCGTCCAAGCGGTTCATGCCCCGCTCGCGTTGCGCAACGATGGCGTATTCCACCAACAGGATAGAGTTTTTGGTGGCCACCCCCATCAGCATGATCAATCCAATCAACGAAGGCATGGAAAAACTTTTCCCGGTGAGCAACAACGCAATAAATGCACCGCCGATGGACAAAGGCAAGGCCGCCAGAATGGTGACAGGGTGCAGCACACTCTTGAACAACAACACCAGCACGAGATAAATGCAAACAATGCCGGTCAGCATGGCCAGCGCAAAACTGGCAAACAGCTCTTCCATCATTTCCGCGTCACCGACTTCAACCAACTTAATGCCCGGGGGAAGTTGTTGCACCGACGGCAGGTTTTTCAAGGCTTCTTTGGCGTCGCCCAAGCCAACCCCGGACAACTCGATTTGAAACTGGATATTGCGTTCACGGTTGTAACGATCGATCACTGCCGGGCCACCGCTGGGTTCTAAACGGGCCACTTCGGCCAGCAACACCGGGCCACGACTACCTGGCAGGGTGAGCCTGCCCAGCAGGTCCAGGTCTTGTCGGGCGCTGTCGGCCAGCTTCACCATGATAGGCACCTGGCGTTGCGCTAAGTTCAATTTGGGCAAGGCCACGTCATAGTCACCGACGGTGGCGATGCGCAAGGTTTCGCTGATGGCGGCGCTGGTCACACCCAGATCAGCAGCCCGCGCAAAGTCCGGGCGCACCGCGATCTCCTGTCGCACCAGACTGGCGCTGGAGGTGACCGAGCCCAAACCGGGTACGCCGCGCAAATCACGCTCCAGTGCCGTGGCCGATTGCTGCAAAACGACTGCATCGTCGCCGGTCAACATCACCAGGTATTTTTCGCCGGACGCGCCCAAGCCGACACGTACGCGCATGCCCGGCATGTCCGATAGCAATTCGCGCAATTGCTTTTCAATCACGCCTTTGCGCGGGCGCTCACCGCGTTTGCTCAGCTGTATGGTCAAGGTGGCCATGCGCGTTTCGGCTGCCCCCTGCGCCATGCCAGGGTCCGAGCCCGCCGCACCGCCGCCAATGGTGGTGTAAACGGTTTTTACCTCCGGCACTTTGATGATGCGTTGGCGGACCTCTTCGGCCACTTTTTCAGTGAACGCCAGTGAGGTGCCCGGTGGCAGTTCCAGCCCCACCTGGGTCTGCGAGTTGTCATCTGGCGGAATAAAGCCCGTAGGCAACAAAGGGATCAGGCTGAGCGACGCCACAAAAAACACCAAGGCACCTAGGGCGGTCAAAAAGCGATGGTTCAAACACCAACGCACCATGCGCATGTACGCCGGCATCCAGAACGGTACCTGCGCGGGTTTGTTCGTGGGTTTCAACAAATAGGCCGACATCATGGGCGTGAGCAAGCGCGCCACCACTAGCGAGGCGAACACCGCCAGCGCCGCCGTCCAGCCGAATTGCACAAAAAATTTGCCTGCAATACCACTCATAAAAGCCGTGGGCAAAAACACCGCCACCAAAGTGAAGGTGGTGGCGATCACCGCCAGCCCGATTTCATCGGCGGCTTCCATGGCCGCAGCAAACGGGGTTTTGCCCATGTACAAATGGCGTTCGATGTTTTCCACCTCGACGATGGCATCGTCCACCAAAATACCGACCACCAGCGACAAGGCCAGCAAGGTGACCACGTTGATGGAAAACCCAAGAGCCCACATGCCAATGAAGGCCGGCAACACCGACAAGGGCAAAGCCACCGCCGACACAAACGTGGCTCGCATGTCGCGCAAAAACAGCCACACCACAATCACCGCCAACAAGGCGCCTTCATAGAGCAAGACCATCGAACCGTGGAACTCTTCCTTCACTGGCGTGACAAAGTCATAGGCGTTGGTGATTTGCGCATCCGGATGCGCCGCCTTTAACTCGTCCAAGGCTTTGAACACACGTTCGCCCACATCGACTTCGCTGGCACCCCTGCTGCGGGTTACTTCAAAACCAACCACCGGTTTGCCGTTCAAAAAGGCCGAGGCACGGCGCTCGGCAAAGGTGTCGGTGATGCTGGCAATATCGCGTAAACGAATGCGCCCGCCTTGGCCGACCGACAACTCCATGTCGGCGAGTTCAGCGGCAGAAGCCACCGTGGCAATGGTGCGCAGGGGCTGCTCGCTGCCACCCAAATCGGTGCGCCCGCCTGCGCTTTCGGTTTGCACTTGTTTGAGTTGGCGCGACACATCGGCGGCGGAAATACGCAAGGCTTGCATGCGCACCGGGTCGAGTGCAATTTGCACTTCACGCTGGACGCCGCCGACCCGGGTCACAGAACCCACACCTTTGACCGTCAGCAAACGCCGCACCACGGTTTGATCCACAAACCAGCTCAAGCCTTCTTCGTCAAACAGCGGCGATGCAATAGTGAAAGCCAGCACCGGGGTACCTGCAAAATCGAGTTTTTTGATCACCGGTTCCATCAAATTCGCCGGTAATTCACTGCGTATACCGTTGACGGCGGAACGGATTTCGTCCAGTGCTTCCTGGCCCTGTTTTTCAATGCGGAATTCGCAGGTGATGACCACCGAGCCGTCTTGCACCTTGGTGTAAATGTTTTTCAGTCCTTGCACCGACACCACAGCGTTTTCAATTTTGCGTGCAACCTCGGTTTCCATTTGTCCTGGGGCCGCGCCCGGCAAGGCCGCATTCACAATGACGGTGGGCAAATCCAGATCGGGAAAGTTTTGCACCTTCATGCTTTTGAAGGTGAGCAACCCCGCCAAGCTGAGCAACACAAACAGCACCAGACCGGGCACCGGATTTCGTATCGACCAAGCGGATACGTTCATGGCACGACTTTCACCAAGTCACCAGCGGTCAAAAAGCCTGCGCCGCGCACGACCACGTTGGCACCCGACGGCAAGCCGGAGGTAATCTCCAACAAGTCACCCTGGCGGCGCCCGACAGTGACCTTGTGCAAGCTCACGCGTTGGTCGGTACCGACCAAATACAACTGTTGAAAGCCGTCACGCACCACGACCGATTGCTGCGGCACCATCAAGGCCGCGCTGCTGCTGAATTCGAATTCACCGCGAACAAACATTCCGGGCTTGAGCACACTGCCCGCCGAGGCAGGCAGATCGACATAGACCATACCGGTGCGGTTTTGCGCGTCCACGGTCGGCGACACGCTGCGCACTTGTGCACTCACCTCACTGCCATTGGGCCCTGTGATACGCACTTTTTGCCCGGGCTTGATGCGGAACAACTCGGCCGACACCAGGTCGGCGCGCCACTCCAACCGGTTACCACGGATCAAGCGAAACAACTCGGTTCCGACACCCACCACCGCACCAACACTGGCACTGCGTGACGAAATCACACCGCCGTCAGGCGCGTGCACCAAGGTTTGTTTCATGCGTAATTCGTGCACCGCCAGGTTGGCCTGCGCGGATTCGACACGCGCTTGCGCCGTCACTTCAGCGGTCACGTCTTTGTTGAATTGCTGGGCGCTGATGACACCGCTGGGCCCCAATGCACGGGCACGATCGGCATTGGCCTTGGCTTCCATGGCCAGCGCTTTGGCTTCGTTTAACGCGGCCTTGGCTTGGTTCATCTCGGCTATCACGTTGTCGTTGGCAAACACCGCCAGCACCTGCCCGGCACTGACTTGATCGCCGACATTCACCCGCACTTCGGTCAATCGCAAACCACCGATTTCTGCGCCGACGCTGGCTTCCTGCCAAGCCGACACCGTTCCATTGGCGGATAAACGCTGTGACAGGGTTTGCGATTGCGGCTGAGCCACCGTCACCGTCATGGCGGGCTTGGGCGTGACAGCGGGCTTTTTATCGGTTTCTGCGTAGGCGTTGAGCGCAATGAATATAGATACGGAACACAGTATTTGACGGTAAATGCCCCGTCGCTGCTTGACTTGCATGTTTCTGCCTTTTCAGATCCCAGGGAACAGGGTCACGCCACCCGAAATACACGGGTAGGTTTGAACCTCAAAGTGGCTATTTTGCCTGTTGACCTCGACGTCAAATTGACCCCGCCGATTTTCTAGGATCCAGCTCGATGAGCTGGACCGCGGTGCCAGGCACGAGATAGCAGCGGCACCCCCCTGGGTCACATCTGCGTCAGCGCCAACGTTTCATGGGCTTCAATCCAAACCATTCACGCAAAACGAGACGTCTTTGCCCAGGATTTTTGCTCAAAAAGTGTGCATAGTTGAAAAAACCTAATTAAATCATCGTGTTACAAGGATGGTTAACGACCCAGAAGTTCAAAAAATGCTGCAAATAATTCAAAACCCGCTAAAAACAGACATAAGTTCGAAAGCACCGGCACTTGAAAGCGGGTCAAATGGCCTTATCATTAGCACTCGAAGGGGTTGAGTGCTAACAACACACCCCCTCTCGCTCACCGCTGTTGGCCCTCTGTGGGGCTTGCGGCCTTTAACCTGTTTCAAACCCAAGGAGATCCCTATGAAACTGCGCCCATTGGCAGACCGCGTGATTGTCAAACGCGTCGAAAGCGAAACCAAAACCGCCTCCGGCATCTACATCCCCGACAACGCCGCCGAAAAGCCTGACCAAGGCGAAGTCTTGGCCGTAGGCCCCGGCAAGCGCAACGACAAGGGCGAACTCGCCGCATTGACCGTCAAGGTCGGCGACCGCGTCTTGTTTGGCAAGTACAGCGGGCAGACCGTCAAGGTCGACGGCGACGAATTGCTCGTCATGAAAGAAGACGACCTCTTCGCGGTTGTTGAAACCAAATAATTTTGCCGGACAGACCGACCGACGCGCGCAGCGCACGCTCGCACTGTCCTCAACTGATTAATCAATTTAGGAGTTAAAAATGGCAGCAAAAGACGTAATTTTCGGCGGCGAAGCCCGCGCACGCATGGTTGAAGGCGTGAACATTTTGGCCAACGCGGTCAAAGTGACCCTGGGCCCTAAAGGCCGCAACGTGGTTCTGGAGCGCTCTTTCGGCGCCCCCACCGTGACCAAGGACGGCGTGTCCGTGGCCAAGGAAATCGAACTCAAAGACAAGCTGCAAAACATGGGCGCGCAGATGGTCAAGGAAGTCGCTTCCAAGACTTCTGACAACGCGGGCGACGGCACCACCACTGCCACCGTGCTGGCGCAGGCCATCGTGCACGAAGGCATGAAATACGTGGCCGCTGGTATGAACCCCATGGACTTGAAGCGCGGCATCGACAAAGCGGTCCACGCCTTGATCGACGAACTCAAAAAAGCCTCCAAGCCCACCACCACGACCAAGGAAATCGCCCAAGTCGGCTCGATTTCTGCCAACAGCGACTCCAGCATTGGTGACATCATCGCCAAGGCCATGGACAAAGTCGGCAAAGAAGGCGTGATTACCGTCGAAGACGGCAAGTCCCTGGACAACGAACTCGACATCGTCGAAGGCATGCAGTTTGACCGCGGCTACCTGTCGCCCTACTTCATCAACAACCCCGAAAAGCAAGCCGCTTTGCTGGACAACCCGTTCGTGCTCTTGTACGACAAGAAAATCAGCAACATCCGTGACCTGCTGCCCACGCTGGAACAAGTCGCCAAGGCCGGCCGTCCTTTGTTGATCATTGCTGAAGACGTCGAAGGCGAAGCCCTGGCAACTTTGGTGGTCAACACCATCCGCGGCATCCTGAAAGTGGTCGCCGTCAAAGCCCCTGGCTTTGGTGACCGCCGCAAAGCCATGCTCGAAGACATCGCCATCCTGACCGGCGGCAAGGTAATTGCTGAAGAAATCGGCCTGACCCTGGAAAAAGTCACCTTGGCCGACCTCGGTTCCGCCAAGCGCGTTGAAGTGGGCAAAGAAAACACCATCATCATCGACGGCGCCGGTTCCGCTGACGACATCGAATCCCGCGTCAAGCAAGTGCGCGTGCAAATCGAAGAAGCCACCAGCGACTACGACCGTGAAAAACTGCAAGAGCGCGTGGCCAAACTGGCCGGCGGTGTAGCAGTGATCAAGGTCGGCGCTGCCACCGAAGTCGAAATGAAAGAGAAAAAAGCCCGCGTGGAAGACGCCCTGCACGCTACCCGCGCTGCGGTGGAAGAAGGCATTGTGGCCGGTGGCGGTGTGGCACTGCTGCGCGCCAAGCAAGCCGCTGGCACCATCAAAGGCGATAACGCCGACCAAGAAGCCGGTATCAAACTGGTGCTCAAGGCCATCGAAGCGCCCCTGCGCGAGATCGTGTACAACGCTGGCGGCGAAGCCTCGGTGGTGGTGAACGCGGTGTTGGCTGGCAAGGGCAACTACGGCTTTAACGCTGCCAACGACACCTACGGCGACATGATCGAAATGGGTATCCTGGACCCCACCAAAGTGACCCGCACCGCGCTGCAAAACGCGGCATCAGTAGCCTCTTTGATGTTGACGACCGAGTGCATGATCGCTGAAGCCCCAAAAGATGACGCCGGTGGCGGCATGGGTGGCATGGGCGGCGGTGACATGGGCGGCATGGGTGGAATGGGCGGCATGGGCATGTAAGCCCAGGCTGGCTTGGCGCAGGCTGCAAGGCCTACGCTGCCACAACGCAAAAGCCCCACAGGACTAGCATCCTGCGGGGCTTTTTTGATGTTCAGGCCTAACGCAAGACCGCATCGGACTTCTTGAGAAACCGCGAGAAAAATCCTTGCTCTTCTTCTAAGACGACCGCGTTTTCAGGGGCTGCCGCCAAGCCTACGGTAACGGCTGCGAGTTCTTGCAACATTTGCAAAGCGGTTTCAGCTGGCATTTTGTAGGGGTCAAAGGTGCTGCTTTGAGAGTATTTCAGCAGCAACGAACGATTAGCCGAATTGGGCGCAACAAACCCCATGGACCAATCCGCCCACTGCCGCCGCTCAATGTCCTGCAGGCTCAGCATCGTGACCGAATGGTGCCGCGGATCGCGCAACAACTTGCCATACAGCGCATTAACTTGATCACGCGCACCCTCGAGTACTTGCAAAAACATCTTGGAGTTAAAGGCCAGTACGCCCGTAAGATCTCGCGCCTCATTGTTGGTCTGCGCCTGTGCCAGTATGGCCCTGAACTCGTCCAAGCCGACGTTCTTGTGCGCAGTGCTCACATACAAAAGGCGAATTAGCATGAACTACTCCTATAAAAGCTAAGAAAATTTTCAGGAAAACTTGTTTTCCGTCAGGGGCGCGAGTTGACGTAGGTGCAGCACAGCCTTCTCCCCAAAAGGTCGGATAAGTTCTTTGTAACTAGGCAACAGTTGGTTTAGCTCGTCCACCGATTCCACTTTGTCCAACATAAGCACAATTTCTATGGCGTCGTGGGATAGGTGGACTTGGACAAAATCACCCATAGCGTCAATGGCTTGCCGCAATGTGAACGCAGGTGCGGTGTCCCGGCGAAACGATTGATCCAGACCCTGGGCAGCAGAAATGGGCATTAGGGCCTGGCCTGCAGGCCGACTTGTCGGTGAGCCTAATTCGGTTTGCCCCAGCACTTCAATCAAACCGGCATCCCGAAGGGAGTCCATCAGTGCGGCAACGTCGCCGAAAGAAGTCAAAGTGTTGATGTAGGCCTGCAATGAAGACTTGCCGTCAATGCAAATCAGCAAGGTTCGCAAGCGCCTGGGTAGGTCCACCAGCGGATTTTTGATCGCCTCCATGCCAGCGATGGTTTTCGTGTATACGGTCATAAATTACCATCGGCGTATAGGTACAAACCGCCCACACAATCCTGTCGTTGCCGAGCATATTAAGTTATTTATTTAACTATTAATTGTTTTTTAATAACAATATTTTTCAATCGTGTAATGCAAAGAAATGAACGTAATGAGCCCCCAGGGCGACTTCCGCAGTCACCCTAAAAATGCACCATGACCGAAGAGAGGGCGCTCCTAGCCGCCAGCGGCTCAGCGTGCCAGCGCCTTGAGCGCAAGCTTGATGCCCTCGCTCACGCCCACATCGGGCGGCAGCGCTTTGAGCGCCAGCGCCGCCTCTTTGTCGTTGTAGCCCAGCGCCAGCAGCGCTTGCAAAATGTCGGACTGCTCGCCACTGGCCGCACCCAAGGGCGCACCGATGTCGGCGCCGAGCTTGCCTTTGAGTTCGAGCAGCAGGCGTTGCGCCGTTTTGGCGCCAATACCGGGCACCTTGGTCAGGCGACCGGGTTCTTGCAAGGTGATGGTCTGCGCCAAATCGGCCACGCTCATGCCCGAGAGCACCGACAAGGCGGTGCGTGGGCCCACGCCGGAGATCTTGATCAGCTCGCGAAACGCGGCGCGCTCTTGCGGCGAGCCAAAGCCGTACAAGATTTGCGCGTCCTCGCGCACCACAAAATGCGTCAGCAGCGACACTTTTTCTCCCAGGGCAGGCAAGTTGTAAAACGTGCCCATGGGGACCTGCACCTCGTAGCCTACGCCGCCGCAGTCGACCATCACCTGTGGCGGGTTCTTGTCGCTCAAGGTTCCTGTGAGTTTGCCAATCATCCCGTGCCTTTGTTGTTAACGTGAAAGAACCTTCATGATTGAGGGCGCTGCCCGCCTTCATGAAAGTTTGTGCCTATCATTAGCGTGGCGTGGCGCTTTGCTACGGTCCACCCTCTGTGACACATTGCGGAATTATCAACTTGATTCTTAGACACCTCTTCTCGCCGCCCAACAACACCCGCCTGTCCAACCTGTGCGGTCCCACCGACGAGCATCTGCGCACCATCGAGACCGCGCTAGACGTGCGCATCGCCCACCGCCACGAGCAGTTCAAGGTCGAGGGGCCTAAGTTCAAAGCACAGCGGGCGATGGACATGCTGCAGGCCTTGTACGAAATGGCCGCGCGCGCCGTTCCGGCGGCTACGGTGCAACTCATGCTCTCGGGTGACGGATCGGCCGAACTGGCCGACGGCCCCACGCTGTCCACCCGGCGCGCCGACCTTAAACCCCGCAGCACCAATCAGGCGCTGTACCTGGACAACATCGCCAGCCACGACATCACCATCGGCATCGGCCCGGCCGGCACCGGCAAAACCTACCTGGCGGTGGCCGCCGCCGTAGACGCCTTGCAACGCAGCGCGGTGCAG
>Ga0214919_10002669_pt1 | contig 27728 bp, 26 predicted proteins | sample LL1503_MetaG_FD_177994 | JGI IMG/M metagenome (GOLD analysis project Ga0214919, IMG submission 177994) | Freshwater microbial communities from Lake Lanier, Atlanta, Georgia, United States - LL-1503 | ecosystem: Environmental > Aquatic > Freshwater > Lake | place: USA: Georgia | collected...
AATTGGGTCAATAATGATGTTTTTACCATTTAATGTCAGTAAAAAACTGGCATGACCTAGCCAAGTAATTTTAGGTATCTCATTACAAAAAAGTTGCGGGTCTTCAATCAGAGGAACATGGTAACGTGAGTAGCGGTTGAGAGTTTTTTGTGGTCGATAGCTAAACTGCCAGCGCAAAATCTGTTTCCAGTGGGGTGGCGTACTTGCCTGATAATTTCTAAATTTACCATCTCTGATTTCATTACCCGGATATTCAGGCTTGATAGTTGTTAGCTCTGGATTGTTTAAATATTCAAACATCATCAGATTTCGGAAAAATAGGTTTGTAAGATTGCACAGGCAGCCAACTGGTCTAATTTACCTTTTTGTGCTTTGCCATAGATTGCCTGCTCTTCTAACAGCATCGCGGCATCTGTAGAGCTAAAATCTTCCGCTATCAATGTCACGGGTAAATTAAATTTACGCCCCAGCCGTTTGGCAAAATTATTAATGGTATTAATCAGCTGAATTTTTTGTGGATCATCACTAGCGCTGGGAATCCCGACTACCAGTAACTGCGGCTGCCATTTTGTTATGAGTTCTTCCAGCTGGTCGATTTTATTCCACATTCCTTCACCAGTAATCGTCACCAAGGGATGAGCAATTTTTAACATGGTATTACCGGTTGCAACTCCGATTCGAGCTTCGCCATAATCAAAGCCCATTAGCACCAAATTAGCCGCTTTTTCAGGCATTACCACCGCCATTAAAATCATAATAGGCCACATTATCGATTCCAGCTAAACTTAAAGCTAACTGATAACGCTCTTGTGGCGTAACGACCGCTAGAATACGGCTGGCTGGGTTATCAATCACTAACCAATTATTAAAACGTACTTCACGTTCTAATTGAAAACTATCCCACATGCAGTAACCAGCAGTGAGCATTACTGGCTTAACCACATCGTCTTGTGCCATTTGTTGGATCTTGTGTCGGCTACCAGTTAAAACCCAGCCAAATTCATCTTCATCGCTCTCATGCAGCACAAACCCAGTTTCCAATTCGACTGGTCCGCCAAAATACAAGGGAATTTTACCCCACTGGTTTTTGTATTGGTTAAAATCTAAATTAGATAATTTACGCTTATCATCAGGTAAATGCTTATTTATAATCACACCAACCGCGCCACTTACCGTGCTATGCTCAGTAATATAGATTACGCTTTGTCCAAACACATCATCCCTAATTGAGGGGGTGGCAATCAAACATTTGCCTTTTAAGTTATTATTTAATTCAATATTCATCTTTATTTATCTCTCTTTTAATTCTTTTATTCTACGCAACGGGAGCAACTTCGGTATCCAGCGCATGTTTAACTGCATCAATCAAACTCACGCTCACCACCGTTGAAACACCTTTTTCCTGCATGGTAACGCCCACCAACTGATCTGCCATCTCCATCGCCAAACGATTATGCGAAATATAAACAAACTGCGTTTTAGAAGATAACTCTTGTACTAAATTACAAAAGCGCTGCGTATTAGCATCGTCCAAAGGTGCATCAACTTCATCTAGAAGACAGAATGGAGCTGGATTTAAACTAAATAACGCAAAAATAAAGCTCATTGCAGCTAGGGCTTTTTCTCCACCCGATAGCAGGTGAATTGTGGAGTTTTTCTTCCCCGGTGGCTCAGCAAAAATTTGCACCCCAGCGATCAAAATGTCCTTATCCGTCAGCGCCAAACGCGCATCGCCACCACCAAATAATGTCCTGAAGTATACCACAATTGCCTGATTTAACTTCTCAAAAGTGCTTTGGAGTAAGGTTCTGGTTTCACCATCAATATGTTCAATCGCATCTCTCAATGTCGCAGTAGCCGTTTGTAAATCCTCAATCTGACTGAATAACTCCTGCTCTTTGGTCGAAGCTTTAGTCAAATCTTCAATCGCCTTCAGATTCACTAGGCCTAGTGCTGCAATCTGTTGCTCCAATTCGCGACAAGCTGAGCTCAATGCGCTCAGGCTTTGCTGGTTTTGCGTTAGCATCTCTTCCAGCTCAGGAATAGTCAGCTCTAATTTAGCTAAATTTTCCTGATAGGTTGAGAGTAAAATCTGCTGTTCTTGCTGCTTAAATTTAGTTTGGTTAATTTTTTCCAAATTGCGCTGGTAATTACTATTTAGGGATGACGCCTGATTTTTCAAGCCTATGATTTTATTCGATAATTGATCCAACCCCTGCTGGGTTTCTTGCATCTGCGCAGCAATCTCAGCAATCTGTTGTTGCAACTGCATGATTTCTTGTGCCTGATCATTGCTATTAAAACTTTGGCGCTCGTGAGTTAATTCGGCTAATTTTTGCGCTGCGGCTGCTAAATAAAGCTTTTTCTCTTCGCTCAAATTTTGCGCATTGAGCTTCTGTTGTTGTAACAACTGATTATCAATAATATAACGATTAATTTTATTATCCAAATCCTGCAGTTTATTTTTAGCTAATTGCAAGGCGGTCTCATGCTCCAAGCGTTCCATTTCGATATCTTGAGCAGCCAAATCCAACTCTTCATGCGCCAGATGTTTATCCTCAAGCTGTAGCTCCAGCTCCTGAATCTCGAGATCCAAATGACTGATTTCATGGGTGAGTAACTCTGACTCTTGTGCTACTCGCTCCTGATGGCGTTTGTTTTGCACATAAATTTGTTCCTGCTTGGTAAATTCAAGCTGCAAATCATGTTTTTTCACCAATAAACGCTTATGCTTAGCATCCAGACTGATAATATCATTGTGTAGTTGTTGCTGAAACTGTTGCTGGGCGGTAAGCTTTGCTTGCAATTCGTCGGAAACATCACTCAAGCGCAATTGCTCCGATTCTTCTTGCTGTAACTGCTGCTGGTATTGCAGCAAGCTATGCCCATCACTATTGGCATGATAACGAATAAAATCGCGGCTTGCCAAGTGTCCATCTCGAGTAACACCATATTGTCCTGACGCAAGTTTTCTATGTTGCCCAATATCATCGAGCAAACAATAGTTATTCAAATATCCAAAAACACCCTGTAAATTCTCATCACGGAGTTTGAGGCATTCACTCAGGCTACCAGCTTGAACCGCAATAGCTTGCGAGCTACTTAGCCAAATATTCAAAGCCTGTTTCGGGGTGGTGTTTAATTCCGTCAAATCCGCCAACACTTTGGACTGCAATAAATCCCCCAGCGCTACTTCAAGGACAGGTTCATAACCTGCTTCAACTTCCAGTGCCTGCCAGAGTTCGCTTACTACTTTAGTAAATAGCGTATCGCTATTATCGGCATCATTTTTGCTAGAGAGTAAGTCATTTAAAGTCGCAATTTTGGCATTGCTTCCAGCTAATAATTGCTGTTGTTGATTAAGTTCACGCTGTAGGTTTTCAACTTGTTGTTTATATTGTTCTGCTTGTTGGTTTTTCTGTTCAAGCGAGCTTTCATTGATCAACAAATCTTCGGCAACCAGCTCAATTTCTTCTTTGATAAAATGATAATTTTGATCAAAATCGAGGGTATTCCCCTCTTCCAGCAAGCGCGCCAGACGGGTACTTAGATTAGTTTTTTGCTGTTGTTTATGGCGTAAATTATTTTGTAATAAATCCAGCTCATGCTTGAGTTTAGCACTGCCGCTTTGCCGATTACTTACTTGCTCGGCAATTTGATTATATTTATCTTGCTGGGTTTCAACAAGTTGCTGCTGCTCTTCTCGGCACAAGGTTTGTTCACTGATTTCAAATTGATTATCGGCGATTTTCTCGGCAATATTTTCGCTTTGGATGGCTAATTCTTCAATCTCGTGCTTAATTTCCTGCTCTTTAGCCGCCAAATCAGTTGATTCATTCTCAAAACGCTTGAGCAAATCACTATAATGTTTATAGCGTTCTTCCACTCGCGCCAAAGCAGTTCGCAGCTCATTGAACTGTTGCATCAAATCTTGTAAGCGCTGTTCTTGAATAGCTTTTTTATCTTGTTCAACGGTTAGGTTCTGGTTAACTTCTTCAAGCTGATAACCCAAAACCCGGAGTTCATCTTCGCAATGTTGAATAAATTGGTTAGCTTCCGCCAAAATCTTATTTGCATCATGAACTTTAATCGCCATTACCAATGTTTGCTTGGTATTCAGCTCCTGATTAAGCCGCTGATGCAGCTCAGCTACTTGTGCCTGCTCTTTGAGTGTGGATAATTGTTTGATGATTTCACTATGAATATCTTCTAGCCGCTGTAAATTTTCGGCGGTATCACTCAGCCGCTGCAGGGTTTCTTTGCGTTTTTCACGATATTTGGAAACTCCGGCAGCTTCTTCGATATACAAGCGCATATCTTCTGGCTTGGATTCGATAATCCGACTGATCATGCCCTGCTCAATTACCGCATAGCCTTTGGTACCAACTCCAGTACCTAAAAATAGCTCGTTGATGTCTTTACGTCGTACTTGTTGATTATTGATATAGTAATTAGATTCGCCCTGCCGTGAAATCAGGCGTTTGATGGAGATTTCATCATAAGTATTCCATAAACCGTACAATGATTTGGCGCTATTGTCAAAAATAAGCTCAACCGTTGCCCGTGATACCGCTTTTCGCTTCAGAGAACCATTAAAAATCACATCCAGCATTGAATCTCCGCGTAGCTGTTTCGCAGATGACTCACCCAATACCCAGCGCACCGCATCAATCACATTCGATTTACCGCAACCATTTGGCCCGACAATCCCAACTAATTGACCATGAACTTCGATAGCGGTACTATCAACAAAGGACTTAAACCCGGATAATTTAATTTGCTGTAACTTCATTCAACCATAACTTTTATTAAAACAGTCCGTTATTATAGCAAATTGATGAGCTAACTATGGCTATCTTAATTACAATGCCAATGAAATTAGTGCATTACTAAATTTTCATCTAAATTTAACCGCAACATGCATTTATTAATGAAATCAATGAATATTTCCGTACGGGCATTTTTACCTTCCGGGTTTATCAATAAATAGTAGTCAAATCCAGGGATGTAACTATCTGGCAGTACTTGGACGACGAGACCAGCTTCAATATCATTTTTCATCATAATATCCATACCGGCACCTATCATTACCCCAGTTTGTGTAAGTTCTTGATCATGTATACTGCTATTCTGTATGATTCTATATTTAGAATTAAAGATTTCCCGATGTCCAGTTTTTTTATTAATTAAATAAATCTTTTTATCCACAACCTCATTGTCCAATGGTATCCCTATGATTGGGTGATCTTTAATTTGCTCTTGCTTAACTGGTAAGCCAAATTTCTTTATGTATTCTGGATAACAATAAAATATAATTTTTGTACGACATAATAGCCGCATTTTCTGAGAGCTTTTTAATGGTCGGTGATTTATGATTGCCAAATCGAAATTATCTTTGATTAAATTTATTTCCCGGTTTTCATAAGTCAAGTTTAATGAGATTTTAGGATGTTGAGTCAGAAAACCTGCCAAATGAGGGGTAATAATTTTCAAGGCGAAACATGGTGGCAATAATACATTGATGCGTCCACTGATTTCATTACGACTACTTTCCATGTTAATAATTGTTTGATTAAACTCGGTTTCAAGATTATAAAATTTATCATAAAGCTGTTTACCCAAACTTGATAATTGCAGATGACGAGTATCACGCTTAAGAAGCACTAAGTTTAATTCTTTTTCTAGCTTTTGAATTTTTCTAGTTAAATTAGAAGAGCTTATACCAGTATATCTTGATGCATCTGCGAAGCTGCCTAACTTGACGATTTTTATGAAATAGATCAATTCATCATACATTCCTATGGAGTCCTAAAAAGTTAGATAAATACCGTATGACTTATCATGGCGCCTATCCTAGTGTAACAGTTATAAAACATTATTGCACACAATAATCAAGCACTAATCAATTGCATGATTATTCAATATTTTTACTTTTATAGCTGTTACACTAAGTGGAAGGTCAACAATTGCGACAGGAAGCATTTCACCGATTGACATAAATAAATTAAGGCGGGATATTTTGTTATTTAATGAAGCTCGATAGCCACAGCGCAGCGGGGTATCTTCATTTGAATTATTAGAGGGGTACTTAATCATGATTATTTCAAATTCAAACACGTCATTTTATGAGTTTTTCATACAAATACTAAGTAAATTTGTACGTGATACAAAAATATTGCCACTAGCAATCTTATCTATATTTTTAATCGCTATCACTGCTTGTGGTAGTGGAAGTAGCAGTTACAATAACCCTACTACCAATACAAATGACGTCTCTTTACAATCAATTACACTCACACCAGTTATTTCACCAAATACAACTGCATATCAATCCGCTAGCGTTAGTCCTATAAGTGTGCCGTTAGGGATAACTCAATTATTTGTTGCAACTGGCTTTTATTCTGATGGTAGCAAGAGAGACATTACTTCTTCTGTAACCTGGACGTCATCCCAAACCTCGTTTGCTACAATAAATAACTCCCCGGGATTAAATGGAGTGCTAACCCCAGTTGCACCAGGCATTACAATAGTCTCGGCAACGATTGATACCTTTTCAGAGAGTATCAGCGTAACAATAACTAATGCATTTTTAAAATCAATAAATGTGACTCCAGCTCGCGCTAGCACACAGTTAGGGATAAATAAACAATTTACCGCAATTGGTACATATTCTGATGAAACTACACGAGACATTACTAACGCAGCAACATGGTCATCATCTTTTCCTTCAGTTTCTACGGTAAGTAATACACCAGGTAGTAAGGGACTAGTAACCCCAGTCGGATTTGGCTATGACTTTATTGATGCGACTTTATATGGCATAACAAATTCTGGTGAGCTATTAGTAACTAATACAGCCTTCGAATCAACTGTTTGGGCATATGTCGCGAATCAATCTGCGGGTAATGCAGTGTCATACTGCAGCATAAATATTGCTGGTTCTTTATCTGAATGTATGAGCACGGGTAGTGGCTTTGCGAATCCAAATGGAATCGCAATTAACAATGGTTATGCCTATATTAACAATATATCCAATAATTCAGTATCACTTTGTTCTGTAGATCCTGTTCTAGGTTCTTTAAGTGGATGTATTACCACCGCCAGCGGAACTCCTTTTGCTGCTCCAAGTCAGTTAGTGATTAATAATGGATTTGCCTTTATTGATAATATTGGTAATAACACCGTAGTTGTTTGTAGCGTAAATCCTAGTAGTGGTGCGCTATTTGCATGTAACGATAGCGGTGTTGGCAGCATCTTTAATGGACCAAGTGGATTGGCAATTAAGAATGGATTTGCATATATTGCAAATCAAAATAGTTCCATAGTGACACAATGTGCCGTAAACCCTGCAACAGGAGCATTTTCAGGGTGCGTTAACAGTAGCGCGACCGGTTTGTCTGGTGCATTTGGGTTTGCAATAGAGAATGGCTTTGCCTACATTGCTAATCAATTTAGTAATACGGTGTCAGTTTGTAAGGTAAATCCTGTAACTGGTGCTTTATCCGGATGTGGTTACACGGGCATAGGATTTGGTAGTCCGAAAGGCATTGCCATCAGAAATGGATTTGCTTATATTACTAATCAAAGTAGTGGCGATGTAATAAGCTGTGCGGCAAATTCAAGCACAGGACTTTTAACCAGTTGTAATGTTACTGGTAATGGTTTTAATAATCCAGTAGGAATTGCAACCAACTGAACTTTCGGTAGTTCTCAATTCTTTATAGTAAAAGATAGAAAAGGAGTTCAAAATGTTTTAACTGAAACACATGCGCAATAATAAATTTATGTTGTCGGAAATTGGGTAGTTGCTTTCGTTCATAAATATTAGTACATAACTTGTTTCAGGTTTTATTCCTCGTAGCTCTACTACACAGATAAACATGGTAAAGCGACACGACAATTTGTTAACATTATTCTGAAGATACCTTGCTGCTCTGTGGCTGGGAATTTCATTTGTGGAGTATTTAATCATGATTATTTCAAATTCAAACACATCATTTTATGGCTCTTTTATACAAATATTGCGTAAATTCATACATGATATAAAACTATTGCCATTAGCAATCTTATCTATATTATTGATCGCTATCACTGCTTGTAATGGAGCGGGAAGTCAATCAGGCATACAGAGTTCTGCCGAAAATGTCAAATCAATTCTAGTAACGTCAGCAAACCCTAACGCTCCAGTTGGAGTTCTAAAAAAATTCACAGCAATTGCGTCATATAATGATGGTAGCAAAAAAGATGTTACTGAGGTGGTAAAGTGGGGTACTGAGTCAAAAACAATAGCATCAGTGAGTAATAGCAGCGGCTCTCAAGGTATAGTAACCTCGGTTGCACCAGGTGAAACTGTTATAACTGCTAGTTTGGGTAAAGTCATTGGCAGCTCTAATTTTATAGTTAGAGATGTAAAAATAGAATCTGTGTCTATTACCCCAGCTAATCCTACTATGGCTAAGGGTACAAAACAGCAATTTGTAGCAACTGGCATTTTCTCTGATGGTAGCAAAGAAGATGTTACTCTTTCGGCAACATGGTTATCTTCAGTACCTGCAGAAGTGATAGATAGCTCAAATGCCAATAAAGGGGTTGTAACCGCTCTCAGCGCAGGAACTGTTGCTATATCAGCTAATTTACATAAGGTACAAAGCCCTAAAGTAATCTTAACCGTTACTAATGCAACCTTAGGTTCGATTTCGCTTACTCCAAATAATTCAACTATTCCATTAGGTACAACGCTACAATATAATGCAATGGGTATGTACTCTGATGGAACTACACATGATCTCACTAATACAGTAGTATGGACCACTAGCGATGCAACAATCGCTAGTATCAGTAGTAACGGCTTATTAAACCCAGTGAGCGTTGGTTCTAATTTAGTTATTGCAACTTTAGGAACAATAACAGGTAATACTAGCCTATCGGTAACTGCCGCAATCTTAATATCAATTAACATTACTCCAGGAGTTGCAACAATTGCTACAGGTGCATCGCAACAGTTTGCTGCAATTGGTATGTATTCTGATGGCAGTCTTGCAAATATAACTTATTTAGTATCATGGTTATCATCAACCGGAGCCGTGACTTTTGATGCATTTGGAATTGCGACGGGAATTACTACAATTGGCTCACCTAGTACCATTAGCGCTACTTATGGTGCAATTACTAGTAACCTTTCTAGTTTAACCGTAACATCTGCTAATATTTGGGCATATATTGCGAATCAATCTGCGGGTAATGCAGTATCATACTGCACCATAAATCTTGCGGGTTCTTTATCTGGATGTATGAGCACGGGTAATGGATTTGCGAATCCAAATGGAGTCGCAGTTAACAATGGCTATGCATATATTAACAATATATCCAATAATTCAGTATCACTTTGTTCGGTAAATCCTGTTCTAGGCTCTTTAAGTGGGTGTATTACCACCGCCAGCGGAACTCCTTTTGCTGCTCCAAGTCAGTTAGTGATTAATAATGGATTTGCCTTTATTGATAATATTGGTAATAATACCGTAGTTGTTTGTAATGTAAATCCTAGTACCGGTGCACTATCTGCGTGTCGCGATAGTGGTGTTGGCAGCATCTTTAATGGACCAAGTGGATTGGCAATTAAGAATGGATTTGCATATATTGCAAATCAAAATAGTTCCATAGTGACACAATGTAGCGTAAACCCTGCAACAGGAGCATTTTCAGGGTGCGTTAATAGTGGCGCGACCGGTTTGTCTGGTGCATTTGGGTTTGCAATAGAGAATGGCTTTGCCTACATTGCTAATCAATTTAGTAATACGGTGTCAGTTTGTAGCGTAAATCCTGTAACTGGTGCTTTATCCGGATGTGGTTATACTGGCATAGGATTTGGTAATCCAAAAGGTATTGCCATTAGAAATGGATTTGCTTATGTTACTAATCAAAGTGGTAGTAATGTAATAAGCTGCATAGTAGATTCAAACACAGGAGTTTTAAGTAGTTGTAATATTACTGGTAATGGTTTTATTAATCCAGTAGGAATTGCAACCAACTAAACTTCCAAAACTTTTCTAGCTACAGAAAATAAAAAAAGCTGATCAACTCTTCAAAAATAGGGTAATTTATCAAATTTTCGACCAAGAAAAGATAGATAGTACCTAAAATGAAGACGGATCAGCCAAGTAGCCGAAGCTAAATAACATATTTACCAGTTGATTTTTTCATCTGGTAATTTTTTTTAGAGATTTTGCAAAAGTAAGCAATAAATAATAATCAATAATTACGCTCTAAACAGCAAAGCAAAAATAATCCTGATTAATTTAGATGGCGGAATCTTAGTACAGATATTCGCTGCGGCATAACTCTTGCGACTGGACATTCTCAGCCAATAATCACTAAGGTTTTTGCGCTCGGCAAGCAGATAATCAAACTTAATCATCACCAATCGGGCTAAAAATATTGTCCAAACCACATCTGCCAAGCTATATTGCGCGCTTGCAGCATATTGATGTTGAGCTAATTGTGCTTCCAGCATATCGCACAAACCAACCGCGCGCTGCTGCATTTGGGCATAATTGTTTTCTTCAGATAAAATCAGCCGTTTGCGTTCTTCTTCCAAAACAAGTTTTTTAGTGTAAGCATCTTTTAGCTCAGGATGAGCATTCATCATAAGCAGACAACGCCGCGAAGCCCGGGCTAAACCGCGCCCCAAAGCAATTCGCGCAATCGGTGATTTACGCAAAGCATTCCCCATGGTCAAATCCTCGATTGAGAATGCATAGTGTAACTCTAATGACTTATCTATCGCCTCAGCATCGGCAGCTGGAAATAAATCAACTCCACCAAAATGCTGATTAACAAAATATAAAATCAGGCGGCTATCGGTAATAATATTTCCATCACAATCTAAAACCGGTACTGTCATATTTGCTTGCATAGCAGCATACTCAGGCGCAAATTGTTCCATTTTGATATGAATATCCACATCATGTAAATCATATGTAACAGCTTTTTCAGCTAAGCATAAGCGTGCAATCATGCTGTAGTATGATGAATAATTACTATATAAAATCGTAGCCATCAGTTATACCTTATAAGATTAATTAAATTAATTATTCAATTCCGACTGGTTCCTATATTCAACCCGAGACATGCGTCGCTGGCTGAATTGGAATACCCATGCTAAATACCAATGAATTTTAGCATAATTTTTTAGAATTTATACACTAACAATCTAAGCTAAAACTCAGTTGTGATACTCGCTTTGCAAAAATTAAGCATAAAGTATGTTAAAATCGACACAATAAACCTTTATAGAAAGCGGGATGATGTTTGACATGGTTGCTCATTTTTTGAGTATTAAAACAGTTTTATACCATTTTAATTTAGGCGTTGGTTATAGCCTCTCTTATATTGAAGCTATTGGAACAGTTTTTGGTTTATTGTGTATCTGGTATGCTAGCAAAGAGAAAGTCTTTAATTTCTATTTCGGCTTAATTAACGTCACCTTATTTGCTATAATTTTCTACCAAATTCAACTTTATGCTAATTTACTCTTGCAAATCTTTTTCTTTGCCATGAATATTTATGGATTATACGCATGGGGTAAACCGCCATCTAACAATGATGGCCTAAAAATTCGTTGGTTAAGTAAGCCTCAATTAATCTCAACAATCATAGTTTCATTAATTTTAATCGGCATATTAGCAAGCTTTATTAATCCCTTCTTTAATACCCTGACTATAATTGCCGTTAAGCTAATGCAGCTGGTTATACCCTCCATTGCAATGCCCACGCTACAACCAGATCCTTACCCGCTAATGGATGCAGCAGTTACAATTCTCTCTATTGTTGCCATGGTACAAATGACGCGTAAACTAGTTGAAAATTGGATTGTATGGGTTGTAATCGACTTGATTAGTATTGTACTTTACGCCAATGAAGGTGTTTATTTCATGGCGCTAGAGTATGTATTATTAAGCGCAATTGCATTCAACGGAATGCTCGAATGGGTTAAAGCGGTACGTAAAAATAATAGAGACTAATTACTATCAAACAACTGCATATAAACTGTGATGAACAAGGTTTATACACCATTGAGTAGCAACCATATGGAAAGCATCATTGATACCTTAGCGCCATTGTGATATATAATCCATGCTTAAATGGGGTTATATAATTCAATAAATTCAGCATCATAGCCCATGCTATTTAGATAATCAGTGAGGGCGATAATGCCATAGCGTTCCGTCACATAATGCCCACCGCTAATATATGCAACACCACTTTCTTTAGCAAGATGCATTACTGGTTCGCTGATTTCCCCACTGATGAAACAATCAACACCCAAGCTAATAGCATCGGCAAACATACCATCTGCACCACCAGTACACCATGCTAAAGTTGAAATTGACTGTTCTTGTTCACCAAAAAACGATGGCAAATGCCCAGTTTGTTGCTGATAGAATTGTACAAATTCACCTAATGGCATAGCTTGTGCAAGTTTACCCTGCCACAATAATCCCTGCTCGCCACTTTGCCCACAAATGGTAATTCCCAATAGCTTAGCTAATTGAACGTTGTTTCCAAATTCTGCGTGATTATCTAGCGGTAGATGATACGCCAGTAAATTAATGTCGTTCTTTATTATTTTAGCAACCCGTTGATATTTGATGCCAGTTAATTCATAACTGCTTTTATTCCAAAAGATTCCATGATGAACAATAATTGCAGTAGCCTCTTTAGCTATTGCATAATCAATTAATTCTTGATTGAGTGATACTCCAGTAATTATCTGCTGAACTTCTGACGCACCTTCAATTTGCAAGCCATTTGGGCAATAATCTTTGAATAAACTTATTTTGAGCAAATCATTTAGATCGTACACTAATTTATCACGTGACATATTGCTACACACCTAAAATAGAATCTTAAAGAAAAATCCCACCGAAGTGGGATTCAAATTATTATACTCGTGGTTATTATAATTGTTCAGCATGGCTGGCTAAGTACGCAGCAACACCTGAAGTAGATGCCGTCATACCTGCTTTACCTTTATTCCAGCCAGCTGGACAAACCTCACCATGCTCTTCAGTAAATTGTAATGCATCAACCATACGTAACATTTCATCAATATTACGCCCTAATGGTAAGTCATTAACTACCATATGGCGAACTACACCGTTTTTGTCAATTAAGAATGAACCACGGTAAGCAACGCCACCAGCAGCTTCAACACCAAAACTTTGGCAAATTTCGTGTTTAATATCTGCAACTAACGGATAACCAACTTGGCCAATACCACCTTGATTAACTGGTGTATTGCGCCACGCAGCATGCGTAAAGTGTGAATCAATAGAAACACCAATTACTGCAACATTTTTTGCTTTAAAATCAGCCAAACGGTGATCAAATGCGATTAATTCAGAAGGACAAACAAAAGTAAAATCTAATGGATAGAAAAATACTACCGCATATTTACCTTTAGTAGCTTCTTTAAAATTGAAATTATCCACGATTTCGCCAGAACCCAATACAGCAGCAGCAGTAAAATCAGGCGCTTCCTGACCAACTAATACTTGAGGGTAAAAATAATTTGTATCACAACAACTCATAACATTCTCCTAAATAATTTAGTAAAAAACTCGGACATTATTTTAGCACCAAACCAAACCAAACCAGCAATTTAAAATAATTTTGCTAACCTCTTAAGCTTAGTTTTTTAGGCTTAAACCCTATATGAGGTTAGAGTCCCATAATTTCAAGAGATAGCCTTTGCTGCACCGCACAAAATAATTGTAAAAAAATATTGCATTATTCTTTAGCATGGTGTAGAATATCGCCAAATGTATTGTCATTTACATTATACAAATAACGATACTTTATATATAAATTGTTGTACTTTTAAGGAAACTTATATGAAAAAATTATTAGCTGTTCTTGTTGCTGGTGCTTTCGCTACTTCTGCTTTTGCTGCTGAGGCTTCTGCTCCTGAAGCAGCCGCTGCTGCTGCAAAACCTGCTGCTTCTAAATCTCACAAGAAATCTCATAAAAAATCTCATAAAAAATCAGCTTCTCACACAGCTGCTACTGAGAAAACTGAAGCTTCTAAATAATTACTCACACCTCTTGGGGTGTATGATTATTAAAAACCGAGCGTTAAACCTCGGTTTTTTTATTTTAAATAAAATACTTACTATCTAACTTAAATTGGATTTTACTGATATGCAAAAATTTCCTATGACTCAAACCGGTGCTAAACAACTCGAAGAAGAATTGCGCAATCTCAAAAGCGTTGAGCGTCCGAGTGTTATTCAAGCTATTTCTGAAGCTCGAAGTCACGGTGATCTCTCAGAAAATGCTGAGTATGACGCAGCCAAAGAACGTCAGGCATTTGTTGAAGGACGTATTGCAGAAATTGAATCCAAATTATCCCATGCTCAAATTATTGATCTAAGTAAGGTCGATAGCGAAGGTAAAATCGTGTTTGGCGCAACTATTGAATTACTCGACCTAGAAAGTGACGAAACTATTCGTTACCAAATAGTTGGTGATGATGAAGCGGATGTCAAACTTCGCAAAATTTCAGTAAATACTCCGGTTGCCAGAAGCTTAATTGGCAAGCGCAGTGGTGATATTGTTGAAGTAAAAGTACCAAGCGGTATCAAAGAATATGAAATCCTAGATGTTTCATTTTAATAATTAAAAAATCATAAGCCCCTACCTGAACAATAAGAATCGCTTACATCCTTACCCCAAATAATGAGCTTACAATATTTATTATTTACCGCGAATTAATCTCCATGAAATTTATATGTTTTATTAATTTCATCGGATTTATCAGTAATAATTTGATTAGCCAACTCATCAGATACTAAAAACGCTTCATTTACCGTTGCCTGAGTAAACTGATCCAGCATTTGTTTAGCTTTGAGCGGATCTTTTTTATACTCTTTGCGATATAGCTCTTCAAACTCTTTTTGTTTCAAACTAATTTGCTGATTTAGCTGTGCATAACGCGCTTGAACTAATGGTGCATATTTAGGAAAATTAAGTAGCGCCAATGTTTGAACTTTGCGGAATCTCCAGTAGGCCGAATCACTGTCTGCTTTACCTGTAGCTAATTTATAATTATCGGGAATTGTTGCACCCTGATAAAATGGCAAATAAATCCCCAATGCGGTCATTCCTAGCTCTAGATATTCAACATTTGCAATCGCTGCAGGTAAATCAGAGCGCACTTGCAAAACATGAGATTGCTGAGTCCGATAAACAGAAATCGGACGAGCGGTAGCTTTAGGATTTTGCGAAGTATATGGATCAGCCGCAGTACCTTGGTAATAGTTTTGCAATCCACTTTCAACATCTGCTACACTTAATTTATGATCTGGCTTAAGGAATAGAGGAAAATCACCATTGTTTACTGGATGTTTTAGCGTTTTCGCCGTATACTTACCCTGCAAATAGCTCACTCGCGGATAATTGTATGCTATGTCAGTTGCATTATTTTGACCATAAATTTTATGGAAATTAAATTCCCCATCCTGCTTCGGATTATATAAACCACTTTTTTCGGCAAAAGTAATCAGATTTGCTGAAGCAAGGTAATTTTTACTATCTTTAAGGTCAACCTTACCCAAACGCGATTGATTGGCACTAACAAAATAAGCATTATCTGGCACACGAACCGCTAGCCATTGATGACCTCCGGCATTTTCCAGATACCAAACTTCATTTTTATCAACAAGCGCCACCCCAAAACCCTCACCAGAACCACTGGTTTCGATAATCTTACCCAGCAGTAGCACACCCTCACGAGCTGATTTCATTTGCGGCAACAAGATTGTAGGAATCGCTTCCTCAATAATTCCGTTACTCGTCACATAGGGATCAACTTTAAGCGTTTGCGGATTACTTTGAATAGTTTCCGTTGCCGATATGCCTACTCCTGCATCATTAAATCCAACTTCTTCAAAACTACTATCGTTAGTCTGCCAATCAGGAACTCCACTATATCCCATTAAATTATTTGGTAATTGATAGGTAAATGTATTATCAGACTCTTCGATATTTTTATAGACATAACCATCTTTACGCGGAGGATGGTATAAGAAATTAACGGCAGAATTTCCACTGCCTGCATCTACATTGCGCCCGACCAAAATAGACCCATCACTGCTTGCATTTTTACCGACAATAATAGTTGTACATGCAAAACTGCCCGTAAACCCACTGCAAACCAAGGCCAGAAAATAATTTAGTTTCCTCATAGTTTATTCCTTTTACTCTAGCGCACCAGTATAATTAAAAAAACCGCCAATCCGGATTATTATAGCATAGCATTAGTATGCCACGATATTATGATTAAGAAAATTATTTAACAATGATATCCGACAAAGTCCAAGGTTCAAAAACGAAGAGTATATAACAAATTTCTAACTGACACTTTTAAGACTATAGTTGCTATAATATACCTCTATATACAATAGAGGATAAATGCTATGCGAAAAATTATAATACCAATTTTACTAGCTTGGTGTGCAATTAGCCATGCCAGCACGGAGCAAGCAGTTTTTGCCGGCGGATGCTTTTGGTGTATGCAAGCTGATTTTGATAAACTAAATGGTGTCGAAAGCACCATCGTTGGTTATGATGGTGGTATAGCACCCAATCCCACTTATGAAACTGTTTCTGCTGGTGGCAGTGGCTATTCTGAAGTGGTCAAAGTAATTTTTGATAATAAGAAAATTAATTATAGTCAGGTAGTTAACTATTTCTTGCACCATGTTGATCCGACTAATAATATTGGACAGTTCTGCGATACTGGCTCACAATATAAAAGCAAAGTTCTTTACTTAAACGCAGGACAGCAGCAACAAGCTCTTGGCGAATTTAAAAAAGCGCAAAAAATAGTTAAACCTTTTTATACCGAACTAATTCCAGCTACTACTTTTTACCCAGCTGAGGATTACCATCAAGAATACTACCGTAAAAATGATTATCGTTATCACTTTTACCGCTGGAATTGCGGACGTGATGCTAAAGTTAAGGAGGTCTGGAGTGAAAAATAAATATTTAATTATCGGTTTGGCTATTTTATCAGCAGGGGTTTTTGCTGATAATAATTATCAGGATTTTAATAAGCCCGCTCGATTGAAAGAGTTAACTCCCGAGCAATATCAAGTGACCCAAAAAAGCGCTACTGAGCGAGCGTTTCACAATCAATACTGGGATAATCATGCTGCGGGAATTTATGTTGACGTAGTCTCTGGGGAACCATTATTTAGCTCCAAAGATAAATATGATTCTGGAACTGGTTGGCCAAGTTTTAGTAAACCAATTGATAGTAAATATATTACCACTAAAGTAGACCATGGTTTTTTCAGCACTCGTACTGAAGTTATGTCTCGCTACGCAAATTCGCATCTTGGACATGTCTTTGATGATGGTCCTGCTCCAACAGGAATGCGCTATTGTATGAATTCTGCCGCGTTGCGTTTTATACCCGAGAGTCAAATGAAACAACAGGGATATGGACAATATTTACCATTAGTTGCAGCTAAATAGCGCCGAACAAACAGGAAGTAACAAAATGAAATCTTTAGATATTATCATCATTACCTTAATAGGGATAGGCGCCCTACTTTGGATTGGTAGACTGCTATTACGCATCAAAAGAAAAACTGAAGCATCAATTTGTAATGGTTGCAGCATAGACACACCGAAAGTGAAGCACTTTACCGCACAAGATAAAGGCAGTTAAAATTAGTGAATGAATATGAGTAATTATCTAACGCTTCATGAAAGCTTATTCCGGCTAATGGTTTTCATTATGGTCTTGGCTAGCGTAGCAATCTGGGAGATAATCTCACCACGACGTAAATTAAAGATTAGCAAACCCTATCGCTGGATAAATAATCTAGGTTTGGTATTACTAAACACTATTTTACTCCGGCTTATTTTCCCAGTAGCCGCAACTGGAGTCGCATGGTGGGCAATCCAACATGATTTTGGCATTATAAACTATTGGCATTTATCTGGCTGGTGGGTGATTGGATTGTCTACCATCATCCTTGATTTTGCGATTTATTTACAGCACGTCCTGTTTCACAAATTACCTTGGCTGTGGAAACTACACCAAGTTCATCATGCGGATTTAGATTATGATGTCACCACCGGAGCACGTTTTCATCCTCTTGAAATCATTTTATCAATGCTGATTAAATTTGCAGTAGTTATAATCTTAGGTATCCCAGTAGTCGCGATAATTATTTTTGAGATTTTATTAAATGCTACCGCAATGTTTAATCATGGCAATATTCGACTACCATACTCAGTAGATAAATTACTACGTTTAATATTAGTGACACCAGATATGCATCGCGTACACCACTCAGTAGTAATGAAAGAACTAAACTCCAACTTTGGATTTAACATCCCATGGTGGGATCGACTCTGTGGAACCTATCGGGTTCAACCACAAGCCGGACACAAAAACATGGTGATTGGGTTGAATTATTTGCGTGATGCGCGAGTAACACAAAATTTAGCTAAAATGCTGTGTCTACCATTTAAACAGCTAAATAACACAGCTAATTAAACAGAAAGAAAATCATGAGTAAATTTAAATTGCTGGTTATGATGTGGAGCCTGTTCTTAGCAACGCTAGCGCTGGCAGCCCCGCAAAAGGATTTGTGGCCAATTTGGCAAGCAAATAATCCAAAGTCACTAGCTACCATAGACAATAGTAATTATCAGAAATTTCTCACTAAATATATCACCACTGATTCTAGTGGAGTCAATTTAGTTGCCTACTCTAAGGTGAGTACTGCAGATCAGCAAATGCTGGAAGGATACCTCAACTACCTCTCTAATATTAAAATCTCTGGGTACAATCGTAATGAACAATTGGCCTACTGGGCAAATTTATATAATGCGCTAACTATTGACACTATCTTAAAGCACATGCCAGTAGAGAGTATTTTAAAAGTTAAACTCGGTGGAGTATTTAGTTCAGGTCCGTGGGATGCTAAACTAATCAAAGTTGAAAACAACGAGCTCTCCTTAAATGATATTGAACATCGGATTATCCGCCCAATTTGGAATGACTCCCGCACTCACTATATCTTAAACTGTGCATCATTTAGCTGCCCAAACCTGCAAAAAGCTCCGTTTAGCGGCGCAAATATAGCTAACTCACTCAATAGTGCAGCAATTGCTTACGTAAATAGCCCACGCGGAGTTAGTATTAATGATGGTAAACTAACTGTTTCACAAATTTATGAATGGTATGGCGATGATTTTGGCACTAGTCAACAACAAATCATTAGTCAAATAAGTAAATATGCCAATCCCACGCTCAAATTACAATTGGCAAAATTCACTCATATCAATAAATATGAATATAACTGGTCATTAAATGGAAAATAACAATTAAATGAAAAACTTAAAACGCTTTACCCCATTAATTATAATCGCGGTAATTATTATTGCCGCAATTAAATTTAATATTATGCATTACCTTAATTTTTTAAGCCTGCAACAATACCATGCCCAATTAGCATTATATGTACAAAATCACTATTTCTTATCAATTACAATTTTTTGTATTTGTTATATAGTGCTTGTAACCGCTTCAATTCCTGGAGCTAGTATTTTTTCTTTATTAGCCGGATTTCTATTTGGTAGTATTATTGGCACATCTCTGGTGGTAACTTCTGCAACCATTGGTGCAACTCTACTGGTAATTGCAGTACAGCTAGCTTTTGGTGAAAGTGTAGCAGCTAAAATCGGGAGTAAGGTAAAACTTATGGAAACTAATTTCAAACAAAATGCTTTTTATTATCTATTAAGTTTAAGATTTCTCCCGATCATGCCCTTTTGGTTGATAAATTTAGCCGCTGGAATCTTTAATGTCAGATTACGTGATTTTATTTTAGCTACTTTTCTGGGAATAATTCCCGGCACTTTTGTTTATGTAAATATTGGTTCTAGCTTAACTAGTGTTTTTGCGCAAAATTCAAGTGAATTTAAATTAAGCTCGCTAATTAGTCCGCAAATTTTGCTGGCACTAACCTTACTTGGCATCATTTCATTTATTCCAGTGATTGTCAAATCATTAAAAAAAGGTAAAACCCGTGGCTAATCATCATTATGATATTTGTATAATTGGTGCTGGCGCTGGTGGTTTAAGTGTAGCTGCTGGTGCGTGTCAATTTGGTATCAAAGTTGCATTAATTGAGGGGCATCAGATGGGTGGTGATTGCCTTAATTATGGCTGCGTACCATCTAAAGCCTTACTGGCTAGCGCGAAGCACTATTATACAATAACTGAATCTGTCAAATTTGGCTTCCACGCTAGCGCTAAGCCAGTAATAATTAGCAAGGTAATGGAATCAGTACGTCAGGTAGTTGCTAATATCGCGCCGCATGATTCGGTGGAACGTTTTACTGGCCTGGGTGCTAGCGTTTATCAAGGTTATGCTAACTTTGTTGACAGCAAGAGTGTCAAAGTTAATGATGATATTATTACCGCCAAGTACTTTGTTATTGCGACTGGTTCTTCACCAGTAATACCACCAATTCCCGGCTTAGATAAGGTGAGCTATCTAACTAATGAAACTATTTTTAACTTGACTGAAACCCCGGAGCATTTATTGGTAATTGGCGGTGGTCCGATTGGCTGTGAATTAGCTCAAGCTTTTTTAATGCTCGGCATCAAGGTAACCCTCCTTAATTTAGGCAAAATCTTGCCGCGCGACGAAGCTGATTTAGTTGCTGAATTACGCCAGAACATGCTCAATCAAGGACTAAACCTTCTGGAAGATATTAAGCTACTTCGAATTGACTATAATCAGGCTCAACAAATCGAAATAGTCGTAGAAGTAAATGGCAGAGAACAAATCATTAGTGGATCACACCTATTGCTTGCCACCGGACGTAAAGCTAATTTAGATCGACTAAATCTAGCGGCAGCAGACATTCAGCATACACCACACAAAATTACCGTCGATGAACGCTTAAGAACCTCGAATAAGAAAATTTTTGCCATAGGTGATGTAGCGGGAGATTATCAATTTACCCATATAGCGGGCTACCATGCAGGAATTGTGATTCGCAATATCATTTTTCGACAACGAGCAAAAGCTAGCTACCAAGCAGTGCCATGGGTGAGCTATACTTATCCTGAGTTAGCGCATGTCGGATTACTTGAATGCGAAGCCCAAGCTCAATATCCTCATGACACGCTAGTCAGTCAATTTGAATATAAAAGAAATGACCGAGCTCAGGCTGAACGTGAGCTCTTAGGGAAAATCAAACTAATTACAACTAAAAAAGGTAAAGTATTGGGTGTGTCAGTCTTGGGGCTAAATTCTGGCGAATTGCTTGCGCCATGGATAGATCTAATCAATCGTGGCGAGAGTGTCAAAGCATTAACCAAAAACATTATCCCCTACCCAACTCTGAGCGACTTAAATAAGCAAGTGGTTGGCGAATATTATAAACCGCTACTTTTTTCGGCAAAAGTAAAATTTATTGTTAAAATTCTAAAATTTTTCTGGTAAGCAAGCACATGCTCGAACAAAAATATCGTCACCATTACCAAAAAATATTTATTACTCCGATATTAAAAGTAGGTTGTAAACTTTCTCCAACCGCAATTACCGTACTATCTGGTGTAGTTGGATTACTGGTTATTCCGGCAGTGTATTTTCATTATCCGTGGCTGGCAATATTTATACTGGCTTTTTCTGGCTATCTGGATACCCTGGATGGGTCTGTCGCGCGAGCCTGTGATAGATCGAGCCAATTAGGTGGCGCCCTGGATATTGTAATGGATCGAATCGTCGAAAGTGCCGTAATTTTTGCACTTTATTTGGTTGATCCAAGCCGTGGAATCGCTTGCTTTTTGATGCTATTTGCCAATCTAATCTGCATTACCAGTTTTCTCGTGGTTGGGATCTTCGTCGAGCAAAACAGCAATAAAAGCTTTTTCTATCATAATGGTTTGATTGAAAGAGCTGAAGCGTTTATTTTTTATGCATTGATGATTGTACTTCCTGGTTTATTTACGCCACTGGCTTATGCTTATATTGTTTTAGTTTTATTAAGTGCGTTCTTACATCTGCGTTTTTTTCATTTTTGGCAGAAGGATAATGCCTAATGGGAATAATTTCAGCCTCACTCTGCTTTTTATTGATTGCTTACTATAGCCTTAGAAACTCTAATCAAGTAAAGTCACAAGATGAATATTTGTTAGCTGGGCGGCATACTAAGCTCTTGCCTCTGATAGCAACACTGGTAATGACTGAATTTAATACCGGAACTTTAATTTCTTTCTCATCTTTGGGGTATTTAGCTGGCTATTGGGCATTAGCAATGCCGTTTATTTTCCTAATTGGACTACTTTTTTATACTTTAACCGTAGCTAAGAAATGGAAGCAATTCAATGGGGTATCCGTAGCACATTTTTTTGCTACTCGCTATGGACGAAAATTAGAATTATTGGTTGCGGGAGTGTTATTTCTAGCGATGCTTGGCTTTAGTGCTGCTTATATCAAGTCACTAACTTTGCTAATGCTGCCACTAATTCCGATCAATTCTTTAGTCTTAAGTGCCGCGCTAGTAATAGTTATTTTATTGCTAACCCTGCGTGGAGGATTAAGCTCTATTATTGCACTAGATGTCTTATCTTTTATTTTTGTTATAATTTTCTTTCCGCTTTTGGTATATTTTAGTTATCACCTTCCACAGAGTAATCAGATTCCAGCATTTAATTTAGCGCAAATGCAAGCATTACTGCCACCTAAATTTATCATTTCATTAATAATTTTAACCATGTTTAGCTATATTATTGCTCCTTGGTATGGGCAAAAAATCGTCGCTGCCAAAACTCAGCAAACCGCCTATTTCGCAGCCGCAATTGCCGCAATAATAATATTTTTACTCTATGGTTTAGCAATTTTGGCGACTGTCATTCTGCGTAGCAAGGGCGTAAAATTAACAGATATTCAATTGGGATTACCCTATTTGATTCGCAATGCACTACCGCACGCTCTGCAAGGAGTGGCATATGTTGTGCTATTTTTTGTTGCAGCAAGTACTTTAGCCGGCGTATGGAATGCCATGGTAACTTTAATCGTGGGAAGTATTTTTAAGTCAAACTCAGGTAAAGTTAATTCCAATATTTTATGGGTACTAATCTGTGCAATCATTGCATATATTATTGCCAATAGCTTAATTGATAATATTTTAAGTAAAATGATTTTGTTCAATATTCCTATCGTTGCATTTTGTTTTGCATTACTTGCCGGGTTTTATTGGTCAAAGGCAAACAGCCAAGGTGCTTATGTTAGTATTTTAGCTGGTATAATTTGGGGTGTGTTTTGTTATTTTTATGTTGGTGAAGCAGGTAATTACACTTGGTATTGGGCTATTTATGGTATCCCGCTAATCTTTATCAGTGGAATAAGCGCATCACTTTTTGGTGCTAAAAAATCTTAGTTCTTTAATCATTCTCTTTAAGAAAGAATATTTATGAATAAAAAAATTATCTTTATTGGCTTTATCGCAGGATTTATCTCAACCATAGTATTTCACCAAGGCGTCTTGGAGATTTTATTTCAATTCGGGATTATCCCTAAAGCACCATATGCAATGACTCCAACCAAACCTTTTGCCATTCCAGCCTTCATTTCACTGGCTTTTTGGGGTGGAATATGGGGGATTATCCCAGCGGTGATATTCAAACATAATTCGGTTAAATTTGCTTATTGGTTGAAATTATTTATTTTTGGCGGAGTTTTTCCTCCGCTATGCGCCGCATTGATTGTTTTCCCATTAAAAGAAATTGCCATGAATTATACTCCGCCAACTATATTTCTCATGTTTATGATTAATGCAATCTGGGGCATTGGGACAGGAGTAGTAATTCAAGTATTCCGAAGATTTTCCAGATTTTAATGGCGATTAGCTATTTCATCAGCTATCATCTCTGCTTGTTTCAAAACGATTTCTGTTGCTAATAATTGCATATCAGGCGGGTAAGCATATTTTCTTAAAATACGTTTAACCGCCACTTACTTTACTGGGCAAGCAGTTATGCTTCTTCTTTAATTTGCGCTTTTAGTGCCGTAAAGCGCTCCACAAATTAAACCACCAGCTTAATAAATGATGGTGGTAATCGACTTCGCGGCAAAGCTTAGTTCAGCTACTTGCTGCGTTGCAACATCTTTCAACACGCAAGAAATCGCCTTGTGCTGTTGATTAAGCACAACTAGTACGACTTGATTATCTGGAGTAATAAAAGCCGTGCTTTCCAGCTGCGAAGTAAACGAGCTATGCGCAATCCGCCGCGACCCCGCCGGAACAAACTTGCTAAAGTGACCGATAAAATAGTACGAAGGTTGTAAGCGAATGCTTTGCTGCGTTGCATCACAAATAATCGGAGCACTACAATAATTACCCACATGATTCGGTCCACCATTTTGATCTAGTAACAAGTTCCAGTCGATATAGCTTGAAAGTCCGTTGTTAAAATTACCAATCAAATCGTGGGCATATTTCTCACCAAATTCCCACGGTGATTGACTAACTGTCACGCTTTCATTGCCACCGCTATTGGTTGGTGCACCCAATGATAATTCAACGCATCCTTCGGTAAACATCAGCTCTTTATCCGGGAAAAACTCGCGACATAGCCGTAAATTTTCAAAATGATCACCAGAATACCAATGTACGCCAATTCCATGTACCAGCGGATAAAGGGTTGGATCAGCCAAAATTTCCCGCGATCGTTCAAAAGCCCGCTCTTTATTATGATCCCAAATCACGATTTTAGAGGCAGTTAAACCTGCTGCGACCAACGCTGGCGCAAGGTAGTCACGAATAAAAATTTGCTCTTCCTGTGCAGTATAAATACACGACTCCCACCGCTGTACGGCCTTAGGTTCGTTTTGTATCGTCAGGTACTCAATCTCAAGTCCTTCTGCCTGATAAGCTTGCAGGTACTTAAGCAGATAATTCGCATAGTTGGCATAATGCTCAACTAAAAGTTTGCCACCATACAACAGATGTTGGTTATCTTTCATCCACGCCGGTGGGCTCCATGGAGATGCCATCAGCTGAAGTTTACCACCAGCAGCTGCAACGCACTCATGGATAAATGGCAGTAAATATTGCTGATCGCGCGCGATCGAAAAGCTCGCCAGAGAATGATCATTTTCGTCCACATAGCTGTAGTTACCTAAAGAGAAGTCACAACTCGCAATATGCGTGCGCCCCAAATTGTAGCGCAATCCGTTCGTACCAAAATAAGCCTCGCGAATGCGACTACGATTGCTCTCGTCCATACTAAAATAATTTAACGCCGAAGATTCGGTAAATGCTCCGCCAAATCCCTTAATTTCCTGATAACAAATATCTGGATAGAGCATCAATAAATTCATTTCAAGTTGACGCTCATCGGCATTAAAGCTCACTTCATCCAAAAGTTTAAATTGCTCAATTGAATTTTGTTGAGATTGAATAATTTTTAACTTCTTAGCCATTCGCTACTTCCTCTCTTAATTCACGCGGTCCTTTGAGACGCATGGTCAAAGTTAATCCAAAAGCCAACAAATAGCAAGCAGCAACGGTTGGGATTACCCACATAGCATGCCCGGCATCAATAATGTAGCCATAAATATTCGAAAAGATAAATTGTGGCAAAGCAATAAACAGATTTAACAAGCCCATATACTCACCTAATTTGGATTTCGGTACCACCATCGACAGAATCGTATACATGCACACATTGCCACCGATAAAGAAAATCCCACTTGCAAAGGTCCAAGAATAGAGCAGCCACGCTGAAACACCTTCACGCAAGAATAGCAAAAGATACAGATTAGTTAACCCAAGCCCTAGCGCCGAAAAAGTAAAAATATGTTTACGGTTAAAGACGTCAATTAATTTGAAAGCGGTAAAACCAAACACCAAACTAGCGGCAGAATTAATAAAGCCAAATTTACCCACCACATGCACATCAAAATGTAGCACTTTGACAAATAATGAGGTCGCCATTTGATTGGTACCGGTGCTCGCTGCAAAGAACAGAAAGGTAATACCAAATAATTTGAGTGCTTCAGGATTAGCTAAAAAATCCAATGACAACCGAAATGCCTCACTGCTAATATAGTTTTCTGGTCGCTCCTTAACAATCAAGGGAAGCACTAAAATGGTTGACAAGATCATCAAGGCTCCCATCGCAAAGAAGGTATATTCGGGGTGCTGCACATCCCACATAAATCCAGCCAACGCCCCCATAAATAAGCCACCCAAGGTTGCCGTAGTCCGCGCTAAGGTATTCGCGTAGCCAACTTGATCGGCATCAACCACCTCCATAACCATGGTATAATAAGCACACTGCGCGACATTTACCAAGGTACAGGTAATTCCACTCATGACTAAGAACATGGTAAAACTAGTCGCCAACGGCCACGCCGCAATGCTTAGCCCAGCAGCGACCATCCCAAATACTATCCAAGGTGAACGTTTCCCCCATTTGTGTTTAGTCTTATCACTCAATATACCAACAATTACTTGGGTAAATACTCCAACTATCGCAGCTAACGAGTAAATTTTAGCAATATCGGCAGCAGAATTAGTAAACATATAGCCAAAAAATGCCATAACATTACCCAAGGATCCCCACATAATCCCAATTCCAATATCCGGAATTGCGATTAATAAAGGATTCCAGCGTCTAATATTGTACTTCATAGCTTAACCTCAGCTATCAAAGTTTGCTCCGCTAATTGGTACTGGGCAATCATCTGGGCATAATATTTACCACTCAATTTAAGTGTCCGCTCCATGGTGGTATAGTTCACCCGCGTAATCCCGAAACGCTTAGTATAACCCAATGTCCATTCGTAGTTATCCAGTAATGACCAGACAAAATACCCGCGTAGATTTACTCCCTCTGCCTGAGCTTGTGCCAATGCCGCTAAATGAGTGCGTAAATATTCGACGCGACTTAGATCATTAATCTCGCCAGTGCTTTCTTCTTTGTCGGCAGCCGCCATTCCATTTTCGGTAATATAAAGCGGGATATCACCATATTCTTCTTGGGTAAACTTTAGTGCATAATAAATTGCTTTGGGCGTAATCGGCCAGCCCATATCGGTACGTGGATAGTCAGAGCTAAACTTCAGATACTCATAGCCGGGATTAATTAATTTTTTACCGTGCAGTTCAACTTGACTGGTTACGTTAGCACGTACTGGGATCCCGGTGTAATAGTTGTAACCAATAAAATCACATGGCGAGGCGATAATCTTCATCTCTTCTGGAGTAAATTCAGGTGCATCCGCGCCGAGCAGCTCAAGGTACGCAGTAGAGTATTTACCATCCAAGGTCGGCAATAAAATGGCGGCATTGGCGTCACGCCAAGCTTGTTTCGCTGCGGCAATATTTTCTGGCGTATCGATAATGGGCCAAAAGGTATCTAGATTTTCAACTAAGCCAATCCGCGCCGTTTGCTTAGTCGCGCTACGAATTGCCTGAACCGCTAAGCCATGACCTAACAATGCATTATGAATGGTCTGGTTGACATCTTTCTCCGGCAATCGCCCACCAGGCGCGTGGTAGTCTTCTCGGTGAGCTAGTGTAGTAAAGCAACGAATTTCATTAATCGTAAACCAATTGCTCACCCGGTCCGAATAGCGCTCACTGACTAAGTACGCATAATCCGCAAAACGAGCCGCAACTTC
>Ga0214919_10002670_pt1 | contig 27719 bp, 19 predicted proteins | sample LL1503_MetaG_FD_177994 | JGI IMG/M metagenome (GOLD analysis project Ga0214919, IMG submission 177994) | Freshwater microbial communities from Lake Lanier, Atlanta, Georgia, United States - LL-1503 | ecosystem: Environmental > Aquatic > Freshwater > Lake | place: USA: Georgia | collected...
ACGATGCGGAGACGGCTGCGCGCGTGTTGGGCCTCACGCTGACCTCACGCAATAACGGAGGGGCGGCAGCGGTTCCACTTGCCGGGGTGCCCGTGCGGGCCGCCAACGAATACCTGCGCCGACTGGTGCAGCAGGGATATCGTGTCGCCGTCTGCGAGCAGGTGGAGGATCCGAAGTTCGCCAAAGGAATTGTGCGGCGCGCCGTGGTCGAAACGGTGACACCGGGCGCCGCGTTTTCCGATGACTTGCTCGACGGTGGGAGAAACACGTTTCTTGGCGCGGTACACCAACGCGGCGCATTGTGTGGAATTGCCGTCGCGGATCTTTCGACCGGTGAGTTTCGTGTGGTGTGCGTTGACGCCGGCGATGCGGCTGCGACGATGGCGAGACTGGGCCCACGGGAAGTGGTCGTGGGCCAAGGTGATGCCTCGGGGTTGGCTGCGGTGCGCGGCCTCGATGTCCTCGTGACGGAGCGTCAGGCCTGGGAGTTCGATGAAGCCGGCGGCGCACGCGAATTGACTGAACTCTTCGGTGTAAGATCGCTCGAGGGACTTGGGTTCGGTCCGGAGGATGGCCTCGCGATCGGTGCGGCAGGCGCGCTCGTTCGGTATCTCCGCGAATTGCAGCCGGCGGGCATTTCACACCTCGCGCATCCCAGCATCGAACGTCCCGGCAGTGTGATGCCGATCGACGATATGACACGGCGAAATCTCGAACTCGTGGAATCGATGCGGGGCGACGCCACGGGAAGCGGTACGCTGCTCAGTGTACTCGACCGGACACAGACGCCGATGGGTGCTCGTCTGCTGCGCGCCCGGTTGCTTGCGCCACTGACGTCACTCGACAGCATCAATTCGCGACTGGCAGCGGTTGACGCGCTCGTCACACATGCGACGGCACTCGGCGCGCTGCGCGATGCCGTGCAGGGCGTGCGCGATGTGGAGCGACTCGGTGCGAAGACGGCTGCTGGGCGCGCCAATCCCCGCGAAGTACGCGCGCTCGGCGACTCGCTCGCTCGTCTCCCAGTTGTCGCGACAGCTCTGACGAAACTCACGGTTGTTGGCGAGTTGGCCGAGGTGAGTCTGGACTGGGATGGTGCCGATGACATCAGAGCGGAAATCATGCGCACACTGGTCGAGCGTCCTCCGCTGGCAATCGGTGAAGGGGAAACGATAGCCGGCGGCGTGAGTGAAGAGCTCGACGAGCTTCGGGCGATTGCCACGGGCGGAAAGGATGCGATCGCCGGCCTCCAGCAGGCCGAGCGGGAGCGCACGGGCATTTCATCGCTGAAGGTTGGGCACAACCGCGTGTTTGGCTATTTCATCGAAGTTACGAACGCCAATTCGCATCTCGTTCCTTCCGACTACCAACGGCGCCAGACACTGACGGGTGCTGAGCGCTATGTGACGCCAGCGCTTAAGGAATTCGAAGAAAAGGTTCTCCACGCAACCGAGCGAATAGACGAACTCGAACGACAGCTGTTTGATGCGGTTCGACGGGAAACAGGGAAGGCGATCACGCGGCTGCAGGCCATTTCCGGTCGCGTCGCCAGACTCGACGTACTGGCGTCGCTCGCTGACGTCGCGGTGCGTGAGGGCTACGTGCGACCCGAGCTGCACGAAGGGTTTGAGCTGGTCGTCACGGGTGGCCGCCATCCCGTTGTTGAACGGATGATGCCGCGCGAGCAGTTCATTCCCAATGATGTCGCGCTTACGGCGGACGCGCGGATGATCATTCTGACCGGACCGAACATGGCCGGCAAGAGCACCATTCTTCGCCAGATCGGGTTGTTGGTGCTGATGGCGCAATCCGGCAGTTTCGTTCCGGCGACGCGTGCACGAATCGGCGTGTGCGACCGGGTGTTCACGCGGGTTGGGGCAAGCGACAACCTCGTGCGCGGGCAATCCACGTTCATGGTGGAGATGTCGGAAACGAGCTCCATCCTGCACACGGCCACCGCGCGAAGCCTGGTGTTGCTTGACGAAATTGGTCGTGGTACCAGCACCTGGGATGGCGTGAGCATCGCCTGGGCGGTGAGTGAGCACCTGCACAATCGTATAGGAAGCAAGACCGTCTTTGCGACGCACTACCACGAGCTCACGCAGCTTGCGGACGAACTGTCTTCCGTGCGGAACTTCAATGTTGCGGTCGAAGAACGAGCCGGCGACATTCGCTTTCTGCATGCGCTGAGGCCTGGCGGCGCCGACCGTTCGTACGGGATCGAGGTTGGCCGCCTGGCCGGACTTCCCGCCGCGGTACTGAAGCGAGCGAGGGCGCTCCTCGCGATTCTCGAAGGAGAGCAACTGGCCGCTGCGCTCGCCGGTGGATCGGCCCGAACGCCGATGACCGAGACGCCGCAACTTGGATTGTTCGCGACCACCCGGGAGCATCCCGTCGTGGAACGTCTCCGCCTGATTGATGCCAATCAACTGACCCCGCTTGAAGCGCTCGCGCTCATCGCAGAGCTGTCAGTGGAATCACGCGTTGACGAGGTGCCAATCGCCCGTCCCGGGCGAGACGGATAGATTGCGCGTGCACGATTGCCTCGACCCTGGCGCGAATCCATGACCTCTCCCAAGCGCGACCTGCACGTCTATCAGTCGGTCCTCGAAACCATCGGCTGGACGCCGCTCATTCGGCTGACGCGCGTGACACGTGGAATTTCGACGCCGGTCTGGGTCAAGACTGAAAATCGAAATCCCGGCGGTTCGGTGAAAGACCGCATCGGGTTGGAGATCATCAATCGCGCCGAACGAGAAGGACGGCTAAAGCCGGGCGGCACCATCGTGGAAGGCACGAGCGGCAATACGGGTGTCGCACTTGCGATGGCGGCGGCACTGAAGGGCTACCACTGCATCTTCACAATGCCGGACAAGATGTCACAGGAAAAGGTTCGGTTGTTGAAGGCGTTTGGCGCACAAGTGATCATCACGCCAACCGCGGTGGCTCCGGACCACCCAGACAGCTACGTGATGACAGCGAAGCGCATTGCGCATGAAACCCCGAACGCGATGCTTGCCGACCAGTTCTACAACCAGACCAATCCGGATGCGCACGCTGCGACAACGGGGCCGGAGATCTGGGAGCAAACGGAGGGTCGCGTGACCCACGTGGTTTGCGGCGTCGGTACCGGCGGCACGATCACCGGCGTCGGTCGGTACCTGAAGAAAATGAATCCGGCGATCCAGATGGTGTGCGGTGACCCGGTTGGATCCATTCTAGCCGAATATTGGCGCAGCGGTGGGACGAATAAGACGGAGGGATTGCCGTACAAGGTTGAGGGAATCGGTCAGGACAAGATTCCCGGCACCCTCGACATGAAGGTGATTGACGAGTTCCAGACCGTTGCCGACCGTGATGCGTTTGCGATGGCCCGGCGACTGACCCGCGAGGAAGGGCTCTTTTCCGGCGGGTCATCGGGACTCCTCGTGCACGTTGCACTGTCCGTGGCACGCCGGGTGAATGATCCGAACGCCTGTGTGGTGACCTTCCTTTGCGATGCGGGAGAGCGCTACCTCTCGAAGGTCTACAGTGATGAGTGGATGCGCGAAAACCAGATGTTGGATCAGACGCGCACGACGCTCGCCCAGATTCTCGACGGGAAGCATGGTGCCTCACCCGCTGCTGTGATCAGCGTCGCGCCACAAACGCCGGTGCGGCAGGCGCTCGGCCTGATGTCGCTGCACGACGTGTCGCAGCTTCCCGTAATGGAAAACGGCAACTGTGTTGGGTCTGTGAGCGAGAGCGGGCTCAGCGCTGGAGCGCTGGACAACGTGAAGACGCTCGACCTCACGGTTGCCGACGTCATGGAATCGCCGTTTCCAACCGTTGAGGCTGGCCAGCCAGTCGACGCGATCGTGAAAGTGCTGTCGAAAGCCAATCCGGCCGTTCTTGTGCGGGACAGCGGAGTGATTTGCGGCATTGTGACCCGATCGGATATGCTCGCCTATTTGATGGCGCGATAAGATGCGGATCGTGGTGTTGATGGGCGGGACTTCTTCAGAGCGAGACGTGTCGCTTGCCTCGGGACTGCGAATTGCGGCGGCGCTGCGAACGAAGGGCCATGACGTCGTTGCCGTCGACACGGTTCGCGGGACACTCGCACCGGCCGATGAGCAGGCCCTGCTCGCCGGTGGTGTGATGCGAACCCTGCCACCGGACCGCACGCAACTCGCCCTCCTCAGCGCGACGACATTGCCGTCGGCCGTGCGGGAATTACAGAACGCCGGTGGCGCTGAAGTCGTGTTCCTGGCGCTTCACGGCGGCCAGGGCGAAGACGGAACGGTGCAGGCACTGCTCGACCTTACCCGCGTGCCGTACACCGGCAGCGGGCATCTGGCGAGCGCGCTGGCGATGGACAAGGATTTGTCCAAGCGGCTTTTTCGCGAGGCCGGCGTGCTCACGCCCGACTGGCAGATGTTACGCGCAGGCGACGGGGTTGACTGGTCGGCCGCCCGGTTCTCGAGTGCCGCAACGCAGTCCCTTGGAATTCCGCTGATTGTAAAGCCGTCAAAGGAAGGCTCTACGGTTGGGCTGTCATTGGTAAAGAACGAGGTCGACCTGCCGGCGGCAATTCAGGAAGCATTCAGGCACGACACCGAAGTCATGCTCGAGCGGTTCATTCCGGGTCGTGAGCTAACCGTGGGGGTTCTCGGCGACCAGCCGCTCCCGGTTGGAGAGATCATTCCGAAGCACGAGCTGTATGACTATGAGTGCAAGTACACGCCGGGAATGGCGGTCGAAGTGTTTCCGGCCGCCATTTCCGATGCCGAGCGGCTCAAAGTTCAGGACGCGGCGCTCCGGGCGTTCCGGGCCCTGAAGCTCACCGGGTACGCGCGCATTGACTTCCGAATGACCGCCGGCGGAGAATTCCATTGTCTCGAAGCGAACACCTTGCCGGGGATGACTGAATTGAGCCTCATTCCACAGGCGGCTGCCGCCGCCGGGATTTCGTTTCCGGAGTTGTGTGAGCGCATTGTGGCGCTCTCCATGCAACAGCATGCCACCGGAGTGTCTGGATGACTGGGACCAGTCCAGTTGCCGCGGCCGCACTCGCCGGAGTTCCTGCCGGCGTGCAGGCGCAGGGAGTGTGGGCTGGAAGGCGCCAGCTCTTCGTTCGATTTGCCGGCGAAGCCGAAACGGCGACGATGTACACATCGACCGCGCTCGTTCGGGAAATCGAACGGCAGATGGGCCGTTCGAAATTTCACTCGATCTCCATCGGTGGACGCGACCCGCTGGCAAATGTGCCGTTCCTCCTGGCGGCGCTCGCAGCGCTCGCGGCGGTCAAGCCAAGCATTCCCGTCATGCTGGACACGGATGGCCAGCGGCCGTCGGCGCTGGGAGAACTCGTCAGGGAGTTGGCGCTCGTGCAGGCCGTGATCGGGTTTGGCGGATCGGACGCGGCCCTCTCGCATGCGGTGAGCACGCTTCGTGTTGCGGCCGATGCGAGTTGCGCGCACTCCTTGGTGCTCTGCCCGAAGGACGACACCACCGATTCTCAAATACTGCGCGCCATTGAGCAGGCGCATGCCAGCAGCGCCGCGACACAGGTTGTCATCCATCCAACCGTGACGGGCGGCGCGGCACCAACACTGGACCGACGCTGGGCGACACTGCTCGAACAGGCGGCTGCCATGCATGAGGATTGCCGGCTGACGGTTCGCATTCCGCCTCCAGCGGGACTCCGATGACCAGGGCAGGATTCAGTGAAGACTTGGCGGTGAGCATGTCGAACCGGGCGCGGGCGGTCCGCATCCTTCTCGCGCTCTCAGCCGCGCTGTTCTTCGTCCAGATCACGGTTCTCGCGCCCGCCGATGTTGAACGTGCGCTGGGATTCGCGTCCCGCGACCTTGGCCACCGCTGGTGGACGATCGCGACGTTCACGCTTGTCAACACGGCGTTCTGGCCCATGGCGGCAAACCTTGTGGCAATCGGGGTGTTTGGCGGTACGCTGGAACGGAAATGGGGGACGAGCGAGTTCGTGCGCTTCTATGCGGCGTGCACGCTCGGCGCCTGGATGACGCATGTGACATTCGTCTCCGGCGATGTCGTACTGGCGGGTTCCGCGGCTTCGGCGCTTGGCGTGACGTTGGCATATGCAGCGCAGGCGCGGGAGGCCCAACACTTTCAGGTGGGTTCGATCTCGATGTCTGCAGGGTGGCTCGCCGCCCTGGTGACGATGGGGATTCTGGCGGCAGGAATTATCACAGCTCCTGCGGCCAACTCGGCCGCATATCTGGCGCATGCCGGTGGGCTCGTGGCCGGATGGCTCTACCTCCGCACCGCGTCGTCGATCAGCCTTGGACGCCTTCGCGAAGGGGTGTCGCCTGTGCCTGATGAACAGGAAGACATGCTGCCGCGCGCGATTCCCCGGGGACAGCCCAAGTCGCAGCGCGCAGAGGACGACATTGTCACCCGCAGCAAGGCCGCAGTGGCACGAGAGGCGGCTTCACGCCACATGCTGGCGCCACACCAGGGTGACGCTCGCGAGCCGAATCCGCTCAACCAGTCGCTCGACAAGATTTCGGCGTACGGAATTGAAAGCCTGACGGCGGACGAACGACGCCTGCTGGACGACGCGTCGCGACGCCTTCGCGACGCCCTCGCGACCACTAGACACCGGGATTGATATGCCCAAGCCCAAGCTGTTGGAGACGTTTCCCAATCCGTATCCCAAGCGGGACTACGAGATCGTGATGACCTGCCCGGAGTTCACCGCGCTGTGTCCGGTGGGCGGGATTGAATCCGATGCGAAGGAGTTGGAGGCGCTCGAGGGTGGTGCGCCGGACTTTGGTACGATTACGGTGACCTATGTGCCGAACGTCCACTGTGTCGAGCTCAAGAGTCTCAAGCTCTATCTCTGGAGTTTTCGGAACGACGGAATTTTTTATGAGCGTGCGGTCAACACGATTCTGGACGACCTGGCGAAGGTCGTGAAACCGCGGAGCATGACGGTGGTGGGGGACTTCAATATCCGGGGCGGGATCAAGTCGGTGATCACCGCGCGCGCGGGGAAGGCGAAGCGCTAGCGCGTCGTTGGCGTTTCGTTAGCGGACGGGATCGATGGATCCGGAGCGCCAGCCGATTGAGCCGCGGCGCCCGGCATTCCACCGCGGGAAGGTGCCAAACCAGCGAAGGTCTCTCGCGGAGGCCCGCACTTCTTCGAGGACGGTCGCGATTTCGGAATCGCCGCTGTCATGATCGAACTCAACAAAGAACCGGTAGCTCCACGGCTCGCCCGTCGGCCGCGCTTCGAGCCGGCGTATGTTGACGCCGTGCCGCGCGAGCGGGTTCAGCGCGTACAGGAGTGCCCCGGTGACATCGCCGACCGTGATGAGGAGGATTGTCCGGACCGGCGTGCCGTCGGGTAGCGACTGGCGCTCGCCGGAGATGCCAACAAACCGCGTTTGCGCATCGGGGCGATCCTGGATGTCCGGGGCAACGACCGTCAGTTGATGTGTGAGGAGTGCGACACGACTGGCGACCACCGCGAACTGCGGGTCGGCGAGATTTTCGACGTCGAGGACGGACGCGCCGGTATCGAGAACCGAATGCACGGTGATGCGCGGATGCGTGCGGAAAAACTTCGTGCACTGACCCTGCGCCACGGGGTGGCAGAAGACATCGCCTACCGCGCTGAGCGGTGCGTTGGCAGGCCCGAGCAGGCAGAGTTGTGAGGGGACGACAGTTTCGGCGACCGCGAAGATCTCCGCCGTGCCGTCGATCGCGTCGTGACTGGGCTGAACCGATCCCACAATCGTGTGTTCGATGGGCAGGACGCCTCGGTCGGCTGCGCCCGTGGCGACCGACGCGGCGATGTCAGCGAAATCCCGGAACGGGATCAGGTCGACATCTCCGCCCCAAAGCTGGTTGGCCGCCTCCTCACCGAAGGCGCTCAGTTCCTGCTGGTATGCTACCCGGAGCCTATTCACCGATAGGCGTAGAATACTGACATGTTCATGCCGCAGAGAGGGGGTCCGGGGTTGGCCTGAAGTGAAACCTGATGGTAACTTGGGGGTTCCATGGCTAGGTAGCTCAGTTGGTAGAGCAGCGGACTGAAAATCCGCGTGTCGGGGGTTCGATTCCCTCCCTAGCCACTTCGAGAAGATCCCTTGAGCCGGGCTGCGATGCCGCGATTATTCCGCGCCCCCCCACCACGACAGCTGATTCGGGTCCTCGCTGGCGCCATGGCCATTGCCATGGGCGCCGGCTTGCCGGTCGTAGCTGAAGCACAGCTCCGCGCCAGGCCGGATACCGTCCGCGGCGTTGTGTACGACAGCCTTTCGCAGCGGCCCATTTCCGGCGCGAATGTTTTGGCTGAGCCAAGTGGACAGAGCACGCTGACCGACGATGCCGGGCGGTTTACGATTGTCGCGCCTGAGCTGATCACGCGGGTTACTGCGTTTCATTTGACTCTGGATCGCACGGGAATCGGCAGCCTGAGCGCGGTGCCGGGCAGCGGCGGGCGCGTGTTTCTCGCCACGCCGTCGGCATTGACTGCGTGGCAGCGCCTCTGCCCTGGCATTGCCCGGCCCGCGCAGCGCGAGGGCGTCGTCTTTGGCACCGTTCGCGGATCGGATGGCAGCACGCGGATTGCCGGGGCGCGAGTGCGTGTTTCGTGGGACCGGGGCGCACCGGATGCCGCGACCGGGATTCGGCAGTTCGAAGTGCGCACCGATTCCCTGGGCTCGTACTACGCGTGTGGTGTTCCCGCTGCAGAGAACGCGTATATCGTGACCTACTCGGCGCAGTACATCTCCGGCTCGATTGCGATTGCCGGCGACTCGCTTCCGTTACGCAAACTCGATCTGTTTGCCGGAAAGCTGGCGGATTCGAAATCGGTAACGCCGGCAGCAAAAAGCATGGTGTCCGGGTTTGTTCGCGATGTGACGCGGCGACCGGTGACCGATGCGACCGTGGAAATTGACGGACTCGAGCTGTCGGTGAAAACGGATGCGGGTGGACGATTCCGCTTTCCTTCGGTGCCGACCGGCACGCGAATGCTTCTTTCCCGAAGCGTTGGATTCATGCCAACGCTTCAGCCGATTGACGTGCTTGAGCGCGGAACCGACGAGGTGAACGTCGAGCTGCAGCGATCCGTGATGTTGCCCGGTGTGAAGGTGACGGAGCGGCTCGCCGTGAACGCGCTGCGCGCGGAGTTCGATGAGCGGAAGCGCACGAGCTTCGGCACTTTCCTCGACACCGCCGACATTTCGCGTAAGGCGCACACGCGAAACATCTTCGAAGGGATTCCGTCGCTGGAAGTCACCGGCCGTGACAACTCGCAGTTCTACCTGTTCACGCCGCTGCTACATGTGTCAGGGCCATGCCCGGCGAACGTCTACGTGGATGGACGAAAGACGGACACCGACGAACTGATCTCCCTGCCAAAGGATCAGATCGCGACGACCGAGATCTACGTCAGGCAGCCGAACGCGCCGGCCAAGTACCGCCCGATGGACAATGCGTGCGGCGTTGTGCTGGTGTGGACGAAATCCGCGTTTCGTAAGTAGCCGCGGGGGCCCGGGGACGCTCAGCGTCCGGGCGCGACCACCTCAGCGGCCGTTGTTTCGCCGAGTTTCGTGCCCAGCGAATTCATGACCTCGCCTTCCTCCGCCCTGGGCGATTGGTGGGGATCATACTGATCGCGGTGGGCCTTGGTCGCCGCATTGGCCAGGAGCGACGTCGCCGCGACGCACGAGGCGATCGACCGTGATGGACATCGTGCCAAGCGTGACGCCCACGTGGCCCGCCAATGCCGTCAGTGAGATCGCGTTGATCTCGTCGAGATGGTTGAGCACATGCACCTGCTTTTCGCTCACCAAACTTCCGTTCCGTGGGTCGCGAATGTGCCGACGGTGGCAGGCAAAAAAATCCGCGGGTAATCCCGAAGGACCGATCCAACCGAGTCGACGTGCAGCTATGGAAGGAAGGTGTGAATTTAGTTTGATTTGTCAAACCAAACCAAACCACACCACAAAATGCTAAAAGCCTTGTAAGTCTATTTTGGAAAACGACTTACGATTCAGTAAGCCGCTGTTGTCGAAGCCCAAGGCTCACAATCCGCTGGAGCAGGTCCGCATAGGAAACGCCGGCTGCCCTGGCTGACGCGGCGAACTCTTCGCGTTCGGCGATCTCGGGATTCGGATTGGCCTCGAGGAAGAAGAACTGTCCCGCCGAATCGAGGCGGAAGTCGAGGCGCGCATATCCCGTAAGCTCGAGAATCTTGTAAATGCGCTTTGCGGAATGCACCAGTTTCGCCGCGAGATCGTCGGGCAAGTCGGCCGCGCGCGTGTCGATGCCGTGGCGTAGCTGGTATTCGACATCATGCTTCACTTTCGCCGTCGCGATGAGCGGTTCGCCTTCGGCGCGCTTTTCGGCGACGAGTTCCCACGTTGGAAAAACAGCGAGCCGATCATTGCCAAGGACGCTGACATACAGCTCGCGACCTTCGATAAACTGCTCGGCGATTGCATCCGTGCCTACGCGCTCGTGGATGAACTGCACGCGGTCGGCGAGTTTTTCATCGGAGTCAACAACGGACGCGCGCGCGATACCGACCGACGCGTGCTCGATGAGCGACTTCACGATGAGCGGAAACTTGAGGCGTGGTGGGCGGCGCACCTTGCGCCCCATTGGAAAGACCGCGAAGTCGGGGACGCCAATGCGGTGATACGCCACGAGCTTCTTCGACAGCGCCTTGCCACGCGAGATGATCATGCCGCGCGGATTGCAGCCGGTGTACGGCGTATGGAGCAGTTCGAGAAAACTCACGACGTTCTGGTCGAACAACACTTCGCCGTGAAACTCTTCGAGCAGGTTGAACACAATGTGCGGCTTCAGCTGGTCGATGGCATCGCGAATCGGAAAGAGTTCATACTGGACGCCGAGTGGATGCACGTCGTGTCCGATGGAGCGAAGTGTACGGACCACATCGTATTCGGTTTTTGCTTCGTACGCCGCCTGCGGCGTCATGCCCTTGAGCGAGTCCGGTGGCACGAGCTCCGGGTGCATCAGCGCGAGGATTCGGAGTGGCTTCATACCACGATCCAGTCGCGGCGGCCCTGCTTGGACAGCACGGCCATTGTTCGCGCGGTGAGCAGCACCATAAAATCGGTCAACACCTGGCGGTCGCGTCCGAGGACACGAAGGTTGAGTTCCCGGCAGCGGCCGATCATGTCACCGAGCACGGTGTCGAGGGTGAACTGGTATTCGCCAGTCCACTTGGCGACAACCCGACGGATTGCCGTGCGATGACGACGGAGAAAAGCAGCTGCCGATTCACGTGTACGGATGCGAGGATCGTTCGAGAAGAGCCGGCGGAGGTCGTCATCCCACGTTTTGGGGTATTCGACGGAGTAGAGCGCCCGTCGATAGAGATAATGATCAAACAGTGTTCGCGAAATTGCCCGCAGTGGATCCACGCGCCGACGCGAGCGAACGAGCGGCGATTGGCCGGCGAGTTCGCGCATGAGTCGATCGACGTACAGCAACTTCTTTAAGGCGGGCCAGCCGGCGTAACGGCGACGCCAATCGGAGTGCGGTTGCAGCCAAACGGCAAACGTTTCGGCGAAGTCCTCATCGGGGTGGCTCTGCGCGTACCACCGACGCAAATGCTGCACGAAGCGTTTGCTGGCGGGATTGGGGCGATACGATTCCGGATACGGCGTTGACGAGCGGCCGAAGAGGCGCTGCCACTCCCGGCGCCGGTGCAGATCGAAGGCGTGCTGGATGGCGTGGCCGCACTCGTGCCGCAGAATCTGCATGCATTCGAGGTGCGTACCGCCCTCGACCTCGAGCAGTTGCGCGCGCTCCAGTCGCATGAGTCGCGGATGGGCGAGGTAGAACGGAATTGCAATGCCGGGAACGCCGCCGGGCGAGAACCACTCATCAGAAAGCCAGGCGTGTGGCCGGATGACCAGCTTCCGCGCCTCGAGTTCCGAGTACAACTCGTCCATACAATCCGTGAGCCAAGTACCCTCGATCTTGAGATCGAGATCCTTGAGGCGAAGCTGCAGCAATCGCTTCGTGGGCCAACGGGTCCACGGGCGTGCCGTGCGGGTTCGGCTTTTGGCGAGAGTTGGCATGGGTGTCGTGGAGCGGAGAGGATGTCGCGAAGCCCGGACAGTGGCAAGGGGAGGCGACGCCCGCCTACCATTCCGGCGTGACCAGTCCCGCCATCAGTCCGTACGCTTCGCTACGCCTGCCGCACTTCCGCCGGTATGTTCTCGCCGTTGTTGTGATGACGCTGGCGACGATGATTCAGGGCACGATCGTCGGCTGGCAGGTCTACGAACTCACGCATGATCCGCTCGCGCTGGGGCTGATTGGGCTCGCTGAGGCGTTGCCGTACATCGGTGCCTCGTTGTTCGCTGGACATGTGGCGGACCGCTATGATCGCCGCAGGGTGGCAATTGCGGCGCTCGTGGTTGTATTTGCGAGTGCCGTGGCGTTGCTGGTGCTGCCGGCGATGCTGCACGACTCTCCGCGAGCGTTGGTTCGCGCAATTTTTTCCGTGATCGTCGCGAGCGGTCTTGCCCGCAGCTTCCTGCAACCTGCTCGGCAGGCACTCGGCGCGGAGCTTGTGCCGAGAGAGTTGTTCTCGAACTCTGTTACCTGGCGAAGTGGTGCATGGCAACTCGCGGCCGTGATCGGGCCAGCGCTCGGTGGCGGTTTATACGCCGTCGGCGGGATCCGTCTGGCGTACTCGACATCCGCCGTGCTGGTCCTGGTGGCGATCGTCGCGCTGTTGATGGTGCATCGAACGCCGTCGCCGCCGAGCCCGTCAAGCGAATCAATTGGCACGAGTCTGGCCGCGGGGGTGCGTTTTGTATTTGGCGAGCGAATCGTGCTTGGCGCCCTTTCGCTCGACCTGTTTTCTGTGCTCTTTGGTGGGGCGACGGCGCTGCTACCGGTTTATGCCGCCGAGATCTTGCATGTCGGTCCGCAGGGCCTTGGCCTGTTGCGCTCAGCGCCGGCCATCGGCGCTGTGATCATGTCCGCGAGCCTGGCACATGCGAAACCGTTTCAGCGAACCGGACGACTGTTGCTGCAGTCCGTCGCATTCTTTGGCGTGACCATCATTGTCTTCGGGCTTTCGACGAACATTTTAGTGGCGGTGGCCGCCCTGGCGATTGGCGGGGCAGCGGATATGATCAGCGTATTCATCCGGTCGACGCTGCTCACGACACGCACGCCACCGGAGATGCTTGGCCGTGTGATGTCGGTGAATGGAATCTTTGTCGGAAGCTCGAACGAAATCGGTGCGTTCGAGTCCGGCGTCACGGCGCGATGGTTCGGCACGGTGCCAAGCGTGGTGATGGGCGGTGTGATGACGCTCGTCGTTGTGGTCGTGACCGCTTGGCGGAACCCGACGCTTCGGACGCTCGGGCGAATTGAGCCGCCGCCGCCGACGTAGCGCGCGCTAGGCGAGCAGTTTGCGTGCTGCCGCGACGACGGCACCCGCGGTGATCCCGTATTCCTCATACAGTTTTTGGAAGGGCGCGGACGCACCAAACGTTTCGATGCCAATCACCGTGCCGCTGTCGCCAACGAGGCGGTACCAGGACATGGGATGTGCGGCCTCGATAGCGATGCGCGGGACTCCGGCTGGCAGCACCGCGCTGCGGTACGCCGCATCCTGTGCGGCGAAGAGTTCGTGACTCGGGACGCTGACGACGCGAGCCGAAATGCCATCGGCGGCAAGCGTGGCTTGCGCGTCGAGCGCGAGTTGGACTTCCGAGCCGCTGGACATCAGGACAACGCGCGGCGTTCCGGTGCCGTCCGAGAGCGTGTATGCGCCCCGGGCGGCGCCTGATACCGCCGCGTATCTCGTCCGGTCGAGCAGTGCGAGCTTCTGGCGCGTGAGGATGAGGGCGGTTGGGCCAGTGCGATTATTGATCGCGGAGCGCCAGGCTTCCGCTGTCTCGGCGGCATCGGCCGGGCGAAGTACGAGCAAGTTCGGAATGCAGCGGAGCGAACCGAGATGTTCCACCGGCTGGTGCGTAGGCCCGTCCTCGCCGAGGCCGATGGAATCGTGCGTGAAGACGTAGATCGCCTGGCGCTTCATGAGGGCCGCGAGTCGAATTGCCGGCCGCATGTAGTCCGCGAAGACGAGAAAAGTGCCGCCGTATGGGATGATCCCGCCGTGCAACGCCATGCCGTTCATCACGGAACCCATGGCGTGCTCACGAATACCGAAGTTGAAATTTCGTCCGCCCGGCGTCGTGGCCGAGAACGTCGGCGCACCCTTCACCATGGTGAGATTCGACCCGGCGAGATCGGCCGATCCGCCAAGCAGCTCAGGAATCTTCGCGGCAATCGCGTTGAGCGTGACGCCCGATGCTGCGCGGCTCGCGACGTTTCCGTTCGATGCGTCGAACGCCGGGAGGGCGGCTTCCCAGCCAGCGGGGAGGTCGCCGTGCATCCGGCGGCCGAATTCTTTGGCCTCAGTGCCATGCGCGCGTGCGAACGCGATGAGCTGTTGGCGCCACGCGTCCTGAGTTGCGGCGCCCCGTTTGCAGGCTGTGCGCCAATGTTCGAGCGCTTCAGACGGCACATGGAACGGCTCGGTCCATTGCCAACCGAGGTGCTTCTTCGAGAGCGCCAGCTCATCCTTGCCGAGCGGCTCGCCGTGTGCCTTGGCGGTGTCAACGCGATTCGGGCTGCCGAAGCCGATGTGTGTGCGCGTGACGATGAGTGATGGCCGGCTAGTTTCGGCGCGCGCGGCAGCAATGGCGTCGTCGACCGAGGCGAGGTCGTTGACGTCCGCGATGTGCCCGACGTGCCAGCCATAGGCGGTGAACCGCGCGGCAACGTCGTCGCTGCACGAGAGGTCGGTACTGCCGTCGATCGTGATGCGGTTATCGTCAAAAAAACCAATCAGCTTGCCGAGCTTCTGGTGTCCGGCGAAGGAGGCGGCTTCGTGCGAGACGCCCTCCATCAGGTCGCCGTCGCCGGCGATGAACCAGGTGGTGTGATCGACGATGGCGTGACCTTCGCGGTTGAACGTTGCGGCGAGCGACCGTTCAGCCACCGCCATGCCGACCGCATTTGCAATGCCCTGACCGAGCGGCCCGGTGGTCGTTTCGACTCCCGGCGTGTGACCGACTTCGGGGTGGCCGGGCGTCTTGCTCCCCCACTGACGGAAGCGACGAAGGTCGTCGAGAGAGAGGTCGTAGCCGGCGAGATAAAGCGAGGCGTACAGCAGCATTGACGCGTGGCCTGCCGAAAGCACAAAGCGGTCACGGTCGGGCCATGCCGGGTCGGCCGGATTGTGCTTCATGTGCCGCGTGTAGAGCAGATAGGCCAACGGCGCGAGCGCCATCGGTGTGCCCGGGTGCCCCGATTCGGCGGCCTGCACGGCGTCCATCGCGAGGGTGCGGATCGTGTTGATCGCGAGGAGTTCGAGTTCGGCATTTGCCACGAAAAACACCACTGGAAATAGAGAGCGGACAGGCGCGGCGGACGCGCGAAAACTAGCGGCGAACGCCGCGCCGTGGCGTGTGTGTGTGGGGTCCGGGCTGCCTCCGCTTTGCCCGGCGTGCGACGCTCAACCATAATTGTGGGATGACGCAGCCGACGGGCGCCGGGGAAACCTCCACCGCGCTATCGCGAGAACTTGCGGACTTTCTGATCGAGTTGTCGATCGGCCTGCACAAGAACGCGATCTATCCCCCAGGGCACCCCCTGCTCGAGGGGGCGACCTCGGGTATTTCCCGGCGCCTGGGTGCCCTCTTGGCGACGCGGGCGTCGTTGTCGCTGGGCGTGGCCCGGCAGCAGCTGATCATCGAGGGTGTCGCAACGGACGACAGCAACCCGGTGCTTCGCGATCTCGCGGCCCGTTTGCATCGCCACCATCTCGGCGCGGTGAAGTTCACCGCCGGCGTGACGGGTACCGAAGTCGCTGACGCGCTCGCGACGATTGCCGTGGACGTTGGGCGACGGGCCCGGCCGCTTGGGCTCGAGGGGCCGGAAGTGCTGCAGCGCTGGGAGCATGTCCGACTCTTCCCGCTCACGTTTGAGCAACTGCAGTTGCTGGACGAGGACCCGGACGACAAGCCGGCCGGAGGCAATGACCAGATGCGCGGCGACCGAAGCCGCGCGGCTCAACTCTGGATTGGTCTTGCCCGGGCGGCGATTGCCGCCGAGTCTGACGAGACGGAAGGTGGTGAGAGTGACTCCGAGTCCACCGATCCCGTGCTCGTTGCCAAAGCCATTGACGAACACAAAAAGGACGCCGCGTACGACCAGGTCGTGGTCGGATATCTGCTTCAGATTGCCGAAGAACTGAAGGCGAAGGGCGGCAAGGACGCGGCCGCACTTCAGAAGCGCATTTCGCGCCTCGTGGCGACGCTCCAGCCGGAAACGCTCTCTCGCCTGCTCAAGATGGGTGGCGACGGACGGCAGCGACGGAAGTTCGTCCTCGATGCCACGCAGGGTATGGCCGTTGATGCGATCGTCGAACTCGTGCAGGCGGCAGCGGTTACCTCCAACCAGAACGTGTCGCACTCGTTGGTGCGCATGCTGTCGAAGCTCGCGGTGCATGCGGACGAAGGCGCCCCGCTGGGGCGTGCCGCCGCAGACGGTGCCCTGCGCGATTCGGTACACAAGCTGATGGAGGACTGGACGCTCGACGATCCAAACCCCGATGGCTATCGGAAGGCGCTCGAAAAGATGTCGCAGGCGGCACCGGTCTTTCAGACGGGCGATGACGTGTACCCGTGCGAGCCCGAGCGTTTGCTCAAGATGGGCATTGAGATCGAGATGCTGGGCGATCCGGTCTGGCGAGCGCTCAGTGCCTTGCAGGCCGCCGATAATGTTGGGCCGCTCTTCGACATTCTGGATGAAGCGCCGCCTGGATGGATCCGCGACACACTGATTCGGTACACCGCGACGCCCGACACACTGCACCGGCAACTTGAACAGGCCGATCCCGACATTGCGGTGATCGAGCGGCTCGTGAAGAAGATGAAACTCGCTGCGGCGCCACTGTTGCTCGATGCGCTGGATCTGGCCGATGAGCGGCGTGCCACGACGTACGTGGACCTGCTCGTCGGACTTGGGGCCGAAGTCGGACCGATGGTGGTGAGCCGGGTGGACGGCGCGCGCGTCGCAACAACGCATGCTGCTGTCGATCATCACGAAGATTGGCGTGATACCGCCGGGCTTCGACCTGAAAGTGTTTGCGCGCCATTCCGAGGCGTCGGTGCGACGCGAGGCGTTGCGTTCATTGATCAAGGATCCCGTTGAACGTGACGAGGCCATCGCGTCGGCGCTGGCTGACCCCGATGAGCGGATCGTTCGCATGGCGCTTGGGGCCGCAATGGCGAATTGCCCCCCTCGCGCGGCAAAGACGCTGCTGGGCCGCGCCGATGACAATGGTCTTTCTGCGGACCTGCGCGCACTGGGTATTCGCGCGGCATCGTCGGATCGGTCGCCGTCGACGCTCGCGTTTCTGATTGCACGAACGACGGGCAAGCGCCGATTCCTTCGCAGGCAGGCGCTGGCGCCGGCCACGCCGGAAATGCTCGCGGCGCTCACTGGTCTCGTGACGCACTGGTCGGCGGATCCGTCGGCACAGGAAATTATTGCCGTGGCAGCAAAGAGCACGGACAAGGAAATCCGGGGCACGGTCACGCGCCGCACAGGTGGAGCATGAGCGCGGACGCCGCGAAGTTTCTCAACGCGTTCGCGCAATCGCTTGCCACGATGGCGCTCTACACCGACAAGCATCCGGCCCGTGAGCGCGCGATTGACCATTCGTTTGAGCAGTTGAAGCGCCTGCAGGAAACGAATCCGTCGCCACAGTTTTCGTTTCTGGGACTCGACGTCATTTACGGACAGATTGCGCTGCGCGAACTCAAAGACTGGGATTGGGGTCTTCGGCTCGCGAACGCCGGCGTGCAGCGCCTGGAGTTTCCGGCGACGGTAACGCGCGACGAATTCGAGATGTTCCTCGACGAAGTCCTCGGGAGAATCTCGCTTGTTGCGGCAGCCGAGTCCTCCACGCGGAGCCCGGAGCGTCGTTCAACGATCAAGTTCGGCGCCATCGGCGTACGTGGCACGGAGGGCGTGCAGCGCATGGAGGATTTACTGCCGACGGCGACGATCCAGTACTCACTCGGCGAGGAAGCCGACACGATTCGCTGGTTACACGATGAAGTGCAGATGACCGGCGAACTGCCGTTGCTCGAAGCGGAAAGCGTCGTGCGATCGCTCTCGGTGGCGATGCATGGCGACCGCGACATCGTCATTCCGCTCTTGCAGATGAAGGAGTTCGATCAGTACACGACGACGCATTCGCTGAACGTCAGTGTATTGGCCATGGCGCTGGCCGAGTTCATCGGGCTTGGTCCAAAGGACGTGCGCGCATTCGGCGTTGCCGGCCTCCTGCACGACCTGGGCAAGGTGCGCATTCCGAAGGACGTGCTGAACAAGCCCGGCAAGCTGACCGACGACGAGTGGGTGATCATGCGGCGCCATCCGGTGGACGGTGCCAAGATCATCTATGAGAGCGACCGCCAGCTCGACCTAGCATCGGCCGTTGCGTATGAGCACCACATCATGATTGACGGTGGTGGCTATCCCGGCCGGCATTTCAAGCGCGAACCACACAAGGCGAGCAAGCTCGTACACATCTGCGACGTGTACGATGCGTTGCGTACCAACCGACCCTACCGGTCGGCGTGGGAATCCGAGCGCGTGCTGGAGAACCTCCAGAAGGGCTCAGGGTCTGACTTTGACGCGGAGCTCACGACTGCGTTCTTGCAGATGATGCGCCAGTGGGAGCGCCGGGTGGCCGTTGTGGACGACAAGACCGCGTTGCCGCACATGGCCGGGCCAGCACAGACGGCGGTGGATGCGGCCGTTGCCGCGGCCAAGAGCGGGATGGCTGGAGCGACCGCGGGGGCACCACCAGCCGCTCCGCCAGCATCTGGAGCTGGGCCGACAGACACTGGGGCAGCACCGAAGTAGTGCGTTGCGTGACCGGTACGCCGGTCAGTGCTTGCTTGCCCGCGCGTGCAGCCGGCCGTGCCGCTGTGTACGGAGTGCCTTGAGCACTGTGCCCCCGACGGAGAGTCCGCCGAGCAGGACGTAGAGATAAAACGTGTAGAACCGCCACCAGAGAAGCGCGCCGCCGAGGACAGCGGGTGACATGGTGTCGGCGTAGGCGTACTGAAAGCCGAATTCAACGGCGCCGCCACCGCCCGGGGCCGGTGCAATGGCGCCGCCGTAGAGGAAGACGAGCGGCCAGAGCACGAGCGACGAGAGGGAGAAGCTCGGGTCGAGCGCGAGCGCAATGATTGGCAGCACCGCGAGCCGGAGGCCGACGTGCACCAACGAGGCGAGAAACGCGCCAAGCATGGGCGGAAGGGATGCATGCCGAAGACCGGCAAGGTTCGTGCGCAGCGATCGTAGCGCGCGCTGTACCGCTCGCCAGCGTCCGGCGTGCAACCCAAGGCTCCTCGCCCAGCCCGGCGGTGGTCCGTTGGCATGTGAGCGCGAGAGGGCGTAGGCGACGGTACCTGCGGCGAGCACCAGCAGCGCGTAACCGCCAATCATGCCCGTCATCAGTCCGAGCACGTTGCCGGCGTCGCGGAAGAGGAACAGGAAGACCGCGCAGAGCACCACGAGGGACCATGTCTCGAGGAGCAGTTCGGCGAAGAGGATGAGCAGGGACGGCGCCGGCGCGATGCCGTCTTCGGCAAGGACGAGGAAGCGTGCCGGTTCGGCGCCTGAGCGCGCCGGTGTGATTGAAGCAGCGAAATCACCACCGAGGCAGACGCGGAGCGACGTCATGAAACGCAGCGGGATGTGCAGCGCCGCCGCGCTCCAATGGAGTTTGATCGATCGCGTCCCGATCTCGAGGAGTACGACGGCGAACGCGGCGCCATGTGCCCAAAGCGGCAGCGTTGGGTGTGGGCCGGGCTTGGAAAATCCCTGCAAGAGGATGTAGGCGGTTATCCCAGTCGTTGCACCAAACGAGAGGAGTACGAGTAGCCAGCGCCGGAGACTCACGAAAGAGCCGCCCGCAAGAATGCGATTTGGCGCGCGAAGCTGGCGGGAGTTGCGGTCATGATTCTGAAATGTACGAGTGTGAGCAAATCATCAATGCATTCAAGCCCCTTGTATCGCACGTGGCTCCGGCGAACGTTTCGGTGTCGTCGAGACGGTTCCCTTGGGCTTTGATGGAGGATGTCGTGACGGATCATTTGTTGCTGAAACCGTGGATGCGCCGCGCCGCGATCGTCGTGTTGGTCGCCGCCGCGGCCACGAATGCCGGAGCACAGGCCGTCGACACCCTGGCGTTTGCCGGACTGCGCTGGCGCGAAGTGGGACCGTACCGCGGTGGGCGGTCTGTGGCGGTGGCCGGTAGCGTCGCGCGACCGAACGAGTACTGGATGGGCACGACCGGTGGCGGCGTGTTCAAGACCACTGATGGCGGGTTCAGCTGGCGTCCGATGACGGACAAGTACTTCGGCGGAACGATCGGCGCCGTGCAGGTGAGCGAGTCGAATCCGAACATTGTCTGGGTCGGTGGTGGTGAGACGGACATTCGCGGCAACGCTGCACCGGGCGATGGCGTCTGGATGTCGGCCGACTCCGGCGCGACGTGGAAGCAGATCACGTTCTTCGATGTGAAGAACCACGTCACGCGCGTTCGCATTCATCCGACGAATCCCAACATCGTCTGGATCGGTGTATTGGGTCACGCATTTGGCGACAACGCGCAGCGCGGCGTGTTTAAAACCACTGACGGTGGCCAATCGTGGCGGAAAGTGCTCTACCGTGACGAAGGGACCGGCATCTCGGATCTGATCGTCGATCCGAACGATCCGAACGTGTTGTACGCCGCGTTCTGGCGGGCCTTCCGCACACCCTGGTCGTTGAGCTCCGGCGGCGCCGGCGGTGGCGTGTTCAAGAGCACCGACGGCGGTGACACCTGGAACGAACTGACCTCGAACACCGGCCTTCCGAAACCCCCATGGGGCAAGGTGGGGCTCGCCGTATCGGGTGCGAAATCGAGCCGTGTGTGGGCGTTGATCGAGGCCGATGAAGGCGGGATGTATCGCTCGGACGACGGTGGTGCGACGTGGACGAAGCTGAATGATGAGCGAAAGCTCCGTCAACGCGCCTGGTACTACACCAAGATCTACGCCGATCCGAAAGACACGAACATCGTCTACGCGCTGAACGTGTCGTGGTATCGGTCGCGCGACGGAGGCAAGACCTTTCCCCAGAACATCCAGGTGCCGCACGGCGACAACCACGACATGTGGATTGCCCGTGACAATCCGGAGCGCATGATCGAGGCGAACGACGGTGGCGCGAACGTGTCCACCAACGGTGGGCGCACGTGGACGGCGGAGGAGTTTGCGACCGCGCAGATGTACCACGTCACGACCACGACGCACTTCCCATACAAAATCTGCGGCGCCCAGCAGGACAACAGCACGCTGTGCGGTCCGAGCCGAAAGGCGGGCGGGATCGTGCTCAGCGACTGGATTGACGCCGGTGGTGGCGAGTCGGGCTACATCGCCGCGAGTCCGAAGAATCCGGATCTCGTTTTCGCCGGCTCATACGGCGGCCTGCTGACACGAAAGGATATGCGGACCGGCCTCGAGTGGAATGTGAATCCATGGCCTGACAACCCGATGGGCATTTCATCGGAAGACCTCAAGTACAAGTTCCAGTGGACCTTCCCAATCGTGTTCTCGCCGCACGACGCGACCACCATGTACGTGGGCGGCAGTCACCTGTTCAAGACGACGACGGGCGGCGACCGCTACGAGATCATCAGTCCGCCGCTTGCTCGCAATGATCCGAAGACGCTCGGCGCATCTGGCGGTCCTATCACGAAGGACCAGACCGGGGTTGAGACGTACGGTGTGGTGTTCGCCTTTACCGAATCGCCCGTACTGAAGGGCGTGCTGTGGGCGGGGACCGACGACGGATTGGTGCAGCTGAGTCGCGACGGCGGAAAGACGTGGAAGAATGTCACGCCAAAGGAGATAGGCGACTTTTCGCGCGTGTCGCTCATCGAAGCGAGCCACTTCGCGGCCGGCACCGCGTACGTCGCCGCGAACCGGTTCCAGCAGGACGATTTCTCCCCAATCCTGTTCAAGACCACAGACTTTGGTACGACCTGGACAAAGATTGTCACGGGCATCACGTCGACGGAATTCACGCGGGCGATTCGCGAAGACCCGGTTCGAAAGGGGCTGCTCTTTGCCGGAACCGAGCGCGGGGTGTGGGTGTCGTTCAATGACGGCGGCGTGTGGCAACCGCTGCGTTTGAACATGCCGCCAGTGCCGGTGCACGATCTGACGATCAAAGAAGGCGACCTGATCGTGGCGACGCACGGCCGTTCGTTCTACGTGCTCGACGACATTTCGCCGCTTCGCCAACTGACACCGGCGGTCCTTGCTGGTGTGCATCTCTACAAACCGCGCGACACACACCGCATCGACTGGGGCGGCGGATTCTTCGGTGGCAGAGGCGGCAGCACAGTGGGCCAGAATCCCCCGACCGGCGTCATCGTGAACTATTTCCTGCCGAAGGGCGGGGAGGATCTCACACTCGACTTCCTGGACGCTGCAGGGAAAGTGATCAAGTCGTTCAACTCCAAGCCGGATTCGACGCCTGGGGCTGGTGGTCGTGGCGCGGTGGACCCTGAAGCCGCGGTCTTTGCGCCGCCGCGTGCCCTGCGCGTTCAGAATAAAGTTGGTCTCAATCAGTTCGCATGGAACATGCGGTACCCGGATGCCGTCGTCTTTCCCGGCATGATTCTCTGGGCTGGTGATACGCGCGGTCCGGTGGCGCCTGCCGGCACCTACAGGGTGCGGCTCACGCCAGGCGGCGGAAAACCGATCATCCAAACGGTGCGGTTGCTCAACGATCCGCGCTCACCCGCCACCGCGCTTGAGCAGATGTCGCAGTTCAACTTCCTGATGAAGATCAGGGACAAGGTGACGGAAGCCAACGAAGGCGTGATTTCAATGCGCCACGTGAAAACGGAAATCGATGCGCGCCTCAAACAGGCTCCTCCGCAAGCGGTTCAGGAACTGACGAGCGCCGGTAAGTCGCTGGGCACCACCCTCACTGGTGTGGAAGCCGAGGTGTATCAGATCAAGAATCAAAGCGGGCAAGATCCGCTTAACTATCCGATCAAGCTGAACAACAAGCTCGCGGCGCTTACCGGCGTTGTGGGTTCTGCGCCAGGAAAGCCGACGGCGCAGTCGGTGCAAGTGTTTGACGAACTCGTCGGAAAGTTGCAGGTGCAGACGAAGAAGATGGACAAGCTCTACGTCGAAGACCTCAAGCGATACAATGAGTTGCTCAAGAAATACGGCTTGCCGGAAATCGATCCGAAGCCAAAGCCGAAGGTCGCGATGTAGACTGTTCGCGCATGGGCAACGGCACTGCAGCGGAAAGCGGGTTGGTCGTGCGGGCAGGAATGCCGCGCGACCAGCCCGCTGTGCTTGCACTGAACAATGCCGCGCCGCCGCACGTGAACGCCCTCAGCGAAGAGCAGTTCGCCTGGATCGCCGGCGAGGCAGACTCCTATCGCGTTGCCGAACGCGAGGGTGAGATCGTTGGATTTGTGTTCGCGATTCGCAATGGAACGCCGTACTGGAGCGCAAACTATGCCTGGTTTGCTGAGCGATATCCGACGTTCATCTACCTCGATCGCGTGGTCGTCGCGCCGGCCGCGAGAAAAATCGGCGTTGGGCGGGCGCTGTACGACGATCTCGTGAAATTTGCGACTGGTCGCTGGTCGCGGATTACGCTCGAAGTGAATACTGATCCGCCCAATCCAGGATCAATCGCGTTTCACGAGCGCATGCAGTTCGCCCGCGTGGGGACGCGCCGCTACGCCGACGGAGAAGTCGCAATGTTTGAGCGGCTCCTCGCCGCTCCCTAGAATCAGGGAGCCGGCGAAAGGCCGGCGTCGGATACTGCCATTCCCATGACGTTGTAGCCCTTGTCGACATACACGGTTGATCCGGTAATGCCGCTCGCGAGGGACGAAGAAAGGAACGCGGCCGTCGTTCCAACTTCCGCAGCGGTGAGCGCTTCGGGAATCGGCGTGTTGGCCGCGCAGTATTGCACCATGCGTTCGATAATCCCGATCGCGCTTGCCGCACGTGAGGCGAATGGCCCGGCGCTGATGGTGTTGACGCGCACGCCCCACTTGCGGCCTGCTTCGAACGACAACGTTCGCGTGTCTGATTCAAGCGCGGCTTTTGCCGACGACATTCCGCCCCCGTAGCCGGGAATCACGCGCTCGCTCGCCATGTAGGTCAGCGACAGCGCCGACGCACCAGGGCGCATCAACGGGCCGAACCGCTGCAGCATCGACACCAGGGAAAAGGCGCTCACACCGACGGCGGTGAGGTAGCCGCTCCGACTCGTCTCGAGCAGCGGTTTCTTGACGTCAGGACCGTTTGCCAACGAATGGATCAGAATGTCCAACGGCTGTGCCCCAAAATCCGCCGCCATGCGCGCGGCGAGTCCCTCGATCGAAAAGTCACCGACATCCTTGTAGCGCTTGCTGGTTCGCAGCTCCTCGGAGGCATCACCGAGCATGTCAAATGCCGCGTCGAGGGGATAGATCTTCTCGAACGCGAGCAGCGACCCGTCTGACATCCGACGAGACTCATCGAGTTTGCCACGCTCGAGCAGGTTGTTGAAGATCGTGAGTGCTGGCGGCCAGGTCGCCACGCACACCGTGGCGCCGGCTTCGGCCAGCGATTTGGCGATGGAAAATCCGAAGCCACCGTCGTCGGCGACACCGGCAACGAGCGCGCGTTTCCCTGTGAGATCAATCTTGAGCATGTGCTGAAATGAGCGCCCGGGCAATGGTCCCGGCAAGTGGGCAGCAGCGGATCCGAGTCCGCTGGCGCGCCCTATCGCCGGGCGGCGACAGTAGCGAAGCTGAAGTTCATGAGTGGCCGAGCACCCCACCCCAAGGCGGGATCCAAAGGCGGAACGAGGGGTCATCCGCACCTCGCGGCCCTTCCGCGGGCCGCCAAGGGCGTGAGCCAATCGTATGCGCGTGCGCTCTGGCGAATCGCATCGGCCGACGTGTCGCCGGGGAACGCCGTTACGCTCTATTCCGATGGAGATCGAACGTTCGACGCGATGATCAGACTCATCGACGATGCGCAGTCAAGCGTCGAACTCGAATCGTATATCCTGCATGATGACGTGGTTGGCGAACGGTTTGCGACCGCGCTCTGCGCCGCCGCCAAGCGCGGTGTGGCGGTGCGCCTGCTGACGGACTGGATCGGGATGCGCGGGACTTCCAAGCTCTTTCTCTCGCAGATGCGCGCAGGTGGGGTTGACGTACGCGTCTTCGGAACACCGGGGTTCAAGCGGTGGTTCGGCCTCATTCCGCGCGACCATCGCAAGCTGCTTGTCGTTGATGGTTTGGCCGGCGTGACGGGTGGAATTGGAATCGGCGCGGAATGGTACCACGGTCTCATCAGGAAGCAGCGCACGGCATGGCGGGACCGGTGCGTACGGATTGCAGGCCCCGCGGCGATCGACATGGAGCGGGCCTTCAACTCGATGTGGCGGCGTGCGGCTGGCCAACGTATGACGAAAGCAGAGCAGCAACTACGCCGCGCACCACGAAACGCGGACATTGATCCCGCGACGGCGGAGCCAGCACTTGTTGCAGTTGTGGAGGGCGAGCCGGGCCGATTTCGCGTTGGACGCGCACTGCACTTGCAGTCTGCGGCAGCGGAACGCTCCATCTGGCTGGCGAGCGCGTACTTCCTTCCGTCGTTCGCCGAAGTTGACGCGCTGGCCGGAGCCGCACGCGATGGCGTGGACGTGCGCCTGCTTTTGCCAAGCAAGAACGATCATCCATGGGTGCACCGGCTTACGCGTCGGTACTATCGCCGGCTGTTGGCCAACGGGGTGCGAATCTGGGAGTGGCGCGGCGAAATGATGCACGCCAAAACCACGGTCGTTGACGGCGCCTGGACTCGCGTGGGTTCCACTGACTTCAACCCACTCGGCGTGGCCATCAACTACGAACTCGACGTGTTCATCGAAGACGCCGATGTCGCTGAAGAGGCTGAGTCATTGTTCCTCGGTGATCTCGACATGTCGCGCGAGATCAAAACTGCGCCACGCGGCTGACTGCGCGCGAGGTTAGCCAGCGAGCTGTCGTGACGCGACGCGCGCGCAGGTGGCGAGGACCGCAGCGCCGGCAAAGAGTGCTTCCTCCGATGGCGCAAACGTTGGCGTGTGAACGTCGCGCTGCTCTCCGCCGGGTTCCCTGGCTCCGATGCGCAGGAAGCAGCCGCTCATGCGTGTGAGGTAGTAGGCGAAATCTTCTCCCCCCATGTTGGTCGTGCCGAGCGGGACAAGGCCGCTGTCACCAAAAACTTCACGCACCGCGCTCGCTGCCCAACCGGCCGCATCGGCGGTGTTTTCCAGTGGTGGTGTGCCGCCAAGGATTTCAACGACGGCGGTCAGTTGATGGGTGGCCGCGACGGACTGCGCAATGCGCTCCAGTTCGCTCACGAGCAGGTTGCGCGTCGCCAATGTTGTGGCCCGAATCGTTCCGCTGAGCTCAACCAGCTCCGGAATCACATTCGCGGCGCGTCCGCCGTGCACGGAGGCCACCGTGATCACGCCAGGTAACGCGGGATCCAGACGGCGCGAGACGATGGTCTGCACCTCCATGATTAACGCGGCCGCTCCGACGATCGGATCGATCGAATGATGCGGGCGGGCGCCGTGTGCGCCGCGGCCTTTGAGCGTGATGGTAAAGCTGTCGGTTGATGCCGCGAGAGGCCCCGCTTGCGCGACGACCTCGCCCACGGCGAAGCGGCGGTCTACATGGCCGCCAAAAATCGCGCGGACGCCATCCAGCGCGCCTGACTCGAGGATGGCCTTCGCGCCCTCGCCAAGCTCTTCGGCCGGCTGCAGTACGATGCGCACCTCGCCGTCGGCTGGGGAACGCGCCAGCAAAAGAGCCGCGCCGACCGCCCATGACGCATGCACGTCGTGTCCGCAGGCGTGCATCACGCCATCGCTTTTCGACGCGTACGGGAGGCCGGTCGCTTCTGTGATGGGGAGCGCGTCGATGTCGCCGCGAACCGCGACGGCGGGCGCGCCGATGCTCCGTCCAGGGATGCGAGCGACAAGACCGGTGCCGACCACGCGTTGCACGTTGGTGACTCCGACATCGCGCAGGGCTCGCTCGAGGCGCGCCTGCGTGGCCGTCTCCTTCCAGGAAAGTTCAGGATTGGCATGCAGATCACGCCGCAGCGCGGTGAGCAGCGCGCGGTCGGAATCGGTGAAGGGGAGTGGCGCGCTCATGCGCGCAGCGTCTCAGTCCGTACCGTCAGTGCCGCGATCCGATCTTCGTCAACGGCGACGCCGATGCCCGGACTCTCGAGTGGCACGCGCATCATGCCATCGCGCATGGTCCATTCCGGCGTGACGATATCCTTGGCCCAGTAGCGTGCGCTCGGGCTGACATCGCCCGGAATCGAAAAGTTGGGAAGCGACGCAAGCGCGACGTTATAGGCGCGACCGATTCCACTCTCGAACATGCCGCCGCACCAAACCGGAATGGAATTAGACTGGCAGTAGTCGTGAATAGCGATGGCGCTGCTCAACCCACCGACACGCCCGGGCTTGATGTTGATGATCCGACCGCTGCCGAGCGTGACCATGTCCTGCGCGCGGTC
>Ga0214919_10002671_pt1 | contig 27714 bp, 17 predicted proteins | sample LL1503_MetaG_FD_177994 | JGI IMG/M metagenome (GOLD analysis project Ga0214919, IMG submission 177994) | Freshwater microbial communities from Lake Lanier, Atlanta, Georgia, United States - LL-1503 | ecosystem: Environmental > Aquatic > Freshwater > Lake | place: USA: Georgia | collected...
AGGCACCGAAGGAGCAACGGGCGCTGCTGGTATTGATGGAGCAACAGGCGCAACGGGCGCTGCTGGTATTGATGGAGCAACAGGCGCAACGGGCGCTGCTGGTATTGATGGAGCAACAGGCGCAACGGGCGCTGCTGGTATTGATGGTGCGACAGGCGCAACGGGCGCTGCTGGTATTGATGGAGCAACAGGTCCCGTAGGGACAACCGGAGCAACGGGCGCTGCTGGTATTGATGGTGCGACAGGCGCAACAGGCACCGAAGGAGCAACGGGCGCTGCTGGTATTGATGGTGCGACAGGCTACACAGGTGCTGCCGGCACCGAAGGCGCAACAGGAGCAACAGGAATTGATGGCGCGACAGGTCCCGTAGGGACAACCGGAGCAACGGGCTATACAGGTGCTGCCGGCATTGATGGCGCTACAGGCGCTACAGGCACCGAAGGAGCAACAGGAGCAACAGGAATTGATGGCACAACAGGCGCAACAGGTCCCGTAGGGACAACAGGAGCAACAGGCATTGATGGTGCGACAGGCGCAACAGGTCCCGTAGGGACAACAGGCGCTGCTGGTATTGATGGCCCGACAGGCGCAACGGGCGTTACGGGCATGGATGGCGCGACAGGTCCCGTAGGGACAACCGGAGCAACGGGCTATACCGGCGCTGCGGGTATTGATGGCGCCACCGGCGCAACAGGTCCCGTAGGGACAACAGGTCCTGTGGGCATGGATGGCGCAACAGGTTATACGGGTCCTGCTGGCGTGGATGGCGCAACAGGTCCCGTAGGGACAACAGGTCCCGTAGGGACAACAGGCGCCATCGGCCCAACCGGCCCAGCCGCCAGCGGCTCAAACATTTATGGTTCCTTTTCATCCAGCATAACGCAAACCCTTAATTCGCCCGCGGGCACGGAAACGATTATTACCTATAATACAGATGAAGGTTCCAATGGCATCACACACGATATCGCAACCAATTGGTCCCATATTATTGTCCCCAAAGCGGGTGTTTATGAAGTGGCACTTTCGCCGGAAATTAATTTAGCCACTGGAACAAATGATACTGTAGACTTTTGGTTAAAATTGAATGGACAAAATGTGCCACGCACCAATAGCAGAGTAAAAGTTGGCAACAACGGTGATGTGTCTTTCCCCTATGTGTCTTTTATTCTCAGTTTGAACGCCGGCGATTATTTACAGTTTGCTTTTAGTTCAAATGATGTACATGCCGAATTATTTGCGATTGGGCCGAATACGCATCCAGCCACGCCGTCGGTTATTGTAAATATTAAACAAATCGCCACGGATATTGGCATGACGGGCGCCGTTGGCATGACGGGCGCTGCTGGCATTGATGGCGCAACAGGCTACACAGGCGCAACAGGCGCTGCTGGTATTGATGGCGCAACAGGTCCCGTAGGGACAACGGGCACTGCTGGCATGGATGGCGCAACAGGAGCAACGGGTGTGGATGGCGCAACAGGTTATACAGGCGCAACAGGCGCTGCTGGTATTGATGGCGCCACCGGCGCAACAGGCGCTGCTGGTATTGATGGCGCCACCGGCGCAACAGGCCCCGTAGGGACAACAGGCGCTGCTGGTATTGATGGTGCTACAGGCGCAACAGGCCCCGTAGGGACAACAGGCGCTGCTGGTATTGATGGTGCTACAGGCGCAACAGGTCCCGTAGGGACAACAGGCGCAACGGGTGTGGATGGCGCAACAGGTCCCGTAGGGACAACCGGCGCTGCTGGTATTGATGGTGCCACCGGCGCAACAGGTCCCGTAGGGACAACAGGCGCTGCTGGTATTGATGGCGCAACAGGTCCCGTAGGGACAACCGGAGCAACGGGCTATACAGGTGTGGATGGTGCGACAGGTTATACTGGCTTACAAGGCGCAACAGGTCCCTTAGGCGCAACAGGTCCCGTAGGCGCAACAGGTCCCGTAGGGCCAACAGGCGCTAGCGCTATCTTTGTCGGCATAACCGGCGCGGTTCAAGTTACGGATGGGCAGGGCGGCATAATCGGCAATACGGGATTTTTTTACAGCCCATCCGACCCCTCGAACAACACGCTTCAACTCACGGGAAATTTTGTACCAACCCAATCGGCGATGTATGACTTAGGGGCAACTGGACTCTATTGGCGCCATTTATACGTGAGCAATCAATCCATTAAATTTGTGGGACCGAATAATACGGTTTCGGCCAGTCTCTCGGTGGATGCTTCCAATAATATTATTGCGACTTCGTATGATGATACAGGTAATCAAATACGTTCTACATATATAGTTGGCTCAACAGGCTATACGGGAATTGCCGGAGCCACCGGCGCAACTGGAGCAACAGGAATTGATGGTTCCACCGGAGCAACGGGCGCTGCGGGAATTGATGGTGCCACAGGCTACACAGGCATTGATGGAGCAACAGGAGCCACAGGTTATACAGGCGCTACAGGAATTGATGGCGCAACAGGTTATACAGGCATTGATGGAGCAACAGGCTATACGGGCGCAACAGGAGCAACCGGTTATACAGGCCCTGCTGGAGCAACCGGAACAACAGGGGTTGCTGGCGCAACAGGTTATACCGGTTATACAGGCGCTGCAGGAATTGATGGAACAACCGGTTATACAGGCCCTGCGGGAGCAACAGGCTTACAAGGTGCCACCGGCTACACAGGCTTACAAGGCCCTACCGGCTACACAGGCTTACAAGGTGCCACAGGCTTACAAGGCCCTACCGGCTACACAGGCTTACAAGGCATCGCAGGTGAAACAGGCATACAAGGTGCTACAGGCGCAACAGGCACCGTAGGAGAAACTGGCGCAACAGGCATACAAGGAGCAACAGGCACCGTAGGCGCTACAGGAGCAACAGGCATACAAGGCGCAACAGGCCCAATCGGCGGGGCAGACGGCCAAGTCATCTATAACAGTGGCGGCGTTGCCGCTGGCTCTGCGAATTTAACGTTTGACGGCACCGCCTTAACCAGCTATGATTTAGCGGTGACGAATACGTTTGACTTGAATGGGCAAAAGTTTTATTCGCATGCAGCGGACGGATTTAGTGTGAATGAAAATTTTGACGCAGGGAATGCTAGCACAACCGCCTACCATTTTACATCAGGTGACGCTGCGCGAGACATTATTTTTAGTCTTGCGAAAACAAGTCAATTTACCAATTTATTTGGCACTCATGGTACCCCTGGAGCAAATACATTTGTCATTGGCTCTGAAGCAGCGAACGCAACCACATTTGAATTTCGGTCAGGCGTAGGCATTGATGGTACGTTGGATTTAACGGGCGGTAATTTATTGTATCAAATTGCCCAGGACGGCCAGATTTATGCGCCCTTGTTACAAAACAATCTCACGGCCAATGCGATTTATTATGATACAGCGAATGGTCTGTTAACGTATGGTAGTCCTTCATTAGGCGCCACAGGCGCAACCGGTACTGTCGGAAATACAGGTCCCTTAGGACCAACCGGTTATACGGGCGCTGCCGGCATACAAGGTGCCACCGGCGCAACAGGCCCCGCAGGATTAAATGGTGGAGTTTCGGGGCGAACCTATTATTTTGACTCATCCGCTAACTCTGATATTTCCGGATATAAGGTTGCACTAACAGCCCCTTCTACAAATCCAGAAACCTCTATAACACGAGATGTGAGTAACAATGGAAATGTATTGGTTGCCGCCTTTGCTTTACCGCTCGGCGAGCCGAATGTAACTTTACTACCGGCTGGCTCAAATTACCGCCGCTTTTATGCGGTTACTGCCGGAAACAACAATTTTGCACATATTGTGCTTGAAACATGGAAATGTGATTCGGATGGTTCCAATGAAGTGTTGTTAAGAAGTACCACCTCAAATAATTTTGAAAATTCGCCAGACCCGATAGAACAATATACCATTCAACCTATTGGCGTGCCACTCACTATAACACAAAGATTAATTTATAAATTATATGTGGCTCGCGTATCTGGCGCAAGCAGCTTTTCAGTAACTGTCTATTTTAATGGTACTGCCAGAACGACATTAATACAAACGACAATTTCGGCTGGTTCTCCGGGTTTACAAGGTGCGACCGGCGCCACAGGCTTACAAGGCGCTACCGGCTACACCGGCGCTTCTGGAATTGATGGCGCGACAGGAGCAACAGGCTATACAGGCGCCGCAGGAATAGATGGAGCAACAGGCGCAACAGGTGCCGTAGGGACAACAGGCGCTGCTGGTCTGGATGGTGCAACTGGCGCAACAGGCTATACTGGTGCTGCCGGCATTGATGGCGCGACAGGAGCAACTGGCGCTGCCGGAATTGATGGAGCCACGGGTTATACGGGCGCTACCGGAATTGATGGAGCAACAGGCGCAACAGGTCCCGTAGGGACAACGGGTGCTGCCGGAATTGATGGAGCAACAGGTCCCGTAGGTACAACGGGCGCTACCGGAATTGATGGAGCAACAGGTCCCATAGGGACAACAGGCGCTGCCGGAATTGATGGAGCAACGGGTTATACAGGCATGGATGGCGCCACGGGCGCAACAGGTCCCGTAGGGACAACCGGAATTGACGGAGCCACGGGCGCAACAGGTCCCGTAGGGACAGCCGGAATTGACGGAGCCACGGGCGCAACAGGTCCCGTAGGGACAACGGGTGCTGCGGGAATTGATGGCGCGACAGGCGCAACAGGTCCCGTAGGGACAGCTGGAATTGACGGAGCCACTGGCGCAACAGGTCCCGTAGGGACAACGGGTGCTGCTGGAATTGATGGTGCCACCGGCGCAACAGGTCCCGTAGGGACAACGGGCGCTGCCGGCATTGATGGCGCAACAGGCTATACAGGCGCAACAGGTGCTTCGGGAATTGATGGCGTAACTGGAGCAACCGGCTACACAGGCCCAACGGGCATACAAGGTATTACGGGCCCAACAGGCCCAGCTGGTATCCCTGGCGGTATTACCGGTTCCGTCCAATACAATGATGGAAGAGGCGGTATTACGGGTAGCACGGGATTTTTATACAATGAGTCAAGAAATGTATTGTCCTTATCAGGTGGAATATATTTTACTAGTGATTCTATTAGTATTATGGCAGGAGATACCGGTGATAGTATTTCTATTCTTGCAACTAATTCGTTTAAAGCAAGTAATCAAGGTTCTAACGCAATTGGAATCGGTAGAAACGCCGGTCTTGTCAATCAAGGTGGTGGGGCAGTTGCGATTGGCACAAACACCGGCCAGACAGGGCAAGGCAATGCAGCAATTGCGATTGGCAACAACACAGGTGTGAATACACAAGGCGCCTATGCAATTGCGATTGGTCGTAACGTAGCCCAGACGACGCAAGGTTCCGGCGCAGTCGCTATCGGTCATATAGCTGGCACTACGGGGCAGGGTAGTAATTCCATAGCCATCGGTAGTTCTGCTGGACGGGGAAACCAAGGAGCTGCTACTGTTGCTATTGGTAGTAGCGCTGGTTTTAACAGTCAAGGTGCTTCTGCCGTCGCTATTGGTTCTAACGCCGGTTCTAACAGTCAAGGTGCTTCTGCCGTCGCGATTGGTAATAGCGCTGGTACTACCAATCAAGGTGCTTCGGCCATCGCGATTGGGCCGGCAGCCGGCACAACTACGCAAGGCATTAATGGGGTTGCGATAGGTTCTAACGCGGGTACTACCAATCAAGGTGCTTCTGCCATCGCGATTGGGCAAAACGCGGGAGTAACCAATCAAGCAACGAATTCCATTGTTCTCAATGCGACCGGTTCTACCTTAAATAATACAACCGCCAGCACGTTTGTGGTAAAACCCGTTCGCAATGAAACGGTCTTAACCAGTTATTCCTATTTATTTTATAATTCCACCTCAGGGGAAGTTGTGTATGGCAGTAATGTAGGACCAACTGGCGCAACAGGCGCACGAGGAGCCACCGGTGTAACTGGCTACACGGGTCCCTTAGGACAAACAGGTGCCACCGGCATACAAGGTGCCATGGGCTACACAGGTCCCTTAGGAGCAACTGGCATACAAGGTTCCACAGGCTATACAGGTTCCTTAGGTCCAACAGGCTTACAAGGTGCCACAGGCTTACAAGGTGCCACAGGCTTACAAGGTGCCACAGGCGCAGCTGGAATTGATGGTGCCACGGGCGCAACAGGCTACACAGGCGCAGCTGGAATTGATGGTGCCACGGGCGCAACAGGCTTACAAGGTCCAACAGGCTTACAAGGTCCAACAGGCTTACAAGGTCAAACAGGCTTACAAGGTCCAACAGGCTTACAAGGTGAGACAGGCTTACAAGGTCCAACAGGCTTACAAGGTCCAACAGGCTTACAAGGTGAGACAGGCTTACAAGGTCCAACAGGCTTACAAGGCGCCACAGGTTATACTGGCGCAGCTGGAATTGATGGCGCCACCGGAGCAACAGGCCCAACAGGCATACAAGGTGAGACAGGTCCAACAGGCTTACAAGGCGCCACAGGCTACACAGGTCCCTTAGGACAAACAGGAGCCACAGGCTACACAGGTCCCTTAGGACAAACAGGAGCCACAGGCTACACAGGTCCCTTAGGACAAACAGGTGCCACAGGCTATACAGGCATACAAGGTGCCACAGGCTATACAGGTCCCTTAGGACAAACAGGTGCCACAGGCATACAAGGTTCCACAGGCTTACAAGGTGCTACAGGCTACACAGGCTTACAAGGTGCCACGGGCTACACCGGCTTACAAGGTGCAACAGGCCCAGCGGGTTCCGGCGGTAATCCTGGTGGCATTACTGGCTCTATCCAATACAATATTGGTAGTGGCGGAGGTATAACCGGTAGCACAGCATTTACATACAATAATTCTACTTCCACATTAAGCTTGAATGGAAGTTTCCAATTTGTATCAAACCGAATTGCAATTACTGCAGGAACTGTCGTTGCCGCTTCTGGAGCTGAATCAGTTGCGATTGGTTCAAACGCAGGTGGTAACGGGCAATCCACACTATGTGTTGCTATAGGTTCAGGTGCGGGTCAAGTTACCCAACAATCCCAAGCAGTCGCCATCGGTCTTTTTGCTGGTTATAATGCTCAACAAGCCAATTCGATAGCCATTGGTGGTAGGGCAGGTACTGATAACCAGCAAACCGGTGCTGTAGCGATTGGTTATTATTCGGCAATAAGAGCTCAGCAATCCAGTGCGATAGCAATCGGCGTGAATTCGGGATGTAATAGTCAGCAAACCGGTGCGATAGCCATCGGCGGAAATGCGGGACAAAACGTCCAGAAAGCCAATTCGGTTGCCATCGGCATAAATGCGGGATGTAATAGTCAGCAAGCCAATTCGGTTGCCATCGGCGTGAACGCAGGTTTTACTGACCAAAGTGGCAATTCAGTTGCTATAGGCAATAGCGCAGGCTATTCGAATCAAAGTTTCAATGCGATTGCCATCGGCCTGAACGCAGGTTATACTGACCAAAGTGGCAATTCAGTTGCTATAGGCAATAGCGCAGGCTATTGGAAACAAAGTTTAAATGCGATTGCCATTGGTAATTTAGCCGGTGCTACAGGCCAAGGGTCTAATGCGATTGCCATCGGTAAATTGGCGGGTGTGACCGGCCAAGCAGCCAATTCCATTATTATTAATGCCACTGGCAACGCCTTGAATGATTTAAGTGCGAATACATTCGTGGTAAAGCCTGTTAGGAATGAAACGGTCTTAACCAGTTATTCCTATTTATTCTATGACTCCAACTCAGGGGAAGTCGTGTATGGCAGTAATGTAGGACCAACTGGCGCAACAGGCGCACGAGGAGCCACCGGCGTAACTGGCTATACAGGTCCCTTAGGACAAACAGGTCCCTTAGGACAAACAGGTGCCACAGGCTACACAGGCGCAGCTGGAATTGATGGTGCCACGGGCGTAACAGGCTATACTGGCGCAGCTGGAATTGATGGTGCCACGGGCGTAACAGGCTACACAGGCGCAGCTGGAATTGATGGTGCCACGGGCGCAACAGGCCCCTTAGGACAAACAGGTCCCTTAGGGCCCACCGGCCCCATGCCCCTCGCCCTCGGCCCTACCGGCGCCATACAAATCTCCCAGGGCGACGGCACGTTTTATGGCGACACGGGTTTTATGTACGTGCCCGGCGTGACGGGTTCATTTACGCTCCAAGGGGATTTTCTCCCATCCCTAAGCAATACATACCGGCTCGGCATTACGGGTCAAACATGGAAAAGTTTGGCCGTCGGGCCCGATACTATCAGTATTATTGGTTTTGCGGGTTCAGCTAAGTTAGGGCTTGATAACAATAATTTAGCCTATTTCAATACGGGTTTATCCCTACCCTTTGTGAACGTAGGACCGGCCATTAGCACGCTCGGGGCGGCGGGCGGCTGGAAATTAGACGTCTCCGGTAATCCGAATGACAGCACTTACGATTTAACGGCCCAGCAAAATAACGTGTCAGCGCCCTACGGGCAAACGGGGCCGGTGTATTCGCTCATTAAACGGGTGGGGCCGACGGGCGCCACCGGTCCCGCTGGCACGAATGGTTCTAGTAGCGGCTTAGTTTTAGTATTAGATGTAAGCAACAATGCCGCGGCCCCATCATTATTAAACCCGATGCTTGTGACACCAAACACGGGTACTCAGACAAATATAACCTATACATTTTCGGGCAATTCAGATAATGCGGCGCATTTATTCGGTTCTTTTATTTCGCCCACCAATCTGCTCACCTCCACTTTAATCCCATCAGGATTCTGGGATTTAAATGTCTATGCGAACGCCAATCAGACTGGTAGCGCATTGTTTATCTATAGCAAACTATACTACGTGGATGCTGACGGTGTAACCAATAAAACATTAATTGTTGACGGCACGGCTGATTTAACCCGAATAAATTTAGATACAGCCATTGAACTCTATACCCATACGGTTTATGTTCCGGTTACCACATTGTCCTCGCTGACGCAACGGATTATTTTGGAAATGTATGTTATACAGCCGACAGGCAGTACAAATGGGCACACGGCTTCGGTTTATTTCCGCGGTTCAACCATAACTCATTTACATACATCGCTTGCGGCAAATGTGGGAGCGACAGGGCCACAAGGGCCTATCGGTTATACAGGTCCCACCGGTCCCGCCGCTTCAGATGCAAACGCCTACACCACCTATACTCCCACATGGACCAATTCCAGTGGCACTCAACCATCGCTTGGCAATGGAACTATTAATGGCCGTTACAAACAGATAGGGAAAACCGTGTTTGTCAATATAAAGTTAAACTTTGGGTCAAGCACGACGGCAGGAACCCCTGATGGCGGTAACTGGACCTTCAGTCTACCCGTAAATGCGATTGCGGCAGAAGCGATTATGTTAACGGCCGCCTTTTTAGATAATGGTATTCATTGGTATACGGGTATTGTCACTGGCACTTTTTCCGGTGCAACCAATTCCTTCCAAATTTTATATAATACGGTTAGTGGTTATGCTTCACCGGTAAACTTTATGACACCCTTTGTTTGGGGCAATGCCGACGCACTTATTATCGGCGGCAGTTATGAGGCTGCATAGGGGCGGCTTCCGCTCCGCATGCCCTACACCCCCCGGTGAGCGGACTCTTATGTGATAAAAAATAAACAATATAAAAAAATTATAATGTTTATTATATAAAGATTTTTCTCTCAGTCTATATAATGCGGGTCAAACTTTGTGAAAAATATAAAAATGAAAGAGAAGAAATCTGTAAAAAACTTATTGACCTTTTAAAATTAGATGCCAATCATTCTTTTCTCTTATCCGACTTAGACGCCGATAACGAAAAACAAACAGCCATACTGAATATGAAAGACGAGATTCAAAAGTGTTTCGCGGTCAGTTCTATTTCCACCTTCAAGCCCGACCGCGATTGTAAACGGCCCTATTTGAATCTGGTTCGTGGTATTTTGCGGCAGCAGGGGTATTTTTTTGAAGGTGATACAACTTTTAATAAAATAGAAAAAGGAAATTATAAAACTTCCACCAAATATAAAATATTTAGGAATAATCAGGATATTTAATTAAGTAAAAATCCAGAATATTATAATCTTTGCATATATTATAATATGGACAATCTCACTCTGCAACCATGCGCAAACAAACTTCATGACATTACCTTATACGAAAAAGTAGATGTAAATGCTCTGACCAAACTAATTCATAGTTCATTATTGAAACCCACCTTGTCAAAATGGAAACAATTTAATTACACCAGTGAAAAACAACAGCTCAAGAAATATCTTGCTTTAATTCAGCACGGCCTTGCGACGGTTCATTATCAAAAATGCGGCGCGAGTGTATGGGGTCGAAGCAATCCCGATGGTATGGTCTCTTTATTTGCCATGCGCAGAGAGATACGGCATACTATTGCCGGTAAATATTATACCGATATCGACATTGATAATTGTCACCCACAAATTTTATACCAATTATGCATTAAACATACTATTCCTTGTGAATTTTTAGAAAAATATGTAATAAACCGCCGGACATATTTGGAACAAGTTCAATCGTATTATAACGTTGATTATGATGCGGCCAAATTACTTTTTATTATATTGCTTTATGGTGGCGGATTTAAAAAATGGGCGGATGAGGTTGGAACGGATAAACCCGCATTGGCATTTATTCAGAATTTTATTGCGGAATTTCGCATTATTGCCGAAGTTATCGCAAATCTAAATCCGCTTATTAAAGCCGAGGTGATTCGGCGGAAAACGAAGCAAGAAAAAACGGATTATAATCTGTATGGTGTCTCTTTATCTATTTTCTTACAGGAAATCGAAGTGCGAATTTTGGAAGAAATTTATATGTATTTAATCGTAAATAATTATGTGCAAAATAAAAATATCGTTCTATGTGCGGATGGTGTGATGATAGAAACCAAAAACTATAATCCTAATCTCTTAAATGCTTTGGCGGAATTAATTAAAGATAAATTTAATTTTAATCTAACTTTTTCAGTGAAAGCCATGGATAAAGGAATTCCGCTGGAGTTGCTGGATGAAAGTCTCATCTATGATTTACATACACCTGATTTTACCACTGGCTTATTGAGTGATTATTTTAAAATACTGTATGATAAATTTATATTCCATGATTCGAAGCTGTATTATTTTAATGGCGTTTATTGGGAATACGACCATAACATGATTTATATTTACAATTTTATTGACAAATGTTTTTATGAAAATTTGGTACATTATTACTGTAAACAAAGAGAACTGCTTATTAAAGAGTATAGTTTAAAATGTGAATCAAAAGACGAGATGAAAAGCAAGCTACAACCCTTAGAAAACTTTCGCAAACAAATCGCCCATTTAAGACAGAACAAGTATCGCAAAACGTTAACCGAAGATATTTGTAATAAACTCTATGATAAAACGATTATCTTTAATGCTAAGCCTAACTTATTCGCCTTTAATAATAAAATATTTGATTTGGCAAGTAACGCATTTATTACACCCAACCCATATGATTATATTTCTGTGACCTGTGGTTATAACTATGATGAAGCGTATGAAAAAAGTAAAATAGTTGAATACGAAGCTTTATTGGATACCATCTTTCCGACCAAGGCGAATAAAGCGTATTATTTAGAATGTCTAGCGACAGGGTTAACTGGTCATCAAGTGGAAAATTTATTTATTGCAACAGGCCAAGGTGGGAATGGTAAAGGCGTGATTAATACGCAGATGATGAAAACGACTGGAAATTATGGTTATAAATTAAGTAGTAGTGTGTTATTAAATGAAATTAAAGAAGGCGCGAATCCACAAATTGCGAATTTACATCAGAAACGCTTTGCGCTGTCCACCGAACCGTCGGATAAGAAAACCATGTGTTCATCGACTCTGAAAGAATTAACTGGGGATAAAACGATTAATGCGCGTATGGCTTATTCCAATAAATGTGATATTAATCTGTGTTTATCTCTCTTTTTGGAATGTAATAGTTTGCCGAAGATGGACGAAGTGAATGATGCGGTTGAGCGGCGGATACGTACGATTCCTTTTGTGAGTAGTTTCAAAAGTGCAGAAGATTATGAACGTACCTTGGATAAAACCAATGTCTTTATTGGTAATCCGCGTTATAAAACGGACGAATTTATCGAAGAACATAAACAAGCCTTGTTTCATATTTTAAGTCCAATCTGTAAAAAGTTTATTGCGAATGGCTTGGTTTTATCCAAAGTGCCAGAAGAATGCAAATCCGCGGCGATTGATTATTTGGCACAGAGCGACCATATTTACGAATGGGTCTGTGAGAAATATGAGAAAACAGATAAGGTGGATGATTTTGTCTATGTAAAAGAAATGTATGAGATGTTTAAGAGCAGTACCTATTTTGAAAATCTTAGTAAGGCTGATAAGAGAAAGTTTACACAAAAGAGCTTTATTGAAAATATAAAGACTAATTTGTTTATGAAAGCTAATTTCAAGCTGAGAGATTCATATATAAATAAAATAAAAATAGACCAACCAGCTATTATTGGATTTAAAACAAGAATATCGCAATTTTTGCCCCAAAATGACAAAAGTTTATGAAATAAAAAACATACAAATAGAAAATAAAAAAGTTTATGGAATTGGGGCAAAAATTGCGATATTCTTATTTATTTAATTGTCAAGAATTTTGCCCCAAAATGAGAAAAATATATAAAATTAAAAACATACAAATTGAAAATAAAAAAGTTTATGGAATTGGGGCAAAATTCTTGACAATTTAATAAATTCTTAACAATGATTAATTTATGCGTCCGCCTTACGGGGTCTGGGCATGCGGAGCGGAAGAGCCCCTATACTTCAATAACACCGCCGCTGGTATCAACATATCGCGCATACTCTCCAACTTCTTATAGCATTTATTAATCGTCACTTCGCTGATTTCGCTGACCGTATTCACATTCCGCTTACTGATATTCAAGCGGCACTGGTGCGCGACAAAGAAGACAATGCCCGCGGCAATCGAGTGCGGCGTGTTTTCCGGAATGAGATTGCTGGCTTGGATACGCGTGGCAATAAATTTACACAATTTTGTCAATTCGTTATTGATATTCAAGCGGCTACAATAGCGGTCAATAAAGGAGAGCGGCGTCGTGTGGCACAAAGAGGTTTTCTCATTGTTGTTCATCTCGTGCTCCAATTCATTAATAATCGAGCTGGCATTCTTACAGCCGCGGGTCGCACTCGTGTTGTCGAGGTGAAAGATGGTGGCAATTTCTTTGGCTGTCCGGGGGCAATTGTTGTTGCGCGCTGCGATATAAATTGTCGCTGCAATAATCCCGTCGCGATTATCCCCGCGAAAGGTTTTCACACCCGAGATTTTCGTATGGTAGCGCATCGCATCGTCAATAATCATTTTGGAAATACCCGCTTGGTTGGCCAAAACCGTTATCCTTTGAAATTCTTCGTAGCGGGCTTTTTCTTCATAGGGCATGCCTTGCCACTCGGTATAGCGGCGAATTTTGCGCATCTCGTAGCTCGAATTCGGCGGGCAGATGACTTTACAGCCAAACGAAGATTCCTTTAGCAAGGGGTTGATGGGCATGCCGCAGCGGGTGGGGTCGCCGGACTGGTTATCGTCGGCACCGTAAAACCGCCATTCGGCGCCTTGGTCTAAAGTATCGGTATACACAATCCCGCACTTTTTATTGGTACAGCAGAGAAACCCTTCGTCGGTAAAAGCGAGGGAGGCGGCACAGCATTCGCATTGTTCACGCTCACCCGAGCTGCGAAAGACACATTCAATTGGTTTTTCGAAAATTTCTTCGTTTTTGTCGAAACTTTCCCAGAGGGCTTTCTTGTCGATTTTTTCGGTGGGTTTGTTCTTTTTGGTTCGCGTTGTTGAGCTTATATTTGCTGTGCTTATATTTGCTGTGCTTATACTCGTCATTAGGTATTGTAATTATTTGTATTTGTAAATTTAAATTCAATTTTATAAGTATACAATTTTATAAGTATACAATTTTATATTTATACTATAAATGGGGAATTCAGCCTCCGCAAATAAAAGTTCAAATTTAGCTACAGAAATCGATAGCATCGCCAGTAAATACATTTTATCACAAAATTTCAGCGATATGAATAAATTATCGGAAAAAGACCACTGCGATAAGGTCATGATTTTAACAGCGAAAATCCTTAGCCAGAATTTGAACCCTTTAGAACAAAAAGAAATGGTAAAACGGGTTGAAAAGGGCATCACAACGGAAGAAAAAAAGGAAGAAGTAAAAGAAGAAAAAAAAGAAGTAAAAGAAGAAAAAAAAGAAGAAAAGATAGAAAAAAAGGAAGAAGAGGAAGGAGAAGAAGGAGAGAAGAAAAAAGAGAAAAAAGGAGAGAAGAAAGAAGGAGAGGAAGAAGAGGAAGAAGAGGATAAAAAAAAAGTGGGAGGGCAAGGGGCTGAACCAGGGGTTCCACCCCTACAACAAGGGGTGGAACCCCTTCAACCCCAAGGGGTTTCACCCCTACAACAAGGGGTTCCACCCCTTCAACCCCAAGGGGCTGCGCCCCTACAACAAGGGGTGGAACCCCTTCAACCCCAAAGGGCGGAGCCTCTACAACAAGGGGTTCCACCCCTTCAACCCCAAGGGGCGGAGCCCCTACAACCACCTATCCAAGCACCGCCCCCAGAAGAGGCACAGCCCCAAGCGGAAGCCCCAGAAGAGGGGGCTGAAGGGGCGGAGCCCCTTGGGGCGGAGCCCCCATGTGTAAGAGTCGCAAAATTCTACGTGAAAATTGCCCACGTTTATGCGGCCATTATGAAAACGATAAATCCAGTGATTACAGCGAAAGATAAAAATGGAAAACTCCAAAAATACGATTTAATGAGCAAACAAACATTGCCAACTGAAGCAGAAATTAACAGCATTGAGCATAATAATTTTTGTACCAAGCGGCTGAATAATTTACTACAAGAAAGCGATTACAATCGAAGAAATCCGCAAAATATACTGATGTCGTTGAAACCGCGCTTTTGTAATATGAATTATGATGCGAAAACGAAAAAAACACGCAAATTTTATGAGGACACAAATGAAGGTCCGAATAAATATGACTCTAATAAATATGAAAGCGTTGGAGGAGCAGATGAAGACGACGAGGAAGAAGAGGAAGAAAAGAAGAAGAAAAAAAGCGCAGACAGAGCAGCAGACAAAGGAGACAAAGGAGAAAAGGAAGAGAAAAAAAGCGCAGACAGAGGAGCAGCGGACAGAGAGAGAGCAGCAGACTTGCCAGACAGAGAAGCAGCAGACAGAGCAGACAGAGAAGCAGCAGACAGAGCAGACTTGCCAGACTTGCCAGATGAACCCTTGAGCAATTCAGAAATGGGTATTCCCGAATTAATGAAACTGTATTACGACGTGTATGACGAAAGACAGAATGATTATACGAGTATGTCGCCTGCCATGCGCGAGGTATATGAAAACGACGTAGCAATTTTTTACGCGACTTTTACTGGCAAACCTGTTCCCACCGACGAAAATGGCCAGGCCGAAATAACGCGCTTTGACCAGATTCCCTTACACGAATTTCATAAAAGCGACAAATGTAAACCGGAAGGCATGTTCACCCAAAATTACGAAGGGTCGTTAAATGACAATCTCTTTAAAAAATATGCGATGCATGTGAGTAAAATGATGAACACTATGAATACCAACCAAAATAAATTACTGGCGGTCTTGAAAAAATTATTTAAAATAGAAAAACATACAGAAAAAAAGGTTGAAAAAAAAGAGGAGAAAAAAGAAGAAGAAAAACCAAACGAAAAACCGTCAGAGACACAAGGCAACCTGGTTATACCACAACCTGCGGAAGTCGCGGCGGCAGAACTTATACCAGCAGCGGCGGCAGCAGCACCTATACAAGAAGCACCTATGCCAGCAGCACCTATGCCAGCAGCGCCTATGCCAGCAGCACCTATGCCAGCAGCGCCTATGCCAGCAGCACCTATGCCAGCAGCGCCTATGCCAGCAGCACCTATGCCAGCAGCGCCTGAGGCACCTATACAAGCAGCGCCTATACAAGCAGCGCCTATGCCAGCCGCAGCTGAAGCACCGATTCAAGCGCCACAAGAAGCACCACAAGAAGCACCACAAGAAGCACCACAAGAAGCGCCACAAGAAGCAGAAGTCAAACAACAAGGGGGTGCAACAGTATCCTCCATAGTCGTAGATACCATTATTATTCATCCGGATTTGAATGAAAGTCTATTACAATCGCTCGTTAATACGACCCGGCAACTTATTGTGGAATTGTATGTCTCATGCGAAGCCGATTTTCTCGAAGGTATAACTTTATTTGAGAGTATTGTCGCAGTACAATTAGCAAAAACGACGGGTTCACAAATAAAATTATTAAATGACATGACGATAGATTATTTAGAGCACAATCTTTCTTAAAGGTTGGACAAAAATACTTTTAGAAAAAGTATCACAACATTTTTTTTCTAAAATTTATACTTCTTCCGCAGAATGATATACTGATTTTGTTGAATCAGTTTTAGACTCTTCTTTGATAGAATTTAATGTATTTTTTTTTGTTTTATTTCTTCTAAAAAGTGATTTAAAACTGAGTTTTCTAGTCGGGTTGCCTGACAATTTTTTCTCTTCCTTCTCCCGTCGCATCGTTTCCGTTCGATGTGCTTTCATTGCAATTTTAATCTCGGATTGTCTATTTTTCAAGCTCATCTCCCATTCTTTACTTATTCCTGACATTATTTTATTCGGCACGCAAATCGGGTTCGTATATTCATTTTTTTCATACGCTTTTAAAACCTCCGTTTCAAAAAATTCTATTTTTTTATCAAAATAAGGATCTTCCTTCCTATAAACGACTTCATTGAAATATGAATTTATATTTAAAGGCAAAAATGTCGAATAGGGTATAATTGTATCAAATAGAAATTGCTGAACTACTGGCCTAGAAGTAAAAAAGTCCGAAATATTTGTAAATAAATTAAAAATTGGATCAAATGTGTTCCAATTAATTGCGCTGCATAAACTAGGACACATCTTAGAATTTATATTAGTTCTTCTTGCGTAATTTAAATAACCTAACACTTTTGCAACTCTTTCATTACTTATATCAACGCTGTCACATGTTGTTCCTTTAACAGAAGCACTAGGGTCAACAGAAGCACTAGGATTAATTGATGCTGATTTTGTATAATTTGGGCAATTAGAATTTTGACAAATTCCAGCACAACATAAATCTTTAGAACAACAAAAGTTAACTTTATTCATATATGTCATTATAGTTGCGTGATAACTCTTCATAACTGGATTCGCAAGGTCATTGATGTTAGGATTAATACGAAAGGACAGCAATACTAAAATGAATGGAGGCATAATTCCTGAACTATTTTTGTTTTCAATAAAGAAATCTTCTATGCGATTTATATCTGAATAGACTTTTATAGGATTTCTTCCATCTTTCTCTTTTTTAAATATCGTTTCATATAATTCGTGAAATGGACCTTCTTCATCTTCTCTTTCCTCTTTCTTTAATAAATAATTTAAAAGCCCACATTCAATAAAATTATCATCGGCGATTATTAATTTTACATACTCTATAATTTGTTTAAGTATATCAATATAATATTTACTATCTTTGCCAACAAATTCTGCTATAATATCTTTTAATGCATCATATATTTTTGTATAGTCAGCTGTTATATCGATATTATTCTCCTTTAGTAAAATACCCACTAATTTGATTAACAAATCTAATATTTGCGATAATACGATCCATCCATCAATGCCATTAATATCTTCTGTATTGCTTTCAGACCTATCCATATCAATAAGTTTTTTAACTTTTTCGATAGCATAAATTTTATCTAATAATGAGTTGGTTTTTTTGACATTATCACCATATCCAAACTTGTAATTAATGAAATATATTGCGTTTGACGGTTTTATTTCTAATTTAAGGATAAGTTGTATAATGCTTGGTAATTTCGAAAAATCAATAGGAATATTTGTTTTATAATTTTTAAGTATTTCATCTAAAATACTCCCCTCGAAATAAGTTTTATAGTTTTCACCTTGATGAATAAACTTATCCAACATTGTCATCATCGTATTAAAATCTTGGAATGAATAATCATTTGGCTTATAATTAAAAAATTTAGAATCAATTGTAGTTAAATCAAAAAAATCAGAAAAATCAAAACCGCCGTAATATTTTTTTTTATATTTTTTTGGCTTAACACGTAATTTAACACCTAATTTTTTCTTATATTTACGTGTCTTGATACGTGATTTCTTTATATTTGACTTCTTTATACGTGTGACATGTGTCTTCATATATAATTATGTGTTATTTTTCCCAAAAGTACTGGTTTTGTCCTCTATCTTCCGCAACAAATTTTCATTATATATAAGCCCACTCGGTTTATATGTATCAATCGGCGTGTATTCTTTCGCGGGTTTGCCCAATTCGGCGCCTTTGCGATGGAACATCAATTCATTCGGATTTTCGTTGACATCGATTTTTTCGCCCCCTTTCTCCTGCCTTGTGCCGTTTCCGTCAATGACAATCCCAGTTTTCTTCTTGATTTCGTTGCGCACATAAGAAGGACACCATGTCGCCCAGGAGATAAGCAATAAATTAGGGTGGGTATATTTCACAATAAAGCCATTCTCTCGCAGCTGGTCAATGACGTAGGCTGTACAGGCCCCGTAATCGTATTTCGGTACGCCGATAATAGTCTCAGGCATGATATACCAGCAAAACTGGTCTTTGGTCTGTTGACGTGAAACGGTTTTAATGCGGGCATGAATTCGAGCCAAAATGCGATTGTATAGGGATAAAGTATTTAAATCTTGTTGTTGTTTGCGCTCATACAAATCGTCTAAATTGAGTTTGGTCGATTCGCTGGTAGCTTCGCCAAGTGTAAATATTGTATCCATTAAATTGATAAAGGAAAATATATATATAAATATATCCTATTTACTTTTTATAAATGCCCATAAAACATTTGGTTATTAGTGGCGGCGGGCCAACCGGATTATTAGTGTATGGCATTGTGTCGCAATTGGCGAAAAAAGGGTTTTGGCAGCTGGCCGACCTGCAAAGTATTTACGGCTGCTCGATTGGCGCTTACATGGGTGTGGTTTTTTCGCTCGGTTATGCGTGGGAATGGCTGGACGATTATTTCATCAAACGGCCGTGGGAAAAATTAATGGCAATGTCGACGAGCCATCTTATCGATATCTATGAAAAAAAATGTTTAATCAATGAGCATTTTTTTATTGAAGCCATAACGCCTTTATTGCGTGCGAAAGATTTGGCCGACACGATTACCCTAGCCGAGCTCTATGCGTATAATAAAATCGAGATTCACATGTATGCGACGAACATTAACGGCAAACAGCTAGAAAAGGTGGACCTCTCCTATAAAACCCACCCGAATTTGTCGGTGATTCATGCCTTGCGCATGACGATGGCTATACCGATTCTCTTTGCGCCGATATATGAAAACGCTGGCTGTTATATCGACGGCGGCTTATTGAATAATTTTCCCTTAAATGATTGTATTCAGCAGCAAGAATGCGACACGAATGAAATTCTGGGTTTCAAAAATATCCGGGAAAACAATGAACAAAATATTACAGAGAAATCATCGATTTTTGATTTTTTATTCGCATTATTACGAAAATTACAATTGACGGTTGATACTGAACACGCCCAGCCGGAAATCAAACATAATGTGCACTGTATGGTCGACGATATATCGAGTTTTGACAAATGGTCAAAAATGCTACAAAGCGAAGACTTGCGGCGTGGTATAATCGAAAAAGGCTATACACAGGCGGAATTATTTTTAGCCAAACTGCATACCGAGGCTTTGGACTAAGCCAAAGAAGAATTGACAAATTCAATCAAATTAACGGTGCTCGGTTTGGCGTCATACTCGACAATTTGATTGCCACGCACCAATTTAATCGTGGGGAACCCTTTGACGTTAAATTTATCAGAGGTCGCGGTATCTTTATCGCAGTCGACTTCAATGAAATTCAACGCAACCCCATTGATTTTTTTATCGCCAATTTGGTTTTTAAAATCCGCCCAGACAGGCTTAGCTGTTTTACAGTGGGGACACCATTCGGTATAGAAGAAATAAATATCGGCGGTCTTAATGCCATTGCCGTTTTGACTAAATTCGTTATTGGCGACGTATTTTTTATTCATATTACTCACAACCGAGCGCCTGTACATAAATAAGGCGGCAATTATAAAAACAATCACAATTAAAACAACAAGTAAGGTTTGCGTATTTGCCGCCTTGCCCATTTTTTGTTTTATATCTTGCAAATTCATTATATATAATACATCGACCAAAAAAAAGAGAGAAAGAACGAATTATATATTAAACACTTCGCTATCTATTCTATTACAATGCTGTATAAAATCGTAGATGGTAAGAATGTTGAAATAATGCGTAGTCAGTATAAAGATGACACAGCCTATTATCTGGCTATTTTGAAGGCTAAAGGTTTTCTCAATCAAACAGCGAATAAATAACATACAGGAGCAGGATAAGAATAAAGCCACATAAAACATAACTAGCAATAGTGTTATTTTTTAAATCTATTTTTATATCCTCGTTCATGTCTTTTTCGTTTTTCATATTTTTTTGTACTAAAACGAAGTTATGTGTTTCAGTGAAATTTTTGAACAATACATAGATTAAAAGAACGATAATAACCACCTGCCCGCTGTATTTGATAAACCCTTTACCGATGGGTGCGACCAAGACAAAGAGGATAAGCAAAAGCGCAATACATAAGAGAATATGTAATTGTTTTGTTTTATCAAAAAAATTTTGTAATTGTTTATTCATATATATATATATTCTCCACCTAAAATAAAGAGATGAATCGCATGCGTAAAGCGGAAAAGACACGCAAAACAAGCCATGTGCGCAAAAGAACCTTTAAAAAGAAGGATTACTACAGCGGCGATGGCATGTTAACTACGGTTTGGGGGCCGAGCATGTGGCATTTTTTACATACCATGTCTTTTAATTACCCGACAAGCCCGACCCCAGCAGACAAGCAACATTATCGCGCGTTTATGCTTCAATTACAGCATATCTTACCGTGTAAATACTGCCGGCAAAATTTGACCAAAAATTATAAAGTGTTTCCCTTGCGGGCGAGCGATATGGCGGGGAGAGAAAGCTTCTCACGCTATGTGTATAAATTGCACGAGATGGTCAATCGCATGTTGAAAAAGAAATCCGGCTTATCTTATTGTGATGTGCGCGAACGCTATGAGCATTTTCGGTCGCGCTGCACAGATGAGAAACCGAAACTTTTTGACCTGAAAGCGTACAAAAATAAAACCAAGAAGAAGGGCGAGAAAGGCTGCACGGAGCCACTGTATGGGAAAAAATCCAAATGTATTATTAAAATCGTGCCACAAGAAGAGAAATGTAAGACGATGCAGATTGACGAGAAATGTATAAAAAAAAGGATTTAAAGACATAAAATATATTTTTGTGTCTTTTTTTACAAGTTCACAAGTTCAGTGTTTGGATTTGCGTGTTTTTCCACCCAGTTGCTCTGGTGTTCTCTTCGGCTTCTTTTTCCAGGAATTCGGTTTAGAACTAGATTTAGAACTCTTTCGTTCATTGGTTCTACGATAATCGCCCCCTTCTTTTTTTTGTTTTTTCGCAGAATTATCCTCGGGTGATTCCTCAATAAGCGGCTCCCAATGTCGCACATCTTCCCTTCTAGGTGGTGCCAGGCCGCTCGGCCCTAAACTTGCGCGCCGGGCTCTCAATACGGGTCGTGCGGCAAGTGGTGGTTCAGATGCTCTCCGTCTACACGCACCAAAATCACGCACTATTTTTCTTATTTGTTCTGGTGCGGGTGAAAGGCCTCTAAGCATTTCCGCTGCTTCCGGAAAGTTTTCAACCGCTTCTTCATATTGACTTGCTTCTTCTTCTTCAGGCAGGGTGTGGGTCATCATCGTTGTCGCTAAATCTAACATTTCTTGTGGCGATGGCGGCGGTGATGAAGGCGTCTTGCTTCTTTTGCGTTTATTAACATATTGTCCCACACTATTCATGGCGCAATCCCGAAAATAGGAACCCCATTCTTTGGCGATGCCTACCGCTCCACGCGCACACCCGTAGACCCGTTCTTTATTCGCCGCCCATTTGGCCGCGCTATAATTAATACCTTCCGTCGCATTTGCCAAGATGGAAAAAACGAAGTCTTCGCATTTGGCTAACCATTGCAGATTGGCATCGCGGGCAGCCAATTCTTCGGCATTACGTTGCGGCATGACTTCTGCTAATTTAGTGCTGATTTCTTGCATCATTTCATCCAATTTGTGCGAAAGTGTATCTTTGATAAACATCTGGGTCGCCTGAACACCTGTGTGAGCATGCCTACCGAACGCCATATAATCACCTAGAAACCCGTTTATGATTCCATTTTGTTCTCTTAAAAAGTTGTCTACCGTTTGATTGAATTTTAAGGGAGAGCGCATGATTTTAACGAAACTCTCAATACCACCTAAAGCAAAAGAATAGATTGGATTGGCTAAACGCGCGGTTGCATGCACGGCGGCGCATAGATTACCAGCCCTTGCTAATACAGCCAACCCGTCCAAAGCAGCCGCTCCAGCAGAACCCGCCGCACTTGATAAACTTGACATGGTGCTACATAAATTAACCCAGATTAATTCGTAAAAGGCCTCGGTCATCGTATCCATCCCAGCCGCAGAGAGCAGTCCCGAGATAGCTCGGATTAAAGGCATGGCCGTACAATAACTAATAAGGCCTAAGGAACCCAAGGTGATAATTTTACTCAGTATTCTTAATAAATATATCTGGGTCTCCGTCAACGCACCGCCTTTCAAATTATATTTTTTTGTTCGTTTTTTGGGGGAACGGCGTTTATGCTGTGCGGTTTTTTTGTAAAGAACCATGTCTATATATTACCTTTATAAAAAAGCACTTTTCAAAAAAGTGCCGCAAAACACCTATAGGAAAGCACTTTTCAAAAAAGTGCCGCAAAACACCTTTAGAAAAGGTGTCGCCAAAAGCACTTTTCAAAAAAGTGCCGCAAAACACCAGCCGAGAGAAAAAGTTATTTTTGCTAAAAATAGGGGACCGGGGTTGTAGGGGCAGAGCCCCTAGGCGGGGTTGTAGGGGTGGAACCCCTAGACGGGGTTGTAGGGGCAGAGCCCCTAGGCGGGGTTGTAGGGGGCAGAGCCCCTAGGCGGGGTTGTAGGGGGCAGAGCCCCTATTAATCCACTCGGTTAAACTGCTATAATCCTGTGGATGTTGATATTTACATACCACGATTTTATCATTTATTGTATTTATAAATCCACTGGTAAACAAGAAAAATCCATCAATGTTTGGATTGATTAAATGTATACAATATGTACTCTCATGTATCTCAATTTTACTTATTTTCAAACTATTTATAACGACATTTGATAATTTAATAAAATTAACCATTATTAAATTATATGTTTTCTCTTTATATTCATTTGCTTAATGAATGACCGCGGCATCATTACGCACTCGACCACACTGTCGGCACTTTTTGAAAAGGTGTTTTGCGGCACTTTTTGAAAAGTGCTTTCCTATATGTGTTTTGCGGAACTTTTTGAAAAGTGCTACATACCAAATTGACTAAAATCCGCCAACACCGGTTGCGGTAAATATTGATTTATAGCAGCACTATTGTATTTTGGTACGCGCTTACAATCAAAGGCGGGCTCGGGGCAGCGTTCGCAAGGTGGGCAAGGTGGTACCGGTGCCGGGGAACAACTATTGGCTTGGGTTGGACTGGGATTCGCAGGTGCTGCGCCACTAGAACTTGCGCCTTGTGTGCCTTGCGCGCTTGCCGGCGCCCCCGGTGGATTTGATGGCGGGACAACCTGGGATTTTAATAAATACATATCTTGGCTACCAGGGGGTATATTATCTTTAGAAATACCACTTGACCCGGCGCCAGCATCCCCCCAAGGCGAAGCAGATTCTGCCTGTCTGCTTTCTGCCTGTCTGCTTTCTGCCTGTCTGCTTTCTGCCTGTCTGCTTGCTGCCTGTCTACTTGCTGCCTGTCTGCTTGCGGCCTGTCTGCTTGCGGCCTGTCTACTTGCTGCCTGTCTGCTTGCGGCCTGTCTGCTTGCGGCCTGTCTACTTGCTGCCTGTCTGCTTACTACCTGTCTGCTTGCTGCCGGTCCAGGTGGTCCTCTTGGCCCGGTTAGACCTCTTGGACCTCTTGGTCCGGCCGGGCCCGACGGCCCCATTGACCCCGCAACCAACGAACCAAAATCGTATCCCGTCTGTTCATCCTCAAAATCATAAGTGTCATAGTCATAATTGTTATCCGAGTTTTGGTCTATAATATTATCAAAGGTATAAGGGTCGTATGTGGGGTTGGTCGTATATTCATACATATCGTCCGCATTTTTCGAAAGCGCCGTAAAAGCGGTGTTTAATGCGGTTTGGTCCGCGCCGTTTAATTTGCCAATGGCCGTATTAATGGCGGAGCTAAGGGTATCCAAATCGGTTTTGTTCACCGGATTCTTCACGATTGAGGTCAGTGTGTATTTGGTCAAATCTATGTTATTTGTAGCAATATTGTCGACATAAAGTGGTAAAGCATTCTTGTTCGCATCATAGACCGGGTCCGGAAAATTATTGGATACATAGACTTTGCCGTCAGGTACATTCGGGCCAGCTGGACCGCCTATATCATATTTATTAATCGTCGTATCGCCTTGTGATAAAAATTTCATTTTTGTGGAATAAAAGTTACTCACCTGAGTGGTAAAGGCCGTCTTATCCGCTGGCGTTAACCAAGTCGCCGCGTTAATGGCTGCGAGCATATCCTGAATCGCTTTTGTTTGTGCGTTATTGGCCGCAGTGATAGAAGAAAACCCTTCGCGCCTTGCGCCTAAACCCAAGGCAACCAAAATAACCACAAATAGACCTATCAGAACATAGAATAATTTCGGCTTCAGTCCCAGTGTTTTGGCTAATTTGATTAAACCGGTATTCAGTTTTTTAACGATTTTTGTGGATTTAATGGAATTAATCCAAGATTTTAACATTTATATACTCTTTGGAAAAAATATTAAAATTGAAAAAAGATTTATAGATATAACACTATAGAAAAGAATGTTGAAAACAGCCTATTGTGTGGAAGATGTAAGCGGTAGCAATTCCGTAAGCGATGCTATAAGCGATGCTATAAGCGTTAGCAACTCCGTCCGTGTTAGCGATGCTATAAGCGAAATCGGTGTCGATGAAGCTGGTCGCGGCCCTATGTTCGGTCGCGTCTATGCCGGTGCCGTTATTTTACCTAAAAGTCTGGCTGATTTTCAGCATGCCTTAATGAAAGACAGTAAAAAGTTTCACAGTGAGAAGAAAATACGCGAAGTGGCGGCATATATTAAAGAAAAGGCCATTGCTTGGGCGGTTGGCTGGGCGGATGAAAGAGAGATTGATGAATTGAATATCCGCCGGGCAACGCATAAAGCCATGCATAAGGCCATTCAAGAAGTTATAACGAAACATCTAGCCGATAAAAAAGGAGATGCTACAATTTTGCTGCTGGTGGATGGTAATGATTTCACGCCGTTCAAACATGTAAAGGACCAAGGCCCTGTGCAGCACGTCTGTATTGAAGGCGGCGACAACACCTACTCGTGCATCGCAGCGGCGTCGATTTTGGCGAAAGTGGCGCGGGATGATTATATTGCGGAAATGTGCGCTGCCGAGCCCGAATTAATAACGCGCTATGACCTTCTGAAAAACAAAGGTTATGGCACCAAAAAACATATGGATGGGCTTAAACAGTATGGGATTACGCAGTGGCACCGGCGGACGTTTGGTATCTGTCGGGGGTTAGCACCCCCGGACCCCCCTTTGGGGGCAAGCCCCCACACCCCCCAATAAGGGGTGAAGTGGTGGAGAGATTGGTACGTGCTTGGGGGTGAACTTGGGTAGATTTGGCGCAACCTTTCTTAAAGGTTGTTTGGTGCAACCTTTCTTAGAGGTTGTGTATAGAGTTGCGTAAAATTATCGAATCGAGACTTCTGTAGCCATCTTTTTCAGCTTTTTCTCTTTCTGGTTGAGATAAGCGCGGTGGCTATATTCCTTAATCTTTTCCGGATTTTCTGCTTTCAGTTTTTGTAGGTAAGAAGCACCGGTTTCTTTAATCTTTTCTTTATTTTTTTCATAATAGCGTTTGTGATTTTCACCATTTGTGTATTTTTTCAAGCGGTGCTCTATATCCGCATTTTGCGTTTTCAGGTCCTTGATTTTTGCGTTTAATTTCCGGAAAAGGAGTATCGCGTTAATTAAATCAGAGCTGGGTGTATGCTCGAAGCTGTGATTATAGATATGTAATTCTTCGCTCATGGCTGCGCTTGTGAAAACATGTTTGATATGTTTTTTGTCGAGCCAGGCCAATTCGTCGTTTGATAATTCACACTCTAGTATAGAGTTTGGCACGATAGTAGCAGGAACAATAATAATATTGTTCTCTGCGCTATCTTCGTTAATCATTTTTTCTATAAATTATGTAAAGTTAATAATTTCGCTAAACAAACCTGTCAAACGACCTAAAAAAAGGAACTGATTTAAGCGCGTGTTTTGTTTCGCCGTGTATATTTGCGTTTTTTAACTGTGCGCTCTTCTTCGTCTGAACTGTCGTCTGAACTGCTGTTGTCGCTTGAGCTGCTGCTTGAACTTGTACCGTCGTCGCTGTCGCTGTCGCTGTCGCTTTCGCTTGAGCTGCTACTGTCGTTTGTATTCACATTTTTATCCCCCACATTAATGCGAATATTTATATGGCGAGGTTTTCTTCGCGTGAATTTTTTCTTTTTTTGTATTTTTCCACCGCCGCCTTGACCGCCGGCTGGTGGTTTGTCGCCTGCTGGTTTGTCGCCTGCTGGTTTGTCGCCTGCTGGTTTGTCGCCTGCTGGTTTGTCGCCTGCTGGTGGTTTGTCGCCGGCTGGTGGTTTGTCGCCTTCTGGTTTGTCGCCTTCTGGTTTGTCGCCGGCTGGTGGTTTGTCGCCTGCTGGCGCGCCTTCAGCGCCTTCCTTTTTTTCTTCTTTGGGTGTATATTTATTAATAGCAGCAACCAGTGCTTTTACCATAGTTTCTTTCTCGGTTTCTTTGCTTTTATCAATCCATTTTCCAGGTATTTTTCCATAATAAGCCATTTGTAATAAAGTGGGTTCATTCTCGTCCATAAAGGTCGCCATGGCTGCATTATCTTTAAAAAACAAACCCATTTTTTTATTAAAATCACCGCGCGCTTCCTTCTTGAAATTTTTGTAATCTTTATCGCGTTTGTTTTTCAGTTTATCATCGGCATTGCGAAAACCGATAACGTTGAGGCCGCCACTAAGGGGGACACCCCCCTGACCCCTCGTCTCGATGGTGAGGTCTTCTCCATCGGAGCCTTCATCGGGGGATTCTAGTTCACCCCGAATATTTGGGTTTATTGAGTCTGGGTCTACTAATGAAGCGCCACTTGTGTCACTATTAATGCTAGGTCCAATGCTAGGTCCAATGCTCGATTCATCACCCCTCTCCTCCCCACCCGAGCCATCACCCTCCCCCCCTTCTACACCCGAGCCATCACCCTCCTCCCCTTCTACACCCGAGCCATCACCCTCCTCCCCTTCTAC